>Ga0123341_1006030_pt1 | contig 10903 bp, 3 predicted proteins | sample Turbeapinknodule_FD_89959 | JGI IMG/M metagenome (GOLD analysis project Ga0123341, IMG submission 89959) | Root nodule microbial communities of legume samples collected from Mexico - Turtle bean Mexico pink nodule | ecosystem: Host-associated > Plants > Roots > Nodule | place: Mexico: Nepantla...
TATATATATATTATATAACTAAGCTACGTAACTTTATAAATATATATACGTTGGAAACATAGATATGTTAATTATATTGCATAATAATAGTACTTGTTTCTTAACAATGGCAAATTATGTTGATAAAAACAAAATAAAATAATGAAACGATAAGCTTGCACCACAATGACAGCAGCTGGTCTTATCTCGAGGGCCAATCTTTAATGCATCTAATTTATAAGAAACCAAATATTGAAATCAATCCAAATGAAGGCCAAATTGCATAGTAAACCAATTGAAAATGGACGAGGTGATGATTACATATATGCCCATAAATATCGTGGGCAGTGAAACCCAATGAAGACCAGTAAAGAAAAATCATGATTAAGAAAGTTTAAATATCTAACTCTATTTCTAGGTATCCTACTATTAAAATTAAAGATAAGGGAGTTTCTTCTAGAAACTTGTAGAAAGATAAAAAGAGTGCGGTTATTTATATTTATATTTTATAAGGGTGGTTATGTAGTTAGTAATAGCCACATTATTAAATCATGTGCTTTGATTTACAAATGTGGTTATTTATAATAGTCATATCTTTAAATCATGCGCTTTAATTTAAGAATGCAGTTATTACAAATAACTGTATTCGTAAACAAAGTTAATTTAAAAAATGTCATCGCGTTTTTATTGACAACGACTAACCCTAAAAACACATTAAATAAATAATTGTTGTGTATACATTTTGTGTTAGTGCCTACATTTTTCTTCCTACACTTCCATAACTTTTAAAATTCTTAAACTAGTTTTGACCTTTTTATTTGAAAAGCACACTTTGAATGAGTTGTTTTGCCAATGTTCTTTTTCTTAGTTCATCTGAGGCACTAATGTTAGTTGACTTTTAGAGGTAAGAACTGAGTTTTTTTAAGAGGTGGGTGATTATATGGAGTTTTTAAGTTTATGAAAATTGGAATCCGAGATTGTGCTCGGATGGATCTATCTAGGAAATTTCCAAATCACTCAATCTGGGACTATATTATGGAGTCAGGTTTCTAGAAAACAAAAAATACATTGTGGATTCCCCTTTCCATAAATATAATTATGAATGTATATGCCATTTTTAATAGAATTTTTTTTTTCTGTAGAATAGTTTAATCTTAGTACATGGCATGTGTTTGAAGAGAAAGGATTTCATTGGTGGATGAACTTCGGAGTCAACCTGCATTCTTTACTATTTTAAATCCATTTATATTTTCCTGCTTAACAATTGCAATCCTTTTTGCTGTACTAACATTGCTAATGTTCATTGCTTGCAGATATGTTTTGAATTTTGTTCACCAGACTCTATTAAATTCTTCGGGAGACAACTTGGGGTCATCTAACCACTTTTATACTATCATCTTGTTGGCGTTATGATGACTTTCTACGAAAAGTGTACCGCGTTGTCAAAAGTAATAATTTGTCTCTAAGGAAGGATATCGATCCCATAAGGAACAGTTGAATTATCCAGTACAATACTCAATAAATATAGAAAAGAACAATAAAAAAAAGTGTTGAAAGTGGTTGTGTTGGCAATGATCAATAAGAAAACAGACAAAGAATTTGTCGCTTCAAGTTGGAAAAATAGGGATTAAGTTTAATCTGTCTCACTCTTATGTATTGTTATTAGCATGTTAACATTATGATCTTTGATTGAAATTGATGCTCGTATAAAAGTCATTTATATTGATTCCTCGCATATAAAATTATGAAGAATGTTCCTTAAATATCGATTCCTTGCTTATTTATAAAAATAACTTATAATCAAACTCAGACGTTAATAACAATTAACATTTCTAGTTTATTCCTAACACTCAAATATGTTAAGTATTGTTGTTTAGGTCAGAATCCTAAAAATACTTTCCAGTCAGATTTAAGATTTTCAAACATGTCACAAATATTTAGAATCAAAACAACAATACCAATAATCAATCAAGAACAAAATATTATATCATATTTAAATATCACTTCAATACATAAGAGTTTGAACAAATTACTCTCAATCTCAAAGGGTAGAATTAGCCACGCATAGTTCTAACACCTTCCATTCTCCCAACTGGTTACAAATCACTCGATGGTGTTTTCCTCTCAATCTGGCATACTAAGGTTGAGCATCAAACCCCCTATTTAACCTAATTTTCTAGGGTTAAGTGGCTTATTGCGTCGTGCTAATGAGCTTGTTGGTTAAAACATAAAATGACCCAATGTTTCTAGCGCTCTCTCGCTCAAGTGAGATATAGCTCGCTTGAGCGAGATGCTCTGATGCTGATTTGGGCTTTCAGTGCTTTTGGCGTATTGGGGCCTGCCAGTTTTCTCCTTTTAGCTTATATTATATCTCTTTAGCCCAATCATCTCCATTCTTCCCTAAAAACCTGAAATTAACAACGAATTTGGTAATAAAATGTTCTTATTCAAATAATGATAATAAAATATGTAAAAAGGTATAAATTCATAAATTAGGGATTATTTATATATATATTTTAACAATTAATACTCATAAGTGTCTATATTTTAATATAAAGTATTACTGAAATTATAAATTTATCACTTTCCCCAACTTAGAATCTTGCTTGTCCTCAACCAAAGTAAATGAAAATATTGAATTTAAATATCAAACAACTTAAATCCCTAAACAACATATCAAATAAGAAACTTATGATGCTTCCAAATTAAAATATAGAAAAATATAGACACAATCAACTTCCAAGATCAAACCAAAACAAATAAATAGTCAAAATTACACGTTTCTTTAAGACTATAAAAAACTTAACAAAATAGTCAAAATTACACGTTTCTTTAAGATTGCAAACAACAATGTGGGAATTTTCAACACACTCCCTCATAGACCTACCAACTCTTGCATGAGATTATATATTTATGGATTATCTAATAGCAGTAAAATAGTGGGTGACATGATAGACCCAAAAAATACTCTCGTTACTATAAACTATAAATGATTGTGATATTATATTAAGTGAACTTTAGACATAACTCAATGCTACAAAACTGACTTACGAAATGAAGTTTACGTCCACTTATATACTGTGAATTGATATTATCCCTAATCGATATGAGATCTCCAATAATTAAAACAAATAGAAAAAAAGCATACCAATTCGATATTCATTACCAAATACCACCTTATCTCTTTTCTAACAACTAATAAATGTAGAAAGGTAAAGTCCTCTCTTGAACTTCCAGTCTCATAGAATATGTAATCAAATTATCAAAAATAAAAAAATTTATAGGGTTATTTTTTGTGTTTACGGAAGTTTTAACCCCCATTAAGTACGTTAGCCGCGATTTGTTTTTTCCTTAGAAGATCTAGTGTCGCTAACGGATTACCCACGATTTTTACGAATCCTTGGAAAATAATTACTTTCCGGTGGTTCTTTGAAACCTTATTATTCCCAACGATTTGGAAACCCCTATTATTTCCGGCAGTTTGAAAACTCATGTTACTTCTATGAGGTGCATATATAAAAAAAGGTGACAAATAATAAAAATGTTGAACCAAAATAACTCAACGATATCCATTCGTGTAAACTCATTTCATGGGTAACAATTTAGTAATTATAACACAACATATTACTTATTAAATTAAACTCGTTATATGACAGGTCCTACTATGATTTAAAATAATATAGTTATTTGCAAATACAACCTTTCACATTTTTTTTTATCTTAAATTAACAAATTTTGTCCTTGTAATAAAATAACAATCCTTTGTTGTACTTATAAAATTAATATGGGTTTGTTTATTAAGTCCTTCTCATGCAAGGTATCAAGATATAAAATAGTACAATAAATTTAAAACTATATTGATTTCTTTCACATTCATGCACCACTTATTAGTTCACCAACAACTTGATGCACCAATATGTTCTAACTAATTAGCTAACTGGATGATTTTAAATTCTAACAGGTTCTGAACCACAAAACATGCTACCTCAATCAAATGATATTTTCTCCACTTCAAAATTTCCCACACAAATTCATATATCAATTAAATTTAAATATAAACACAAAATATAATGAAATTTAGTTTTGAATAAGTTTGAAGGATATGTTGTCATAACTAGTGAATATGTGTTGAAACCAAAGTACACTAGTAAATGATTCTATAAATGGAAGAACAAGTTTATGAAGTCTATGCACATTGTGAACAAATAAAGAGTTTGGAACATCCAAAAAGATAAAAATTACTAGGAAGAGACCCAACATTTTTGAGCAATTTGGTCACGTATTCCAAATGTCAATTTGTGTTGCATGGAACCTTGCTTGGCAATTTGGCATGACATGTTTTTATCCTTTTTATTGATAGCCTCCTTTATGGCTCTTCTCAGACCTATATATGTTTTGTCATTGCATGCGACACTTCACAAAATTAACCAACACAAAAACGAACCAAAGCATGACCAAATCTATACTTTTGACGTGTTCATTCATTCATAAACTCATAAGATGACCCAAATACAAACAAAGTGCATCATACAAACAAAACAGTGCCCATGAATAACTAAAATCTATGAAACCTCAAAATGTGAATAACAAAACAGTGCCTACTAAATAACATTCTTTGGCTATGATTCTTGATGTTGATAATTTGTTTCATCGTTTGGAACACTTCCTTGATCAGATTCCTAATATATAAAAATAATTATAATAAGTAGCATGTCAATTATAATATAAAATGTATATTAATTTAATCAAGATTTAAATATTACTGGTGATGCATGAAACATTGCAAAATCATGAAGCAACTCTCTTGAATAATTTGCACAAAAAGAGTCATTATTGATTTCATTTCATTGAGTTGTGATGTCAATATAGAAACCTAGTTTAAAACACAAAATCAATGAAATGAGTCAAATTAAATAATATTAAAAGTGATGGGCTATATATTAGGAATAAACCACTCTCCTTGTAGGATGTAAACTTTCATGTCCAAAAACTCATAATCATTTTGAGATATCAACTTTTCTATGTGATTTTTATAGTTTAGTGTCCAAAACAAATCAAAGAGGACTCAAGCAGAATCTCAGTGAAAATAAAAATAAAGAAAAAACAAAAATGAAACAAGAAGTTGGTTGACTAATATCATGTGAAGCAATGTAAATCGAACATTCTAAATTGAAGTTGTACATGTCACTAAGTAATACCAACTTTTGGAAGTACTTATTAGAGGTATAAACCTTTTCCCAAAGGGGGGGTCTTGGAAACCAGACCCTCAGACTGGTTAGATGGGTGATTTAGAATACCTTGCATTGTTGGTTTCCACTCTTCATCATTGTAGAGAATTCTTCATAGTTGATTTTGTTAGAATCGTAGGTCTTAAACAAGAGGAGGGTGAATTGTTTTCAAACGTTTTTCGAAAGTTTTGAAGGTATGAAGAAAGTCAAAGAAGAATCACAACCAAAGGAATCAAAGAATGCAAGATAGAAAACAATTTTAGTTGAATTCCATAAATTCAATCGGTTGTTTCAGCGATTCAACCGATTGTTTTTATTAGTAGAGTGTAAAAACAACTAAAAACAACTAAAATCACACAAGCAATTTTATACTGGTTTACTCTTCAACCAAGAGTTACATCCAGTTCCGAGAAACCTCTGGGTATCCACTAAGTAATCAAAAACCAGATTACAAACACACAACCACTAAAGAAGTGATCTTGATCCCCTCAAGAACACACACTTCCTTTGGCACACACAATCACACCACAGATCAAAACACCCTCTAACTCTGTGAACACCAGTCCTTACAGAAATACAATTGAAGGAAGAAATAAGATTGATCACACTTGGTACAAATCAATTCAAAGTACACAACAAGTCCTACTTCACTCTTAGAGAAATATCAGAAGCCTTATGAAATCTTGGAGAAAACTTGATTTCAAAAATTGATCTTGTAAGCACTCTTCTAGGAGCATATAACAAAACATTTGTACTCCAATTAGCAGTTGAAAACATTTATTATAAAAGCCAAATCAGTTTGAAAACATTTAATGTAGATTTAACTCACTTAACAAAATTTTGATAAGGTAGTTAGAAAAATAGTCGATTGTTTTGTCGAAACAACCGATTGAATTGGTTTGACAGCAAAGTCAACCAAGTTCAAATCTGCCAAAACCAATTTCAAAAACATTAAGTATGAAACAACGGATTTCAACGATAAAACAACTGGTTATTTTTCTGCTTTTTCATAAAACAATCTTTTAAAAAGATTTGAATTAAACAAGCTTTTGGATTGAAACTAAGAGTGAATTAACAAATTCAAACTACCCTAAAACACACCTAACTAAGCTACAATCAACCTTCAAGCAATCCATGGAGATTTGGAGTCATCAAAGCTCTTCTTCAATAATCTCTCCCTTATTTGATGGAGACAAATACTGGTTTGCTTTGTTGAGTTCTGTTTGAATTTGAAGGTACCTGCAAAACAATCAAAACAATAGTACCAGAAAGCAATTCCATCCAAAATCTCTTGCATTACTGAATCAGATTCCACTATATGATTTTCACAAAGAGAAACCAAAAAATCAGTGTGAAAAACCAGTGTAAGTAGGAGTGAAAATCAGAGTTTCCTACACAGCTACATATTAGCATTTAAAACAATTAAAAACAACAATTAATCAGTAATCAAACCAACATAATCTCCCCCTATTTGTCTTCACAAATAGAGTAAAACAATTTGATAATATCAAGTTTAAGAAAGATTTTGAGAATCAACAATTCCCAACTCATTTCTTAAGAGAAAGAACCTATGTTTTGGCAAAGGCTTGGTGAAAATGTCTGCTAGTTGTTTTTCTGTTTCAATAAATTTCATTTCCCAATCTCCATTACTGACATGATCTCAGATAAAGTTATGTCGGATCTCAATGTGCTTTGTTTTGGAGTGTTGAATCTAATTTTTTGTGAGAATTATAGCACTTGTGTTCTCACACAGCAAAGGAACCTTGCTAACATGTAGTCCAAAATCTTCCAACTGCTGCTTGATCTAAATAATCTATGCACAACAACTCCCAACAACAATGTACTCAGCTTCTGCAGCTGACAAAGCCACACAAGCTTGCTTTTTGCAACTCCAAGATATAAGTATTGAGCTAAATAAATGACAAGTCCCACTTGTGCTCATTCTATCCAATTTACATCCTGCAAAATCAAAATCAGAATATCCAACTAAATGTATAGGAGAATGTTAAGGATACCATAAACCCACTGATTTTGTTCCTTTTAGATATTTCAGGATTCTCTTGGCAGCTTTAAAATGAGATTTCCCTGGACTAGATTGAAATCTTGCACAAAGATAAACAACAAACATGATATCAGGCCTACTTGCAGCGAGATAAAGCAAGGAGTCAATCAAACCCCTGTATTTAGTTTGATCCACTATTGTTCCAACCTCATCAACACTCATGTAGCAGCTAGATTGATCACACCTGATACAAATCAAATCAAAGTACACAGAAAGTCCTACTTCACTCTTAGAGAAATATCCAAAGCCTTAAGCAATCTTAGAGAAAACCTGATTTCAAAAACTGATCTTGTAAGCAATATGCTAGGAGCGTATAACAAAACATTTATACTCCAACTAGCAGTTGAAAACATTTATTATAAAAGTCAAATCAGTTTGAAAACATTTAATGCAGATTTAACTCACTTAACAAAATTTTGTTAAAGCAGTTAAAAAAATAGTCGGTTGTTTTGTCGAAACAACCGATTGAATTGGTTTGACAGCAAAGTCAACCAAGTTCAAATCTGCCAAAACCAGTTTCAAAAACATTAAGTATGAAACAATCGATTTCAACGATAAAACAACTGGTTGTTTTTCTGCTTCTTCATAAAACACTCTTTTAAAAAGATTTGAATTAAACAAGCTTTTGGATTCAAACTAAGAATGAATTAACAAATTCAAACTACCCCAAAACACACCCAACTAAGATACAATCAGCTTTCAAGCAATCCATTGAGATTTGGAGTCATCGAAGCTCTTCTTCAACAGATTCTACCATCCTGTGAAACCACTACATTTTAGTATTATCTATGGAACTAGAATATAACCTTATAGTAATTCAATAGAAAATGAGCTTACATGATATGTATCCACTTCAAAGATAATTGTATCAACTTTAGATATGATTTCCTTGATCGTGGCATCGTCACCTATACCATATTCTTTCATGGGTGATTCCAGTTCATTTCTTGTAATATACTTGTAATGAAGTCAAATGGAGACCAGAGAATAAGATATGTCATTGCTTCTAACATCTCTATCCAAGTTACACTCAGTAGTTAATGATTTGTAAATGAGATTGCTTGCCACGGTGCATTATTTATTATTAAAAACTATAACAAGATGCATGACACTTAGTTGGCAACATGGCATTGACAGTGAAGCATTGAACTCAATAGTTGAAAGGTTCATATGGATGGCATAATGCAAAGTCAAAAAATAAATTGGGGGGAGGGGGGGTGACTTGGATGGACAAGAAATCATGATAGTGGAAGGCTTACCCACTTGTCTTTATCAAAATATTGAAAGGCCTTGAAGAGTTGGTCATCTCTTTCTAACTTGTGTTTATTCATTGTAGTTGTGATGAATTCTATATAGTCAATTGAGTAATTTCCATCTACATCAGCCTACAATATTGAGCCAAGAAATATAAGTTTAAAAATCCTTAAAGAAAATATACAGAGATGACAAAAGAAATGCTTACATCATCCATAAGTTGTTTCACTTCAACCTCTATGAGCTTTGATCCAAGTCTATGCAATCCTGCCTTTAGTTCTTCATAGGTGATTATACTACTCTTGTCAATGTACATATTTGTAAACATTGCCTTCAAAGCTTGGATCTCTTCTGCAGACATATTCTCAACAATGACCTAAAAAAATATTTGATATATCGTGCCATCGTTGCCAAAATTCCTCTGTAAATTGAGGATTTAAGTAAGATTCACCTGTGTCAAATGATGTAAAAGGCATGGTTAGATCAAATGCAAAGGTTTTCTTAGGGAAATATGTTTCCTACTATTTCTTATCCTGTATAGAAAGTTCATATGCAGAATTGATTCGTGGCTAGAACCTCAAATATATGGTATCTCGCCCATTTGAATGACTTAATTTAACCATATTATAGTTGTTTCATGCTTCATGAATCCTTTTTATTCATAAAATGGTTTTGGAAAACGTGTTCTTAAATGAAATAAATTTTAAGAAATTGACATGCAAGCACAGTGAAACAACACTTATAGGAAAAACTATATGAAGATGTTGTAATTATCTTTTAACTTACCTTTGCTTCATTTTATATTGCATTTATTTTGATTGGATTTCCAGCTTGTTCTACATTTGTTTTGACCGTTCAAGGAATATTCAAATGATATCTCACTACACCTAAATGAAAAAATTATACAAAGTTTAATTACCTAGTTTTATGATATTCCTTAATTCTAGAATTCAATTTTCAATTATCGTAATACCAAGCGTATTCCTAGGTTGCAACTTGAAATTCATCAAACGAAGAAACGTACATTCCAATTGCACAAAATCTAGAAGCAAGCATTTGCCTAACCGAGATAAACGTCGGTAAAGTTCTAATCCAAACACAGCATAAGTGAAATTAGATTGCGTGAGAGTGAATAAAACATAATGAATAAGAAAACAAGCATAAGGAAGTTGAAATAGAATGAATACCTATTGAGCATAGAGAGATGGAACTTATAGATTGATGGAACTTATAGAGAGATGGAACTTCAATTTAGACATGAAGATTTTTTAGGATTGAGATGCCTTCGAAATGAAACTGCGGAAGTGTGTAAAAAGCATTGAGATACCTCCAAAACGAGAATGCGGAGTGTAAAAAACATGAAAACTATGAAAATGTCTAACAAACGAGACTGCAAAGTGTAAAAACCATTAAAACTGCAAAAATGTCTAACAAGCATGTCTCTGAAAAACTAAACTAATGATAAAAATAAAAAAAGTTTATTTAAGAAACAATTGAGAGTTGTCAGAAATTATAATAACCTTCGTTAATACGTTAACACATGTGTGTTCCGAAGATTTTCATAATCTTTATTAAAACATCCTTATTAAAATTTAAATTTTTGGTAGTGCCTTTACTAATTTGATCCATCTATTTCTTAAGTTGATTTTGATATTAATTTTTTTTTCAAAATTTTAATTAATTTTTAAATAGTAATTTATTTTTTACCAAAATGTCGTTAAAATAAGGGTGTTGTTGAGATGTTAGCAACACATTAATAAAATATATGTTAACAACATTTCATCAATTTAAAAAAAATAAAATTAATTTATTTTTAAAAGTAAATTGTGATGTTTAAAACAATTAAATAATAGTAAGAACATGCTATTACGACAAGAGAAAAAATGAAATAAAAAATTAAGTATATTCAATCATAATTATTCGTGCACCATAAAGAACAACATTTTAAACATTTTAACGACAAAAGAAAGAAAAAAGATACTTGGGACGTACTGCATCAATCTATTCAAGATTCTCTCTTCATGATTTGAGTATCAAACGTTAGCACTTTTGTTCTTTTATATAATATTTCAACATTGACAAACTTTTCCATAATAAATTTCTAAGAAAGAAAAAAATAAAACAATTTTTTTAAAAATTAAAATTAGTAACTAAAACTTTAATAATTAATTAGATATTTATTTTAAAAATAATTTATAAATTTTATTAATAATAAAAAATTATTTTAATTATCAACAATATTTTAAAATAATATCTAATTTAATTAATATAATTAATATTTTTTATTTTTAAAATTAATTTTTATTTAATAATTTCTTTATAATACAACCATCCACTACAAGTTTGGTCAGAGGAACAAGAAACGCGTGAACCTAAAAGA
>Ga0123341_1006031_pt1 | contig 10902 bp, 6 predicted proteins | sample Turbeapinknodule_FD_89959 | JGI IMG/M metagenome (GOLD analysis project Ga0123341, IMG submission 89959) | Root nodule microbial communities of legume samples collected from Mexico - Turtle bean Mexico pink nodule | ecosystem: Host-associated > Plants > Roots > Nodule | place: Mexico: Nepantla...
AAAATAAATATATATAATAAAGGATAAATTTATAATTAAATGAAATGAAAAATATTAAAATAATAGTAGTAAAAAGTTGTATTTATTATAATATAATATTTTATTATAAAAACAGCTGTAGAGTAATTGTTTTTTATGGTTAAAAGTGTCTGAAGAAACTTTATTCTAATGATATATGCATCATTACTTGTACATTTTACAAACAAATGAACCTATGACAAGCATTTGTGGTTAACACCAACTCATGTACAAGGCTGAACAAGGCTTCTGTTTTTTGTTTTTTTCATATTTATTAGAACACTAGTTTGTTTGTGTTCTCATAACTCAAACTTATATCTAAGTGGTGAAGATAGGGGGCAATATTTTGGACCTTTTGCCTTTGACAAGAGAATTTGTATCAGGGAAATGAACTCCATCAGTGAGGTCCTTCACATACCCTTCTGGTGTTACTCTCACAGGGTAACTCACAAGGTGCACACCTTCCATGTCTCTAATTTCCTCACTGCTGTACATTTCCCACATTTCATCTCCTATTGATCTCATTCTCTCCACACATTCCAATCTCTCTGGCTCCAACAACAGTTCATCAACACTCATTGTGTGCTCATACCACAGAGACATTCTATATGCTTGAATATCATCTAGGCTCATTTGGTGGTTATCATCATCTCCATCTTGAGACTGGTAGCATCCTATTGCAATCTCAGTGTCCCTTTCTCCATCCATCGATCTTTGGTTCACATTAGCTGATCCTATCAATATGTATAGGTCGTCCACTAGTGCCACATGCAATGAAACAATATCAGTAAAACTTAGATCCCAATTCAACAAACACTTCAATTACTTAGATGTTTTTCCTTTTATGTATACAATGTGCAAATGTCAATCCAAATAAGCACTTGTGCATTCTATATGAGATTGATCATTTTAAAAAAATTTCTTTGACTCAATTGAAGGTTTGGTCATGGGTTACTTCCAAAGTTTCTTCTGCTGGTTTTTCCTTTTCAGATTAGTGTCTTGATCCTTTGGTTTGTATGTTTTCGATTCAAAACAAATAATTTTGTGGTAGATTGGGTTGGTGATTTCTTCTACTATTTGTGAGGGACTATTGTTATTGTTTGGACTGGTGTGGGCTTTTTGTTCAATATGTATAAGGGTTAAACCACCCGTGAAGTGATTTATATTTTTTTTTTCTGATAAAAAAAACAGTGCAAATATAAAATAGTTAGATGTCTAACCAGCACGTGACTAGAAAAATTATATCAGAAGCATATGTTGAAAATGGTGTAGTAGAGATGACTTCAAAAAGTTGAGACTTACAAGTCAATTAATGACCCTTGTCTTTACATATCTAAAAGGACAAAACTTAACACAATTTCATAAATGTTTTCAGTGTTGCTCTTCTTCAATGCAGAACTAAAGTTTCTTTTGGTTAATTTATGTTGATCTTTACTGCAAATTTTAAGCATGTGGATTGTAATAGTGAAAACTCCAATCAAATATGTAAAGAAAAGAACAAAAAAATCACAAAGAAAATTATAACTGAAGAATGGTTCAATATGTTTACCTATCATGAACTTGGAGTGAACATAAACCATGAATCTCCTATTTTTTTGAGCATTCCAGTATTGTGTTTCAGGTTTGGGTGAATCTAGAGGAAGATACTCCCCTGGTCCCTTCTGCTCTCTGTTTGCAAGACAGAAGAAATTCAAGTAGTCTCTAGGGTGTCCTGGTTGTCTACTTTCTTGTAATGCTTCTCCAATCAACCTATACATCATTGCCATTGTTTCTCTAGTCCAATGCAGTATATCTTGAACAGGTTCACTTTCAGGCTCTCCTTCTGGCCACATTGGTATGACTATGTACACAGCAAATCTCTCCTTTGCCTTAATCTTGCTTACCACCTTCAGTGCAATTTCAATGGGAATCAGATTAGTGCAGCCACAGTGCCTATCTTTCTTCCACCAATGGCATCCCCCAATGAAATATTGGCTTTCAATGTATATAAACCTTTCAGCACGCCTAATTGCTTCAACATAAGCTTCATGGATGCTCCTCTCCACAGTTGACTTTGTAGACAACTCACCAACTGAGATATGGTCAATTGACCTGTATATTTGAACTTTCCAATTCCTCTCCGTAGGAGTGCTTGAGCTTGTTCTAGGCATAAGATTTGCCAAGGTGCTAGAAGGGATTAGAAAAGAAGGATCACATTGCTTTGTCCATCTTTGCTCAAAATTTGTCAACACATCCCAAGCAGCCTCACCAGTAACACAGGCATGAGCATCATGCCAAGGTGCTCTTGGTCCTCCTTTGTTGAGGCTAGCTTCTTCAATGCTTGTTTGGTAGAAGTCATAGCAATGAGATTCCCTCATGAGTGTTTGAAACAATGAATGCTGCTCTGTGTCATATCTTCCATCACACAAATCCAACCCTCCCACAAAGCACATAAGCTCTCTGTCATCAACAGATTTGGGTGCTTTTGTGTCCACTGTTATAGTCTTCTGATGGTGAGCAAAGAGTGTGGGGAACATATGGTGTAATCTTGGACACTTTCTGCATATCACTTTTGTGTGGTTGAAAAAGGCAAAAGCTTCCTCATCTTGGTTGTTCAATTCACCTTTGTTCTTAACAAAGGGTAAAGATGTTTCATCATCCCAAAGCATAACCCTCACAGCCACTCCTTCCTCTGCCTTCTTCTTTAATAGGTCACCTAACTTAACTCCTCTGGCATGTGGGATTTCTGTGTGAGGATCTCTAACCTGCCAATGAGCATATTAGCTTCTAAAACAAAATGTATATCAATGTGAGGATCCTCTCATTTACATGATGCCATGTTCAAATTTTGTGACTCTCCCCATAAATACTAAATAAGCCTTACCTATAAAAATACTCACAAATTATTTACCAACAAATTCTTAAGTCAACAATGAAATTTGAACTCACATCATCATGGGATGAGTTTTATCCTTACTAACTTCACCAACTTCCCATTTAAGTTTAAAAGTCATGTAAAAGTTTAGCACAAGAAGATCCATTACACTCTAAAAGAAAAAGCATGAAAGGACATTTCTTTACCAGAACCATCATGGGATTGAAGAACCAGCCTGCAATATAAACTAAGTACTTTGCACCCTCAATGGCTTTATAGACATCCTCCCATAGCTTATTTGGAGCTCCACATAGATCAAAGGGAGGTTGAAAAGCTGAAGAATGGTGAGCATCATGATAAAGTTTAACCTGACAATTGGACCTTAGTGGGAAGCTAGCCTCCTTCAGCCCTTGAAATTCCCAGTCATTGCTCAACATCTTTGCCCAACTTGGTTCCAAATCTGCTGGCTTGAACCATAGCATAAACTTCAATTTAAGTTTTGGGTTTGGTTTTCCATTATCCATGAGGAGAGGGAATAACCCGTTGATCAAACCTCCTTTCTTCAATAGCTGCTGAGCCTGAATATGGAACTTTCCCAATATGGAAGAACGTGATGTTTTCAGAGTAATGGTGATGCATGAATCAGCTGGATGAGCACATTGAATCTGAAAGGTTTGGTTCCACACACGGTTGCTTTCTTCACTTGTTTCTGCAAACTTCTGGTTGTCTATCTTTATAGTCACATAAGCAGGCTTTCCATTTGTACATAAGCACTGAAAACAAGAAAAACACTGAAAACAAAACAGAAAATTTATAAGAACAATGCAGAATTTTCTTAGTACCTGCATGCACACTGAACACTTATATATGTTTTTTTTATACAAAGAATATATAAAATAAAATGAGATACTTCAGATGTCCAAAGACACAAGCTTCTTATCCCCAACCAACTGGGGATTCCATAAACATTACAACACATTAATTACATTAACATACCATAACAAGAGTACATCAATATACAATTACATCAACCTGCGAGGAACACATTCTCAAGACAAGACACAAAAAATCTAACAACTAAACTCAGTCTTCTTTATAAGCAAACAAAAGTAAACCAAACACCCAAGATGAACACTTATATATGTACACAGCTGAAATAACATTTGTGTAAATGTATGTGTTAGTGGAACTTACTTTGAAGGGAAGTAAAGGTGAGTAAGGTGAGGCGTTGAAGATGGTAGCTTCAATTGTTCCATGGAGGAGCTTAGGAGTTTCCTCCACAACTGTAATACTTAAATTATTCATAAGAAAGAAAGAGACAGAGAACTATGGAGTTTGGTTTAACATACGATGGATTTCATGCCAATTTTCAACAACTAATTGTTATGTTACATTTATATAGGTGAGTGAGTTTACTATTGCAGATGAAGAAACAAAGGGAACCTTGGAATGTAATTGAAAGTGGGAAAACTTGTCAAACTTTGCATTTATGTAGACACAATCCAAGCTTCAAGTATTTGCCATCACAAGTTTTAGCTTGAAGCTAAGTTTCTTGAACCAAAATCTAAATTTACCGTAATCAGAAAGCAGTTAAGTACACAACAAAATACAGTTATCCATTGTTCTTAGAACATTGACTGCATCATATAGTGATCAATCAACAGATATGTGATTAGGAAAATTCACATAAACATTTACACATCAAATGGATAAGTTGGTGGTGAAGGGTCTAGTGGAAGTGACACTCTGTTAACAGAATGATTCTAGAGTTCAAGGAACTTGGAGAAAAAGAAAGTGAAGTTTGTCCTTATGTCATATCACCATGCTTTGGCATATATCTACCACAGGCCAAAGAAACTGAGTTGCATGTATATTACGTATTGTCTGTGGGTTGTTAGAAGGAAACATAACATGGGTATGTTTAGCATTACCTAACGCATAAGCTACTTCAAAATTAAAGAATTAATCACAAGTTAAAAACTATGCTCAAAAGCTGGATTCATTCCATTAGAACTCCATAAAAGTTGAATTTCTGATTTTACTCTTAATAAATAAACATGTATTATGAATTATGTATTTCAGAATGTATTTTCAGATAAAAAAATATATTCTAGAATGTACAATACAGAATACATTTCCTAATCTAGAAATCTGAAATATGCATTTCCAAATAAGAAAATACATTCTGAATATGCATTGCGAAATATATTAATACATTTTGAATTTAAATTTCAAAATATAAAAAAAAAAGTTTAAAATAAATTTTGGATCGTACTTGAAATATTTTTGGATCATCACCCCATCCAGAATTGTGTTTATAAATCTGAATTGGGGATGTTTTTAACATTTTACCATCACATGGGGTACAACTTCAAACAATGGGGTGCAAAAGGAAATGGCCTTGTTAAAGATATTAACTCTCTGTCCAAGTCCAACCTTCATAGCCATATCTACCTAAAGCCTACTATGTTTTTCTTTTTTAATTTTAGGGTGTTTCTCTATGCACCCCCAACAAATGATTTCCCTATACCAATAGTTCTTTTAGTTTATAAAACGGTCTCTAATATAATCAAATAGTAACTAATTATTTTGGTCTCTAAAATTGATTTTTATTTAATAATTTTCTTGTAGTAATATCTTTAATCTTCGATTTCAAAATTTCCAATCACCTATTATAAAAAATACCTATAAGTATTCGTTCTTTATCTAGCTGTTGCCTTCATGATCTTGTAACTGATTGGTGTTAGGAAAAGCTATTATAAGTTATGCATCACTTGTTATAATGAAAAAAAATAAAGAATGAGTTTATCTTTTATCAGTATGTTGTGCTTTAACATTATGCTTGTTCCTTCACATTGAAAATGAATTAGAGATAATGATATCCTTTGAAGGTTTGTTCAAGGTTTTTTTTCTTTTATTCAAAATTAAATTTTAGGGTTTAGAGTTTAGGATTTAGAGTTTATGGTTAGAAAATGAATGGAGTGTGAATCTCACTTATAAGAAATGCGAAAGTTGTGAGCAAAATATTGGAGAAAAAGTCCATTTCAAATTTTGTAGCTCATTGAACTCTTGATGGAAAGCACATCCTTATGCAAGCATGTCTTTTTGTTCTCATAGCACCAATCTAAATCCAACAATAGATATTAGTAATTACTTATTCAGTTTTACTATTTATGATTGCAAAGTATCCTTATCTTGACTTGAATTATCAGAGAAGAGAAGCAGAAGCTTTCTTCCCACTTATAACAGCCACAATTTAAATACCAATCAATGGTTAATCTGAACCCTTAATTTGACCTCCCAAGAGGAACATATTAACCAATGTTGGGATGAACATAGAGACCAATAGTGTAGCAAAGAAAAGAAAACTCTAGGGTGATTAGCTGCATAATACACTTGATCAAATGGGTCACAAGTGAACAAACTAGGATCAATGTATAGAGTTTAAATGGTATGTGAACGGGTCATGCGGAAAGTCTTTACGTTGAGAGGTCGAAAAGTCGAAAGAAGTAAAGTACAAGTGTTAGTGAAAATATTACGTGAAAGTGTCAGTGTTAATAAGAGACACGTATAAAAGATTAATTATGTTGAAAATCAATTAATAAGAGATTAAAATGATGTGACAGACTCAATAGGCCCATTAACAAATAATATAAATAGATAAAATGTTTAGTTCAGTTTTTTTTGTTTTTCTGTGGAGTAATTAACACAAATACTAACTTAAATTTCGGAGTGTTCCTGCAAGTACCACACCACATATCAAGAACTCAGAAGGTACTTCTATAAACACAAGTGACCGAGAGAAGAGGTACGAACAAAGAAAAAAAAAAGACCGGAAAGACGAAGTGAAGACGGATTCTGAAGACACTCTCCTCCATATAATTAATACTAGTACATTATGAAATATAATATGCCTATGCAACAAACTTGGAGTTTAAATTGTCTTATGATTTTGTACTATGTTCTTATGGTTTCAGACATTTTTGTTTAAAAGTTACACATTATTTTTCTTTGGGTCTGTGCAGAACAATCCCCTGTCATCTCTTTTGATGAATAACCAAGATTAAAGAAAACATCAATATACATGCACAAACTAATCTAAATCACGTAATTTATTAGAAATTATGCTTTGCTATTCAAAAGTGTAAAAGCTTTGTTTTTATTTTCAAAACTTCAAAGCAACTAACTGTTACCATCAAGAACTATATTTTAAGAAAACTGCGAAGAGATTGGTGTGAAGCTAGATGCAATAATAAATATCATAGAAAACCAAAAGAAAAGGCAAAAGATCTTGACAACTTTCTTGGAGATGAGATTCCAACATGGACACACTGGCCTGGACCTTTCTTAAGTCGTTAATAGCTTGTCGTGGCGTTCATGATTTGCCGTCCCTTTTCCCTACAGAGTGTGGACTGTGGTCTGAATTATTCACTCTATGCTCCAACTTATGATTATCCTTTTACATGCTTTGTTGGAAGTGTGGATCCTTCCACTCATAAAATAACCTTAATGATATTTTGAAAACTTGCTAAATATACAATCTGTGATTAATGATATGAACAGAGATTATCTTCGTTATTTCATAAACTGATGTAAGTTTTAGGCAGAGAAATAAGGTTCTAGACTGATGTAAGTTGTGAATAAAATAAAAACATACCTCAATTTTTGTATCCCACTTTTAGTCTCTGTCATGTGCAATACTACAAATACAAAACAACAACAACAACTTGGTTTTACATGAAACATGGACTTCAAAAATATGATAATGTTTCTCACCTCTTTCTGTCCTCTCTTCTTTACTTCTTGTTTCAATTCAAAATTGGTATCAGAACCATGCATGTTTGATAAAACTATTTTCTGTGTTTTTACATTCTTCAACCACCCAACTTTCATCACACTTCACCTCTCCAAAGTTAAACATCTGCTAACAAAGTGAAACCATTGAAGTGCAAGATTAGATTTCTCACCTCACGTTACAAACAAGGAAGAAACCAACACCAACCTTCTTCCAAATAACAATGTCTTCACTCCTTTGGAACCTACACCATCCTCCACCCTTTTTGTCAATCATAAACTTGGACTCACCCACAACCAAATGCAAATCCACTAGCTCAAACCAAACTCACATCAAATGATACACCCAATCACCCCATAATAATTCACCCAATCTTAAGAAAAACATCAACAAAGTCACAAATGAGTAGGACCCAACCCCTCCTATAATTATCAAACCCCAGATACCATTTCACAGTGTCACTCACAAAACCATATTACCCTTTTCTTCTCAAAGGTTATTAATGGTGGAAAACCCTAAGAACTAAGAAAAGGAACAACCTTGAACTGAAACATGACAACAACCTACGGCACGATTCCGACCTCGGGGCCTCCGAACCTGGAATACATATCGCGTGCCAAGCAGCGGATCAAGGCGGGGTTGGGGACGAGGCGGCCGTGGAAGGCCATGCTGAACTTCCGGTCGCTGAAGATCCCCGGTGGCGGCGCGGCGGAGGCGCTGTCGCGCGTGGCGGTGAACGTGTCGTACTTCCGCATGAACTACGCGATGGTGGCGCTGCTGATTCTCTTCCTGAGCCTCCTCTGGCACCCCATCTCGCTCATCGTCTTCCTCCTCCTCATGGCGGCATGGCTCTTCCTCTACTTCCTCCGTGACGAGCCCCTCGTCCTGCTCGGCCACCTCGTCGACGACCGCCTCGTGCTCGTCGCCATGGCCGTCCTCACGGTGGCGCTGCTGCTGCTCACAGACGCCACCGTCAACATTCTCGGGGCCGTGGCGGTCGCCGTGGTGGCGGTGGTGGCGCACGCCGCATTCCGGAGGACGGAGGATCTGTTCTTGGGGGAAGAAGAAGAAGCTGCGGCGGCGGCCTTGGCCGGTGCTGCCTGATTCATTGTTTTCTGTATAATTTTTTTGTTGAATTTGGAGAAAGAAAATGGTTATTTGATTTGATTTGGTTCGGTTTTATCGTTTGTTGTTATATTTTTTTGGAAGATGATGCCACTTGCATCCCTTTTTTTCCCCTGTTTTCATACTCTGTTCTAACTTTGGTGTTCTGATTTTTAGCATCTAAATGGGTTTAACTGAAATATGAAATTGGTGTTTGGGAGGGAAATTAACACTTTAAATAATGTAAGTTTTAATCCTTTTTTTTCCTTAATTATTTTTTCTATTGTTTAATTTTTTTCTACAATTTTATCTTTGCATTAATAAAATATTCAATTTATTATAGAAGAATGAAACTTTGGTAACTTATTGATTGTCTACTAAGAAATAAGTTAATTGGATTTTGATGAATTTTCACTCTCTAAAATAATCATAGTTTCAAAGGTTTTAAAAATTTAAGAGAACATTTAAATATCATCAAAATAATTATGTTTTCACTTAGAATTCATTTTTCAGTATAACATCAATATAATAATCTATATTATGTCTCAACAAGTTGTTTTTCACCATTTTTATTTTGATAGCAAGTTAATTTATTAAAACTAAAGATAATTTATTATCATTAGTATATAAGATGTTACAATAAGTGATTAATCAATTATTTTAGTGGTAGATGATACAACTCACATTTAATTAATTAAGTCATCATATACTCAATTGTCATAAGTATTAATCTTTTAAATATTTTAATTTGCATGTTTACATTATTTCTGATTTATTCACACTATGAAAGTTTAGAAAAAACCAAATTGACTAAATATTTTAGACTCTTGATCATCTTTAAAAAGGGAAATTATTGATCAAATTAATTAAGATCTTGAAGAATGAAGATTATTTTCTCTAAGATATGTTTTGATGATGAATCTGCAATATTAAATGTTTATAGTTTTTGTAATGTGTGTGGATCACATGGTAAGACATTTTATCTTAGAATAAGAAGCATGATCATCATTTGTCTAAATTTCTTTAAGACTTTTTTTAAAAATATCTATTAATTGATTATCATTTAACATAATCAATTATATTAAGTAGCTTAATTTATTATCTTTAGAAATAACTTAATGTCATTTAAAAAAATATTTTCTAAACAATCAATTATCTTTTATATATCAATTGTCTCATGTCTTAGGTTCCACAATTAATCGATTAAATGAAAAGTAATTGGTTAGATTGTTCCAATGTTGTTAAACAACCTAAAACAATATAATTGATCAACTCTAAACATAATGGATTAAGTATTTTTCTAATTTTTTTTTATAAATAATTTTCAAAATTCTCTTGAATAGTAATCAATTATTTATTGTAATATTTATTTCATAGTTCCAAAAAACAAATTAAAACCTTTCTTATTTCATATATTTTGAAAAAACTCATTAATAAAGACTAATATATGTAAATTTTATAATTTTCTCTATAATCTTAATCTTGGAATACTCATATCTATGTATAGATATGTAATATCTTTTTCATTATACTTTGTGCTTATGTTATACCTTAATGTAAAGTGTTTTTTTAGTTAGTATCCATTTAGAGTTTTTAAGAAGTTTTTTGGTATATATATTGTACCTTACATTATCAATCACTCTCTTAGCACAAAGATCAACTAGAGTTGGTATCTTTGGTGTACAAAATTCATCTTTTTTCATCATAATATCACTGTTCATCAAGAAAGCAACCAAGATGATTTAAAATATTTTTTTTCTAGTTTTAGTTTTGCACTTGGTGATTATTTACATCTTTTATTTTAGAAATCAAATTAATAACAAACTAAATCTTGATTTGATAATTAAATATGGACTAATTGAATGATATTTTGATTTTATTTGTATAATTAATTTAATTGATTAATTATTGCAACTTAAATATGAATCTTTAAATAATTGTAATATGAGTAACTTTTGTTTGTTTTTTGTTTCTAATATAAGAATTCACTTTTTAATTTTCTTCATTTTTGTTTTTCAATCTATTTTTAATTCAATTTTTGTACATTTCTATTTCTACATCCCTAAACTCCATCATCCTTAATTTCAACAATTGAAAATCAATTACCAAAATTAATTTATCAATTTATTAT
>Ga0123341_1006032_pt1 | contig 10902 bp, 3 predicted proteins | sample Turbeapinknodule_FD_89959 | JGI IMG/M metagenome (GOLD analysis project Ga0123341, IMG submission 89959) | Root nodule microbial communities of legume samples collected from Mexico - Turtle bean Mexico pink nodule | ecosystem: Host-associated > Plants > Roots > Nodule | place: Mexico: Nepantla...
CAATTGTTTTATATTTAATACCATTTCACCATTTAAAAATTATTATTCGAAGTAAATTTGTCATATCATATTTTGTCAACTAACTATTTTCTATGATTTGTATTTTTGTTGATAAATTCATTGTTTTAACCTTGAAGGAAAGTGAGGACAATGATATGGCGAAAGTTCAACGGCGACCGGAGGTTTTACCTGCAGAGACACAGGTTTGCCGGTTACCAGTCAGAGATTGCACGTTCGGTGTTTTGTCTGTGCCCTTTAGGGTGGGCCCCGTGGAGTCCTAGACTAGTAGAGTCCGTCGCTTTGGGTTGCGTGCCGGTAGTTATAGCGGACGGTATCCAGTTGCCGTTTTCCTCCGTCGTGAAGTGGTCGGAGATATCGATCACGGTGGCGGAGAAGGACGTGGGGAGGCTGGCGGAGATACTGGAGCGCGTGGCGGCGACGAACCTGAGCACGATTCAAAAGAACCTGTGGGACCCAGCGACAAGAAGGGCACTACTTTTTAACAACCAGGTTGGGGAAGGGGATGCCACGTGGCAGGTCCTACATGCTTTGAGCGAAAAGCTTGAAAGGTCCTATAGGGCTTCGAGAGTTTCACGCCAATTGGATTTTGACACGTAAGAGGTCTAAACTCGGTGCCGAGCTGGTTACTTGTCTCTTCACCCGTGCTCATCACATTACGCAAACAAAACACGCTGCTGCATGGAAAGATTATAATAAAGAAATAAATAAATAATTAGTAAATATTTAAAATAACACTTAGTGGATGACAGCTGGAATTTATTCAGAGATGGAATTTATTGACTCATGCTGGGCCCAAAGTGGAAGATTGGATTTACGACTTTCTCAGGGTTTATTAATCGTGACGTGGCTTATCATGATGACATGGCAATAATTGATTGGAAGGATTCGCGGTTTGGAGAAGAAGAACTGAAAAAACATGTTCGGAGGTAGATTTTGTATAATCATTTTTGGTGTAAATAAATCTAAAAAGTTATATAATACGAATACACAGTGCATTTTTTGAGATGTGTTGTTGGTTATGTTTATTATTTTATTTTATTTGATTAAATTGGTAACTGGAAAAGGAATAAAGTAAGGGTTGTTTTGCAGTAAAAAGATGGAAAAATGAAGGTGAAAATGGTTTTAGATTCTGGTGTTTGTGAGTGAAATGATTAATGAGAAGGGAGAATAATGGAGGAAGATGAGGGTGTGTCAGAAATGGCAGAACTTTTATAGTGGTGGTTTAAATTTTCAATTTTTATCTTTTGAAGTTAATGGGGCCGTCAGAGTGGTCACGAATGCCTTAAAGGCTTGTCAAAATCAACGCAGCCAACCACAGAGAGAATCCATCCATCAGATGCCACACCAAAAGTGAAACCAAGTTTTCAATCTTAAAACTCAAACAAACATTACTAATTCACCAACATCCTTTTAATATTTTTTATCTTTTATAATTTTCTTATTATAATTGTTTACTATTCTTAATTAAGTACATTCATAATTTCAATTTTTAAATATTAAAGTGTTATTTAAGAATATTTGAATGATTTAAATATTTTTATTTATTTATTTATCTAACTATATTACTCATTTATTTTTCTTTAATATTTTTATAACCCACAAAATTCCAGTTCAATAAACTATTATCTATCTTATCTATACTTATATATAAAAAAATTATTTATTATAACTGCTTTTGATATACATAATTTTATTATTCTATCTTTATTTTAAATATCTTATTTTATTAGTATAATAAAGTATTTACTTATTTTATATAAATTAATTCAAAAAAAATTATTTATTAATTTTTAAATTAATATTAATGAACAGTTTTTATAGTTACTACTTTTCACTCTTCTTTTAATTTCTTATTTTAAGGCAACATATGAACAAAGAGAGAGTATACTCTCACATCACAAGTTTTCACATCAAATCTCACAAATCAAATCAAATAACTTTCATTTTTAATCACTCTCTTCACTCCATTTCAAACAAGTATATTCTTGGTAAAACCATTATTTTTTTTGTATCTACCATCAAGTCAATCCTAACCTTAAGGTGAACATCATCATACTCTCCAATTTCAAAACTACCAATGGAAGAACAAAATTTAAAGAAGGAATACTCAAACTGAAAAAAAAAAATGTTGTTTAATCAATTAATGATTTTTGTTTTCCATTTTTTTTATCAGCAATAATTTTTTTAATCAATTAATTTTTGTTTTACATGTTATTCCAAAATTATTTATGTGTGTATATTAAATTTTTATCATCTTGAAAATTTAATGAAAGAGGAGAATACAGTTACAAAGCACCTGTATTTCCCCTTAATATTAATAATGTTCATTAATAGAGGTTTAATTCAGAAATTGAAATATAGACACTGGTTTCTGAAAAGGAAAAAAATTTAGGCATGGCCTTTAGCCTTTGTAGGGAAAGTTTGTTTCCAAACAATTGTTTAATTCTGGATCTGTTCTTTGGCGATTTCTTCTTCCACCACACCATGGTTTCATCTTGCACCTTCATGGAATGGTGAAATTACCATTTTCATATTTTCCACCTCTTTTTTATCTTCTTCTCTCCTTCTCCATTGCCACCGAATGTTTTACCATTCTTCCCAACTTTTGCAATATATTTTCTATTATAGGCTTTGCACTCCCAATATTCGAAAGTCAACTAATAATAATATAATAATAGAGTAACTCATAACATTAGGATCAAAGAAAGTCAACGAAGAGGATATGTGAAACCAAATAAAATCATGTCAAGCTTCATGATAAATAAAAATGCATAATTTAGAATATAATTTTTATATTTTATATTGCACGATCTAAAATATCAAATTTATATTATATATTACACGATCCTAAAAGTCTTTAAATTTCACAATCCAAAATTAAAAAAAATAATTCAAAAGGGTATTGTAAGATTTACAAAATTATGGGGTTGCAGAAAGAAATTGTGGTTGCGGAAAGAAATTTCCTTGTACTTGTTCACTTTCTCCTTTTTTTGCTTCTGGACTTTTGGCCCAATATTGCGCATACAGAAGTTTAGCATTGTTCCTGATTCACGATCATGAAAAAAAAAATGCGTGTTTGCTGTGTCGTAATTAAAAACATCCATACATAATTAAGAGAAATATTACAAAATAATAACAAGGAAAGGCTGTTATATAGCCACCAAACTCTGTCACAGAAATTTTACCATTTTTATAATATTCAAGATAATACCAAAAAAAAATTTATAAACGAAATTAAATAATTCTGAAGATACCACTTCAATAATTGCTAAATTTTCAATTTTGATTCACACTAATAATAAATGGTTGATATTGTTGGGAGGCGATTTTTATGATTAATAAGTTAAATATCGTTCACAAATTTGATTAGTGATATTATGTTTAAATTAGGTATTAGGTACTTGATAGTGATTGGCACGTCGAAAAATCTGTCATGAAAATATGCTTTTCTCACATTAATTATTAACCTCTTTTTCATTTAAATAAAAAATAAATGAGAATGCTCATTAATTACTTTTTGTTTTCCTATTATTGGTCCTATCGAGTTTTGTCTCTTTGATAATTAAATTCAACTTTTCTTTCCGTTCCAAATCAAGAATTCAAACAAAAATTTAGACCAAATCCAATGAAAATCAAATACTTTTAGAATTCGTGGATGATTTCAGTTCAGAGACGAATTTTCTTAGCACCTCTTTATCTTTTTTTTAAGAAAAATCAAAGAAAAAAAGCCAACTATAAAATTCATTTCTTAACAAAAGTCATATATTATGTATGAATTATTTTTATATGATAATTAGGCAATACATTATTAGATTAGATGGGGTTAAATAGGGATTTTACATCTCATATTTCCATATTCTCTTTTCCATAACCATGAATGGCTTCATAAATCTTAAAATAAAGTAATTAACATACACTGAAAATATTATTATCCTTGTCGGGTTTAAAAGCAAAAAACAAGCTTGATTTATGGTTGCTATTAGTGAGCTAGTAATTTCATAAAGTCTAATCCTTTTCGTTATCGATATATATGTGATATTAAGTTTGCTTGGCCCTATCAAAACTATTTTGTCCTCTCTTTTTATTATTTTTCAATAATTGAATCTCATGCACAGGAGATTTATAATCAAGATCAAATATAGTTAATTATTAACAAAAAAGTTTTTATATCTTCAATAATAATGTTTTTGTTTGTCTTTATGAAGAAACGTTCTCCTGATAAGTGTTAATTTTTCTCTTTTAAATAATTAGATTCTTGTAATTCATTTTATTTTAAAACAAACGCCTTAGTTTAAACTCACATTTTTTAATTTTGAGTTTGAATCCTAGAATACAATAATGTTAAAAATATAAAGACAAAATTTTACCGTTCAATATTATATGTACGAAAAATTTTTAAGAAACAATTAATTATTCACATAATATTCACGACATATTTTTTTTATTTGTATATTAATAATATGAGATATTCTTACAAAGTTGAATTAGTTTATCTAATCATCACAATTGTTTGCTTGTTTTTTCTTTTTTAGATTGGATATAAAGTGTTTTATGACATTCTAACTTATATTTTATTTGGACATTCACGACGTTCAATGACTTTATCTTTTTGATGTATTTTCTCTTTAATGTCTTGAGCTACTTTCGCAGTTTCACCATTAACTTTATTGGTCAACTTGATTATCTTGAGTATCTTCTATGATTCAACGATTGTTGATGTCATGTTTTGTGTATTAATCATGTGACCTCTTCGTAAGGTTTTTTCTCTAACTCCACGGTAGACGTCAAAATGTGTTTACAGGATCAAATTAATCTATGTAATCACCACAACTTTGGTTTTTCCCTTCTCTTTTTGTCTACCTTCGTCCTTAGTCTTCGACTTTCGATCTTTGTCTCGATCTCCGATGGAATACCTATAATTATACTCTTAAGGCTAAAGTCAGTTGAAAGATACAACGATTTAGCAAGGTTTCAAAAAATCATTAATTCTTCCATGAGATATACACCTATTTATACTAATCAATCTAGAGCCAAGTAAGTCTAAATATCTCTTTAATCATAGTCGTATACTTGATTTACATTTAATTGTTTTTAATAAAATGATTAATCGACAATCCTAAAAGTTTATGATTGAATGATTCTTTAAGATACTGAGATTACTGAGATTGTAGACTTATCAACTTTGTTAAATTATGGATTATCATAGTAAAATGAAGTTCAAAATATCAAATGATTCAAAAAATTAGCAAGGGACAAATTACAACTAAAAGTTTTATTTACATAAAATTGAATTAATAAAAGGGAAATTTATAACTTGAACGTGTTTTTAAAATCTATTTTTGAAAAATTAGGGTACCTATTTATAGAAGAGGTAAGGTAATATTTAAAAAAGAATCTCTCTCTTATAAATGACAATTTTTGTCCTTTTAATTATTAATTGACAAAAGGCACGAATTGATTTGGTTGTCGCATAGTAACGAAACGCGTCTATCAAACTTCAGGAGTGTTTCGGACACTGAATTATGGTGTGGCCCATTTCGTTATCCACATTCATGCTATACAAATTCCTGATCAAGGCCTGCGCATGGGCCAGCAACAGTACCATACTATAATTTGGGTTTGTTTTTTTTGATAACCCTTTTCAAAAATATTTATAAAATAAGAAAATTTGACAAAAAAGAAAAGAATAAGATTTTTTTTTATAAATGGTATAAAAATTATATTTTTTAGGATTTCGTGAAACAACATACTCTTCATCTGTGTGATGACAATGGAAAGGAAACAAAAATGAAAAAAAAAGAAAAGAATATGGTGGTCCAGTGTCAGGCATCAAAGTCCTTGAGAAAGGTTCTTTCTAAGGGAGCATGTCCTTTATCTGTGTCACTTTTCACACCCATACACGTATCAGGAAATCATTCGTATCAATTTATTTGAATAGCATAATAGGATCCAAAACAATACAACAAAATGAAACATCACAACACAACAAAACATTTCAATCATTGGAGTGGCTTGGACGTTCAACTACTCTTGCAATTACACTTAGCAATGGGACCATCACAAAAACCACCCCAGAAACCATTTCACAATTTAAATTTTCAACTATATATGTATAAAGGGTAACTTGAAATTGAGACACACCAACATGAACAAACTTGTGCTTAGCATTCTGGGATCAGATTGTGGTCTCTCCTAGGATCATGGCAATAGTTGTACACCATGTAGTTGTTTTGGACCCATTGCATGGCCCTGAACTGCTGAGGGCTCAAACTTCCAAAGCCAGATGGAGAGCCAGAAGGTGGCCTGCATGAGGCAGAGCTTTCACTAGTGCAACCTTGAAGTTTGAAGTTTTTGTACCTACCAATGAAGGGTTGGTACTTATAGTCAGCTTTGTATTTTCCACCCTCTGTTGCCCAAGCAGATGCATCCCAAATTGACCCATACACATACATTGGCCTTGTAGGGTATGTGGCCTCACTTTTCCTTGGATACCTTCTTACTGGGACATCATCCACAAAAAATCTGCATAAATATTATTTCCATTATAACACAACTTAGTTAACAACAATGCATGCAACATATTACAATAACCACATTCATTCCACAAGCAAGATTGTCTATCACAATCACCTGATGTGAGAAAAATTCATAGTCATAATCTAACAATGAGCTATGAATGAATGTGCTGTATCGAATTTCAGAAAAAGATAACAGGATATTACTAGTCAGGGGATCATAGTATGATTGTGACTATGCAGTAATTTAGACATACACAAAAAAGCATAATTGAGACAAATTTTGAAATGAGGCTAAGGTTTTACAGTTACCTCCTTATAAATAGTCATGCATCATAAATTTAATGATTTTTGTAATAGTTGTTTTAAAAGTAATAAAAATTAATATTGTAAATTGATGAAGATGTGGACATATAAATTCATAATTAAGGAAGTTGAAAATTGGTGGCATGAGAATGCATGAAATATTACATTAACTCAGTGGGTTTCCATAGAATGCCATAGTTGTGAAAATCCTGTGTTGGGTCAAACCAGAGATGAAACCTCATCTCTCTTCCTACAATATTCACATCTCCACTTCCTCTGATGTATACATTTGTCTGCAAGACATATGGCTTATCTGGCGTCGTACCAAGGAACTCTATGTCAATTTCATCGTGGTTTCCGGGGTGGTCTTGGTTGTTTGAAAGCTGCAATTTTTAAAGAGTTAAGAGAAAGAGATTAAAATTTGCACTGAAAAGAAGAGCTTTATTTTTTTCAACATTAGCTGAAGTTGTAGAGTAATTCTCACGTAGAGAGATGTAATGACTCCTGCAGTGTAACCAGGTTGAAGCTTAATTGCAGCACCAAAGTATCCAGACTTATAAGAGTGAAGTGACTTGAATCCACTCCCTGTGTTACAAAACAATGTCTTAGTAAGAGTATGGTCTAAGTTAGTAACAGTGAAGAATGGACTAATGGTGTGTTACCAAATGACCAAAAACCTTGGGTTGTGAATTTAAGGGAAATTAGGAGTCAGATGTGAGAGTGAGACAAATTTCCATACCTGAGCTAGTGTCTAGCCATATTGTCAATGAGCCTTGGTCTATTCTCTGATGCTGAGGTCCCCAAAGGTTTTTAAACCCTTGATTAAAGCTAACAGGACTAATTTTGGAACTGGGGTAGTAGCCAGGTGAAGGTGGTCCCTGAGCACAACCAGAATAAATCATACATGAGAGTACAAGAAGGGAGAGAACATGAATCATATGGAGGAAAGGGGATAGTGATGATGGCATTGTAGGAACAGAATGACTCTGCTAAAATGCAGGGTGGGGCTGAAGGTTTTAGGTTAGTTGATACTTATGAAAGATTATGGCTACAGAGTTTGGTATATAAAGGGGTTCAAGGCCCTACTGTTCCAAAAAGGTGATAAGTTAGTTGATTGGGGAGTTACACATGATGACAAAAACTTATCACATTTGTAGTAACCATAAGGGAATATGTTGAAGTTAAGATATGGGCTTTTCCGTGCAATTTCTTCAAGGGAGGGAACTTCCTTTTCAAGTGAATACCTGTTTGGTATAAACTTGCAAATTATAATGTACCACTTGAATGGAATAACAGGGAGGAGGAATGACACTGTTTTAGTTTACTTGATGACACTGATTTGGTTACCCTTGACAAGGTCACATAGTGGGCATGGATAGCTTTACATATGTATGGTTCACCACACCGAATTACAAAACATCACCATTGAACATTTGGACAAGGTATAAATTGCATTCAGAAACATGGGCAACAAATGTCTCATTATGTGTTCTCTTTGGGAAATGTGATGGGAAAGGACAACTTCTCAATGAATGATAACTTTCTTATGGTACTTTCTCACCGAATTACAATTTCTTCTTGAAAGTATTCAATCAAAGTTGTTAACTAGTTATTATAGTGATGTTATAAGTAATTTAGTGTGATACAAAATTAAGATACAATTTTGATACAATCAAAGTTGTAGAAATAGTTTGACATGCTCCCTGTGCAGCTTAGTGCCACAATTAGCGGCAAGAGATAGTAATTTAATCACAAGATACCTCATAATAACAAAGTAAAACATCTAGAATTTGGAAACTGATTCTTCTTGCATGACTTGAACTTGTCATGTTATGCTACAGAGGATTTATAATCTAAACGGGTCAACGTTGAATTTGTCATATGCCAGAGTGCCACAATTAATTATCAATCAGTGGCAGTAATTGAATATTACAACACTTTAAAGATGCCCAATCTGCAAGGTAAAGAAAGCATTTGGATTTTAGAAACTGATTATTTTTGCATGACTTGAATTGTTCACATGCAATAAAGGGGGATTATAATTAACGGGTCAACATTTAGCAACTTGAGTGGAACTCAGAACCACCAAAACCGTTTTTCCACTTTGCATGTTTTGACTATTTTGAGCTTGAGAATATCAAGCTGATGCATATTCAATATCATAATCACATTTTAATTCAACAACTTCATTTTAGTTTCAGCAATATCAGCGACCCTAGAAATATGCATGTAGCAACCATGCTTTATTAAATTTTGTACATTTTTTTTCATCTGTTCTTGGTCTTCTGCTGATCTAAAAAAGAAACAAGGAAATCTCAACAACTAGATTTAGCAAAAGTTGTGGTTGCGGTCGTTACTTCAAAGAAAACCTACCTCAAAGTGGTTATCAAAATATCATTTTCCATCAAAATATAGGGGTTATGTAAATACATAATTGATGATGACCAGTGTAGTGTAGTGTAAAGCTGAAGTGCGTTGACAAACTAGCACACAATGCCATTTTTTAATCTTAGTCTGTCGGCAAATTCTCAAGGCTGAAAATTTTCCACCAATTCTTAGTTAGCTCATAAATTGAGGAAAATTGTTGTTTCATAGGAAGCACGTACTTAATTTAAGGTACATAATTTGTTGGTACAATTTCAAGTACATAATTTGAAGGAACAAATATAATTGTTGACAAAGCTAAAGAATAGCACATAATGAGATGACTATATACACAATTGGGTCTGAAGTCTTTTAGCTTTTAGGACACTCTAGAGTCTTAAATCCAAGTTCTTAGATTGGGTATTAACCTATAGCAAAGAGTTTATTGACGCACATATGACATAGTTCTTTTTTATTTTGAAGAAGATAAAAGAAACAATTCAACTAGGCAAGTTCTGGTCCACATTATCATCTACTAGTAAATGCGTCTGCCATGTATTTCGCTGCAATGTTTCCATGATTTATGGTTAAGGTGCAAAATAATTGTCAATCCTTCCCCTGCATGTAAACCAGTAATGAAAAGACTTGTCACTCTAATATGAAGATGTTCTATCTAGTTTTAGATAAAGCTAATTTTATGGTTCAACTAACTCAAATACTAATTCTTATTTTATTACATAATTCAGATTGTAATTTGCAGGCAAATGACTTATAGGAATATATTTTTGAAATGAACTACTTTTACTTGTATTTTATTTTATCTTTTGTTTTCATTAGGTTGCATGTACTTAAGGGTAGATAATCAATGAATTTTTTTTTTGCAGACTCTGCTAAAAAGATTAGATAAACAAATGTGTTGGATCATTGCTGGGAGCCTGTGGCGTGCTGGTTTTGAATTTAGAGACCAATCCTTATGGTCATAAATCAAGCAAAACTCTGCAAATATTTTCCTACCACGTTCTATCTGTCATAAACAAAACCAAATAGACTACTCTACAAGGCATGTGGAAGCATTTATACTTATAGAATATCTGTAAATAATTATAAGGACCACGCCATGCTTTTCAAATCTCAATTAGAAGAGTTTGACAAAGTAATCTTTCTTATCAAAAGTAGGGCATATACTTGATCATAGTTGGTTTAGAATTCTTAGTAGAAAGTACTCTGATAGATGTGGTAGTAAATAACATGAAATTGTGAATGTATCAAGGATAAAGGTATGAGCCAATGCTTATGACAAAATCTATTGATTAATGCTTTGGTTTTTGTGTTGATCTCATGTCAAAATGATGTTAAACATTAGAAGGGGTTTACATTTTTCACTCGACTGAACTGGTTAGTCAAAATCCAAACTGAAAGAAGAACTACCTAGTACAAATTAATGACATTAAGTAGAATTTAGCATGGACTCATTCATGCACTTTCTAGATATAGTTTAGTTAATCATCATAAAAGAGAAGTACTTTCTGTTAATTTATGTCTTAATCTTCCGTAACAGAAATAAAATAGTAACAATGTTTGTCTATTACCTGCTAAAATTCAAAGACACAGGGACCCAAATAATTAAACATGTCTACATCCATCACCGTCCTCCCATTGTGAATAAAGAACTCACTCTGAAAGCTTTCAGCACCAC
>Ga0123341_1006034_pt1 | contig 10899 bp, 8 predicted proteins | sample Turbeapinknodule_FD_89959 | JGI IMG/M metagenome (GOLD analysis project Ga0123341, IMG submission 89959) | Root nodule microbial communities of legume samples collected from Mexico - Turtle bean Mexico pink nodule | ecosystem: Host-associated > Plants > Roots > Nodule | place: Mexico: Nepantla...
CATACTCATCATGCACCTTCAAAGCCATCACAACTCCTAGGAGGGCTTTGTTTCACTCACCCATTGCTTCCGCATCCATTTTACTACTTTGATTCAAGAAGAACACATGAAATGCCATCACGTTCCTAGAGAGCAGAATGCCCAAGTAGACTTGCTAGTTAAGCTCGCCAGTTCAGGCGAGGGGGCAGACAGAGGACGGTCATATAGGAAACCCTGAAGACACCTCGAACCTTCACAACAGATAATCTGGTGGGGGTCCACCAGGTCAACACATCGAGGGGAGGGGTGAGGAGTCATCGTTCGTTGACTCAAGAGATACTGAAAACTCCCAGGGTAAGCACATATCCAACCCTGAGGGAAGAATCATTGCAGGTCTACCTAGTCGAAGGAGGAGAAACATGGATGACGCCCTACAAGCGATACCTGGCCGATGGGATACTCCCGTTGGAACCCACAGAAGCCAGAAAAATAAAGAAAAATTCAGCCAAGTACACTCTCATCGATGGAGAGTTGTTCAGACATGGGTTCACCCACCCAATCATGGTATGTGTAAGCAGAGACCAATGTGCACATATAATGGCAGTGCTCCACGAAGGGATATGTGGGCGTTACATCGATGGACGATCTCTAGCATCAAAGGCCATTTATGCGGGATATTATTGGCCAATCGTAAGGGAAGACTGCACGAGGTACGCATAGCAGTGCAAGGAGTGTCAGCAACATGCTGACTGGCACAAGGCGCCACCGGAAGAGCTCAGGTCGATTTACAGCCCCTGGCCATTTCATACCTGGGGAATCGATATCCTGAGACCCTTTCCCTTGGTGATAAGGCATATGAAGTACCTCGTGGTCGCCATAGAGTACTTCACGAACTGGATAGAGGCTGAGCTAGTGACGCAGATCACGACCCACAAGATCCAACACTTCGTGTGGAAGAATATAGTGTGCCACTTCGGGGTACCGAAGCGTTTGGTGTCCGATAATGGCACACAGTTTTCAAGCCAACATCTGCGCAAGTTATGCACAAAAGTTGGAATAAAGCAGGTGTTCGCATCAGTCGAGCACCCCTAGATGAATGGGCAGGTCAAGTCTACCAACAGAGTGTTGCTCAGAAGTCTGAAGAGAAGGCTCGAGAAGGCCAAAGGAACCTGGGCAAAGGAGGTTCGTAGAATCGTGTGGGCTTACCACACCACTCCCTAGTCCACCACCAGAGAGACACCCTTCAGCTTGGTGTATGGGTCGGACGCGATGATTCCCGTGGAGATCCAGGAGAGCTCGCCATACTTCCAGAACTTCGTGGCTGAAGAATACAACGAAGAAAGAAAGGTGAACCTGGACCTACTTGATGAAGTCAGGAAGGAAGCAAGAATTAAAGCTGAAGCTTTGAAGAGAAGGGTGAAGTACAAGCACAGCTCAAAGTTGAAGCCTTGCCAGTTCCAGGTCGCCGACCTGGTGATGCGGAAGGCCCACCCACATCAGCTAGAGAACAAGTTGTCCCCCAAGTGGACTGGTCCTTTCAGAGTGACAGAGGCCCTTGGGAATGGGGCATACAAGCTTGAGACGTCGGAGGGAGGCGCGATTCCTCGTACATGGAATGCGACCAACCTCAAGTTTTATTTCAGTTGAACTTTAGCATTGTACATAGTTCTTAGGGGACGCTTTTTTCCCTTACAAGGGTTTTTTAATGAGGTCACCCAATAAATTTCGATTGAAGTATATTCTCGATTGTTTGTACAATTCAGTTACGAACCCGTTTACTTGCGTTAGAGGTCTCGAGAGCGGGAAAGGTAGGTTCGCAGAGAACATCTCCCCTCGAGTGAGAACGCCAAGAATGAACGAAATGGTTCACCATAGAAATCCTCCTTCACCTTTAAGCGAAGACGAGGTTAGTTACAAACCGTTCGCTTGGGTTAGAAGTCTCGAGAGCGGGAAGGATAGGTTCGCAGAGAACACCTCCCCCTCGAGTGAGAACACTAAGAAGGAACAAGTATGGTTCACTAGTGAAATCCTCTCCCGCCTTTGAGTGGAGATGAGGTCAGTCATAAGCTGTTCCCTTGGGTTAGAGGTCTCGAGAACGGGAAAGGTAGGCTCGCAGAACACCTCCCCCTCGAGTGAGAACGCCAAGGTTGAACAACGCAGTTTACAGTTAAATCCTCCCCTAACTTTAAGCAATGGAGATGTTAGTTAAGAGCCTTCCCCATGGGTTAGAAGTCTCAAGGGTGGGCAAGATGGTTCGTAGATAACGCTTCCCTCCCCCTTTGAGTGAGAACACCAGGGGAAAGAAGCAAGGTTCACCAATTACATCCTCCCTTGACTTTGTATAGCAAGGGCGAGGTCAGCAATGAGTTTATCCTCGGGCTAGAAGTCTCGAGACGGGGCAGGACGGTTCGGAGAGAACACCTCCCTCTCTCGAATGAGAGCACCGTAATGGAGACAGTGCAGCCTAGAAAGTGAACCCTTCCCAAGCCCATGGCGGACAGATTGGGGACAGAAACGAACTTCCCCTTGGGTTAGAAGACTCGAGGCGAGATGACGCGGAGTGCGCCTCTCTCTGGAGTGGAAACGCCAAGGTGAGGACAGCACGACTCACTAGCAGCGTCAGTAAAGTGTTTCATTGCTCAGCAAGATAGGAGCGAAGTCAGTTAGGAGGTTTCCCTTTTCCATGCCTTATGAAGAAGGCTCGAAGAATGAGTAGCGAAGGTTCCCTCTCCCTTGTGTTACGAAGGTGAGGTTAGTTAAAGGCTCGTACGCACACCTTCGCTGCCTAAGAGAGAAAGAGAGGTAGGGCGGAGGTGGGTAGGTGTGCTACCTAGAGTATGAGTGGTCGTTAGGAGCGTTGTTAGCAGATAGTTAGCGTAAGGCACAACCTTGAATGATCAAAGTCAGAGAACGCGAGTTAAAGCGAGATAAACGTATAACATTCAACAGGTTAAGATCAAAAAGACAGTTCAAGCAATTGATGAGAGGCGAAAGTTATACTTTTTGTAGAAAAGGAGTGAGAGCGTTCGAAGAAGAAGCTGAAGCAATCGAAAGAGTTTTCTGAGAGTGATGGAACAGTGATCGAAGCGCGCGTTTTTGAATGCCCAACGTAAACAAAGAAGCACAAGCAACGTTAAGTCCTGGCCGTTGATCAAGACACGTGTGTGCAAATTAAAACGGGCACTGAGAAGTGTCACTTCGGTGCACTGTTCACGTCCCGTCACACAGAGCCACGTAGGTCGCCAGGGGCAAGGACTTAGTCTCTTCGCTGAACAAGTTACAGCTCGAGACAGGGGGCTTGAGTACCGACCAGTCCTCGGACGTCGTTGACTGTTGGTAGACGCGGGGCCACGTAAGCTGGGTCCCATGAGCGACATGGGCCAGTGCTTTGCAGACGGCACGCGCGGGATGTCGAGGAGTGGTCAGGCGTCGGTCATCAGGATGTGCTGACGTGTCCTCGGACATCGGCGAGTCAAACAGCGGAGCTGGGCCACGAGAGGTGGATCCTAGACAACACACCAGTTACTCGTAGGAAGAAGCCTAAATCACGAGGGGTCCATGCATGTGGTGTGAATGATGCGTTCAGGCGTAGCACAAGTAAAGAGACACTGGAAGAACTAAGGCCCGTGAGGGTTACATTCCAGGGGTAAGCTGCATGCATGGCACGTGAACAACGAGGGCACTCCCAGGACGATGGCCCCAAAGATTAGGTGCACAAGTTGGTTCCCAGGTGGTCATCCCGTCAGAGGTTGCACTCCAATAAGGGAGCTTACGCGCTAGATTGCCCTAAGAGTGGCTGATAGCGGCACTAGGGCACACCCTCAGTAACCCTAATTGCGGTTAGCGAAAACAGTGGAACAGAGTATATAAAGGGTACGCAACATTTACGCGAATACACACACACACAGATTACACAGAGCTTTTCGGCTAAGTGTTTTTGTGTTTCCTAGCCCCAGTACTGACTTGAGCGTCGGAGTGCAAACGACCTCTAGGGCGCCCTTTGTCTTTGCATTTTTAGGTGTTTGATCGAAGAAAGGCACAAACAAAGGCAGAGATAATTGGGCGTGTGATCAGTGTAGACGTACGAAGGTAATCAAGTCAACCGGCAGGAACAGTATCTAAAATTGGTTTCTATTTCATGATTTTCTTGTAGTGATCCTATACTAGACTATCTTCATCTCTTAAACCGTCTAATGCCTCTTCAACTCTCTTTGACCGTTTATTGCTCTCTATCAACATATTTTATGGTTTTAATCCTTTAAGCTCAACTCTTTCCAATCTTCATTATCCTAATTTCTTTGTTATAGTTCCATAGGTCAAAGGTCAACTTGCAAATATTCCTTCAAAAATCATAAACAACGAATCAGATAGTCACTGGTGCAGAAAGGTTAAAAGACGACGACTATTTTCACTTTAAAATGGCATTTTCTAGCCACATTTGATGTACACGTAGTCTCATGTCCAACAAAGAACACGATGGCTATTTAGCCGCATTCTTAAATGTTGATTTATAAATGCAGCAATGGTAAATAACCGCATTCTTATATGCTTCAGAATGATTTATTAAAGGTATTTGAAACCCATTTAAGAATGTGGCTATTTACCATAGCCACACTTATAAATTAAATTTAAGAATGCGGCTATTTACCATAGTCGCATTTATAAATCTTTGTTGCATATAAGAATGCAGTTATGGAAAATAGTCGTCGTTGTATATGGTTATTTTTTTAGTACATTTTGTTTAATGGTAATTCCCATCTAAACTTACCTGTTCAATTATAACCCAGCCAGACAAATAGATAAATTCAGAAAATCAAATTATATATATTGATAAAAATGTATTACAAACACTAATAATATATATCTATCTGTATATCTAATTCCTATCTATCTATCTAATTCCTACATTATTCATCAGCTATCATAGAGTTATAAAAATTTAGGAAATATGTGGACCAAGAATGTCTCACACATGTTATGGCTTCTGAAGACATTGTTCGCTCATCCGTGAAGAACTGCATTACAAAATAAGGTTCACATAAATTAGTGTTAACATACATATATGTTCAGGAATTATAAAAATAATTTACCATCATCTTACCTTATCCCAATCATTTTTAAGGCCTAGTCTTACAATGGTAACCATCCATTGCATAACGTAATAGCCACACTCACAGCTTCCTGGTTGTCTATTACACTATAATTCAATAAAAAGTAAAATTTAATATTGATAAACAATGAAAAGAGAAAGACAAAAATTACAAACCTTTAGTGTCATCCACTTCAAATTTTGAAATTTTTAATTGGATAGACCATTTAGGATGTTATATCCACGCCATGATCTGATTAATACAAAAAATCCTGTTAATAGATGCTTAAATAGTAACATACGGAATTAAGTTTATAGTCTACTTACTTATCAATGATATTCTTCATATGTGTGGATGGCGTCTTATGTAAGGAACAAAACCACACAACAGTCTTATCAACCGTTGATAAGTAACTGCCAATAACCCTTATATCATCCATGAAAAAGTTAGTAAATATTTTAAACATGAAATAGTAATAATTGACGACTTATAATTAAACTTACTCAATAATATAAAGGCATAAATAAATTTATTTTCCCTCTTTTTCCAAGGTGCTAGTGATGTATGATTGGGTTTCAGTTTTCTTTGTTCCAGTAGGATTAGTATGTGAGGGATCTAAGAATCCATACACATGATTCCCATCAATGATAGAAACTCCATGCAAAAACCTACAAGTTATTAGTTAAAGCATAATCAATAACAATTTAACATAAAGTAAATTGAAATACAGGTAAAGATACTTAAATCATAAAAAAGTTGAATTATATTAATATTAAGCTCTTGATCCCCAACTATAAATTCTAATAAATTTGACATGTATATGTATAGTGGCATGTCAGTGTTTATTTCAAAAAATGTATCATCCCATGGAACTTCCAAAGGGTCTCGACCAATCTCTCTAGCGGCTGCAACTAAGGATGTTATAGGATCGTCAATCGGAACCTCATACTTCTTTTTCGAACTTGGTTTCAGACGAGGTTTCTACAAAATAAAGAAAATTTGTATTAAATTAGATGTATTATATAAATATAAATTAATATAATGAAATGAAATTATTATCGAAGGTTCTAGTATAATTCGAAGGAGGTATCTGGGCCAACCTATGAATGTCTAAAATGCATCAGCCATAGTTGTTACTGTTGAAGAAAAGCTTTGATGACTCCAAATCCCCATGAATTGCTTGAAGGATGATTGTAGCTTAGTTGGGTGTGTTTCGGGTTAGTTTGAATTTGTTAATTCACTCTTAGTTTGAATCCAAAGCTGGTTTAATTCAAATATTTTTGAAAAAAGTGTTTTATGAAGAAGTAGAAAAACAACCAGTTGTTTTATCGTTTCAATCGATTGTTTCATAATTAAGGTTTTTGAAATTGGTTTCAGCATATTTGAATTTGGTTGACTTTTCTATCAAACCAATTCAATCGGTTATTTCGACAAAACAATCGACTGTTTTTTTAATTATTTTAACATAATTATGTTAAGTTAGTTAAATCTGCTTTAAATTATTTGAAACTGATTTGACTTTTATAATAAATGTTTTCAACTACTAATTGGAGTATAAATGTTCTGTTTTACGCTCCTCGCATTAACTTTACAAGATCAGTTTGTGAAATCAAGTTTTCTCCAAGATTGCTTAAGGCTTTGGATATTTTTCTAAGAGTGAAGTAGGACTTGCTGTGTACTTTGATTTGATTTGTACCAGGTGTGATCAATCCTATTTCTTTCTTCATTTGTAATTCTGTAAGTACTGGTGTTCACAGATTCAGAGGGTGTTCTGATATGTGGTGTGATTGTGGTGTGCCAAAGGAAGTGTGTGTTCTTGAGGGGATCAAGATCACTTCTTTGGTGGTTGTGTGTTTGTAATCTGTGATTGATTGCATAGTGGATACCCAGTGGTTTCTGGGAACTGGATGTAGCTCTTGGGATAAGAGTGAACTAGTATAAATTTGTTTGTGTGCTTATCTTTTTCCCTGAACTCTTTAATATCTGTTTTAAGTTGTTTTTATTCACTGCTGATAAAAACAACCGGTTGAATCGCAAAAACAACCGATTTATTTTCAGGAAATCAACTTAATCAGTTTTGTTCTTTGGCTTCCTTGATTTCTTTCTCTATGATTCATCATTGGATTTCATTATACCTTCAAAGTTTCACCTTTCCTCTTGTTTAAGGCCATAAATTTTAACAATTGGCATCAAGAGCTAGGTTCTTGAAAGTTATTCAAGTTGTGATCCTAAATTTTTGGGGAGGGTACCTCAATAAACAGGTCACCTCTATTCTATGGTTTGAATTACCTGTTTTGTACGAATGAAAATCTTTGTTGAATCATTAGATAGAGAAATTTGGGATGTAATTGAAAATGGTCATTTTATTCGTAAGTTTGAAAAAGATGATGTTTTTTTATTGAAAAACCTTGGTCCCAATGGACTGAAGCTGAAAATAAAAGAGCCAAATTTGATTGTATAGCTAAAAATATTATCACCTCTACCTTAAATTCTGATGAGTTTTTCAGGATGTCACAATGTGCATCTGCAAATGAGATGTGGGATACTCTAGAAGTAACTCATGAAGGCATAAATGATATAAATAGGACAAGGAAACATACTCTCATTCAAGAGTATGAAATGTTCAGGGTGCAGAAAGGAGAATCAATTACGAATGTGCAAAAGCGATTCACTTATATTGTTAATCACCTTATGAGTCTTGGAAAGATCTTTGACAAAGAAGAGCTAAACATCATAATCCTCAAGTGTCTTGATAGAACATGGCAGCCAAAGGTCACGACCATCTCAGAATCGAAAGATTTGACATCTTTGACTACGACTTCATTGTTTGGGAAGCTTAGAGAGCATGAGTTGGAAATGAACAGGCTCAATATTCAAGAAAATGATGACAAACATGTGAGGAACATCGCTATGTGTAACATCCTTAAATTTACCCATATATAATAAATAACAATAAAACAAGCAATATCTAATTAACAAATAAACATATACTACTTTCTCATATTTGTATCTCAAAAAGATATCCCTCTTCATAGGGATTTAATATATACACAAGAATTTACAAACAAAACATTTAATATAAAAACATTTATTCCTCTAGCTGCTCACTGAGGAGCTCTATTACCTGCAACTTCATATGCTCCCGTTTAAATTAGCACGATCATCACAGATTAAAGAAAAACAAACACAAAACAAAGCACATGGTAAACTAGCTATTTTAAGAATTCTAATATAAATTTAACATTTAAGAACAAACATAATCCATCAAATTCTCATAATTTACACAAATTCATCAAGTGTCTATCACAACTATCATCCACATTATTCATGTCAGATCATTATTGACTCACACACTCAGACACTTGACTCTACTTCCGGAAGACTTGTATATTAAAGCTAGAATCCTGAGACCTGCACCTGTCATACTACTCGCTGTGAATCCACACAGCCATGCGCGTAAACATCTCAATATCTCATCATCTAGTATGACAGGGTAAATTCATATGACCTAAAAGACCATATTATATTTCAAACCATAAACAAAGTCATATGAACCTCCATCGATTCTCACCAACTGAATAACTTCATCTATGTGATTCCATTATATCAGTAGAGTCAGGATGTCTCATTACGGGCCTAACATATCAATATACCCTAACAACAATCTCATTGCCCATGTTTGATCTCACTTTCACATCATTCCATATCTCATGTAACAAATCAATGCATCATTCAATCATATCATATTTTAAACTTTTCTAAACAATTCAAATATATCTCAAAATTCACTTAAACACATAATAAGTTCCATATGCTCTCTAAATCAATCATCATCTAAAATCAAACTACCACTTTTCATCAAATATCTGATTTAAGTAATTCAACAAAATATTCAAAAACAATTCAATTCACTTGTATTCATTCAAACACTTTCAATTTTCAATCAGAAACACTTTCAACAACTTATTCACCTTAAAATCAATATAAAATATTCAAAATCAACCATTTCAGTCAATACATTACTTTACTCTTCAAAAGAGACAATCCTGCAAGCAAAAATTGGAACTGGTGACCACGTCAGCCACACATTCAGATCTTCTAACCTAGGGTTCTATTTAAAAGAATAAGACTAGCTTCCCTTTCCTTTACTTGAGCAAATGCTCACTAAGAGCTCCAAACCTACCAAAAGTTTAAAGATAATTAACTCTATTTGAGATTTTGATCGGGCAATCTTGTAGTCTTTGCTGCCAGGAGTCTAATGGCGTACTTTGATCGTCAAACTGATGAGCGAGGAGGTTAGAATCTTAGAGAGAAGGAAGAGGAAAGGAAAATAAATCTTTTAGAGAGATGGTGGTTTTTTTAAAATGAAACCTGAATAACTGAATTTTCTATTTATATGCTTTTTTCATTTTAATAATAAAATATTCAGGTATCATTTAAAGTGTACCAATTCTACTCTAAGGTTATTTTCTGGATCCTTACACTATGAAGACTACTAGACACAAGAACAGCCAAGATTCAAGTGAGGGAAATGTGAAGATTTTGGGGAATATCAATTCCCAAATTCCTATAGCCCTTCTACATCTGAAGAAGTTTAGTACTTAAATAATCAATAAAGGAAACACTAGGCGAATAAACCAAATCAAAATTTTGGCTAAAACCAAATGTTTCTCCAACAACAATCAATCCTATCACTCACAACAACAACAATGTTATATTTCACTTTATGAAAAAACATCAAAATTAGAGGATAAGCTAGAGAAATTTATACAAGCTTCCTCTATGAATCAGAAAAATATTGAAGTTTCCATCAAAAATTTAAAATCACATATGGGGCAATTTGTAACATCCCTAAATTTTTACATATATATATATATATATATATATATATATATATATAAAGTAAAACAACCACTATCTACTTAACATATGAATATAAAACAAATATTCCTCTTCATAGGGATTTTAATATATACATCAAAAGTTTTAAAAATAAACATAGCATTCAAATTAAAACTATCACATCCTCCAGCTGCTCACTTAGGAGCTCTATTACCTGTAATCTCATATGCTCCTGTGTACAACACGATCATCACAGATAAAGAAACAAACACAAACAAATAACAGGGTAAGCTAGCCATAAAAAATTTTTCTATATAATTTAAATTTCAAATTAATACACAAAATTCATAAATTCTCATACAATTTCTCAAACATTTCACATAACCATCAAGTGTCTATCAACAATTTCAATATTCATCTTTCTCATGTCAATCATCTACTGACTCACAACCCATAGACACTTGACTCTACTTCCGGAAGACTCGTGCGTTGACTTAGACTCAGAGATCTGCACCTATCATACTATCTCACTATGAAATCCACACAGCTATGCACATAAATAATCTCAATATCATATTTTTCCTAGTATGACAGGGTTAATTCATATAACAGGTCAAGTTAATTATCTTTCAAACAACTTACCCATTCATATGAACCTCCTTCAACTTTCACCACCTGAATAACTTCATCTATATGATTTCATTATCTCACGAGAGCAGGATATCTCCTAAACAATCTTAACACGGTATTTTATTTCCTCAAAATACTATGTCTTGATTAAAATTCATATTCTGACTCTCACAATATCCAAATCACACAATCAAATCATACCAAAGTTTAGAATTTCCAAATCAAACAACAATTTATTCACTAATCATATAAATATTTTAAACTTTTCTAAACAATTCAATTATATCTAAAAATTCACTTAAACACATAATTAAGTTCCAAATATATGCTTTCTAAATCAATCATCATCTAAAATCAA
>Ga0123341_1006035_pt1 | contig 10899 bp, 10 predicted proteins | sample Turbeapinknodule_FD_89959 | JGI IMG/M metagenome (GOLD analysis project Ga0123341, IMG submission 89959) | Root nodule microbial communities of legume samples collected from Mexico - Turtle bean Mexico pink nodule | ecosystem: Host-associated > Plants > Roots > Nodule | place: Mexico: Nepantla...
CATGCGCAAGGGATATTGGCGCGGCTCAATCACCAGCTCTCCCCAATTGGTAAGCCTTTTCAGAGGGCTGCTTTCTACATGAAGGAGGCCTTGATGTCACTGCTTCATTCAAATGCTCACAATGTCTTGGCTTTCTCACCCATCAGTTCCATTTTCAAAATTGGAGCATACAAGTCCTTTTCTGAGATATCACCTGTTATTCAGTTTGCCAACTTCACTAGTAATCAAGCAATCATTGAAGCTTTGGAAAGGTTTGATCGAATTCACATTATCGATTTTGATATCGGGTTTGGAGTGCAATGGTCTTCTTTTATGCAAGCGCTTGCCATGAGGAGTAATGGTGTGCCTTCCCTCAAAATCACTGCCATTGTGTCACCCCTCACATATGATGAGTTTGAGCTCAATGTGACTCAAGAAAAGTTGAACCAATACGCCAAAGACATCAGCATGTCTTTTGAGTTCAATGTCTTAAGCACGGAGTCATTGAACACTCCTTCATGTCCACTCTCTGTTCAGTATTATGATAATGAGGCAACTGCTGTGAACATGCCACTTTCTTGTTTCACAAACTACCCAACATTGTTTCCCTTAGTCCTTCGCTTTGTAAAGCAGCTTAGGCCAAAAGTGGTAGTCACTCTGGATAGAAATTGCGACCAACTTGATGCACCATTTTCCACAAATATAGTTCATGCTCTTCATTCTTACTCAGCCTTGCTTGAATCACTTGATGCTCTGAATGTGAACCTTGATGTCCTCCAAAAGATTGAAAAGCATTTCATCTTGCCAGCCCTTAAGAAGACCATAACAGTTCCCCTCCGTTCACAAGAAAAACTACCCTCTTGGAGAAACATGTTTCTTCAATATGGCTTCTCTCCATTCACATTTAGTAACTTCACAGAAGCTCAAGCTGAGTGTTTAGTGCAGAAGGCACCTGTAAGGGGATTTCAATTGGAGAGAAAGCACTCATCTCTTGTTCTATGCTGGCAGAGGAAGGAACTTATCACAGTTTCAACTTGGAGATGCTGAACTAATTGTTACCTTATATTTTTAAAGGTGCTTCATAACTTACTACCTAGTTTATGTAATTTCTTATGTATTTAGGCTTTTTTTAATGAGATTCACCACCCAAATGTTCTTCTTTCGATGGGTTGACATCTAGATTCTAAGCTTCTACAGTTGTTACTCGTGTGTTACTACTTTAAATATTTCCCATTTCTATTATCTAAGGATTGGTGAGTTTCCTGGTTGTTATCTTGAGGGCAAAGTAAATTGCTTTGGAAGAAACGAACAATTTAGCCAAGAAGGGTGGTGACTCTGTTCATCTCCATGCTTTAGTTATGTCGTGTTTGTTGATGATTACTGTGTTAGGTGCTGAATTTGGCATACATGATTTTAATATGTAGCATCAATATCTTGTGCCAATTTTATGTATATATATATGCAGGTATTTTGTTAGAGGACATGGCATTTAATCTGCTTAACTTTGATGTATCATCAAGTGTTTCTCCTCTCTTCAATGGTTTTTCTATGTATCTGATGGATGGATGTTTAGTATTTCTATAATTTCCGAAAGAGTTTAATTACTTCAAGAACCATAGAAGAAAAGGACAATTTTGGTGATTTAAGCATATGATCTTACCAAAGAAATTCAAAAAAGGAAAACCTTGAAATACCATTTTTAGTGTGTTTGGATTAACTTTATGGAATGAAATAATCAATTAGTTTTTCGTAGTCAAGGGATGCAACCAATAGCTGCTTTTACTTTTTCATGCATAATCATGATTTTGTGGAATAGAATTGATTCTCGATTGTTATCTAAACATTTTTAACATCACAATAATGGTGCTATGTTGGCATTACAATGATTGGTAAAATGATATTATTTTATTGAATTAAAAGTGTTTAGTGAAATTAGTTATTTTTTAACTGATAAATATAAAAAATATTATGTTTTAATAACATTTTTAAATCACTTTTATTTTGTAGAGAAAAATGAATTTTAGTTAGTGTTTTTCAAACTTTATTATTTTGACTTAAAAGATGAATCAAGTCATTAATAAATAAATATTGTAATATTTAAGATATGATATAGGTATTGTGTGTATGAAAGGGTAAGGATTTTTTCTTAAATTATTTGGATGACATAAAGAGTATTTTTAAGAGTTCTAACATGTACTTTCAAAAGTTTATAACAAATGTTGAAAGTCAATAAAATAATCTCAATATACTGAAAAACTAGTTAAAATAACCAAACTTTTAGTAAAAAATAAATAAATTTCCCAATTTTAATTATAAAAATCTCATTACAAATTTATATTTTATTATATTTTTTAATTTCTATTTCCATTGGCATCTTGCTTATAATTTTATCTGAATATGTTTTTTTAATTTAATTTTGAATATCTATGGGTTTGTTTTCCGACAAATTTATAAGAGCAGGTCAATTCAGTCCCATCTACGTTTTTAGCAGATTGGTGGCGGGACGCAAGGGACCAACAACTTTCCAAATTGGACATTTTTTTAATTCTTTTTTAAAATAATAATAAGTGTTAAATAAATTATTTAGTGTTTTTTATAATTATAAAATATACCGGTGGGAGTCTAATAAATACTGAGGATCCAGTATCCAGCTTGTGTCGACCAACATGCTAAAAACTATTAAGTTCAATAAATGATTAGCAGGTTCAAACAATGATTAAACATTAGGTAATGTATTCTAAATTATAATCCAAACCTTAATCCGACCCAACAACAATAAGTACCTGATAATTATATAAATAGTCACAAGTTTCGAGAAAGCGGTACGTCATTATCGTGCATTAATTGCACCGAATACCAAATAGTGAGAACTTATTTTAGCGTTGAGTGCCTTTTGCAGGTACCATCCCGATCAAGAGCTTACGAAGGAGTGGAGGCCACTGAAGGAGAAGTAGTGAGAGTGATTCAAGGAGAGACACTTGCTTGCTAAAGTGTAAAAGGGAGGAAGGTGACTGACCAAATGAAGAAGAAGGAAATAGTTCTCTCAGTCCCTTTGTGTACGAGAACAATTGGCGCCCACCGTGGGGCTTGAACCCATGCAGTCGTATAATGACCAGATTTTCAGATTCTCGGGTGAGAGAGTAAACACCCGAGGTTATATTGAGTTCTACACCAAGTTTGGTGAAGGAAAGGCAAGTAGGACCATCAAGATTCGGTACTTGGTGGTGGAGTCTAACACTTCATAAGACATTTTTTTGGGACAACTGTCCATCAATAGGTTGGGGGCAATCGTGTCGACCCCTTGTCTAGCCATGAAATTCCCCTCGGTTTCAGGGGATATTTTAACCGTGCATGTTGATAAGAAAATTGCACGAGAATGTTATGCAGCCTGTTTGAAGATGGAACCATTTATGAGGGACTTAGGCCGGATGAGTAGAGGACGTTCTCAGGAGAGAAGATCCTCGCGAGGACAAAGAACCTCCCGAGTGGAGCCCAAGCCCGAGCGAAGAGAGCATACAATTGCTTTGGTTGAGCTAGATCCTCAGATGAGCGAGTCGAGGCTCGAAGCTGGGGGAAGACTTACATCAAGTTCCTTTGCTGATGAAGACTACACAACTAGCCTAGGAACATCCTTTGCTATGGTGGATGGCAAGATCATCCATCAAACGTTAAAGAAAAATGTAGATCTCTTTGCATGGACCACATTCGATATGCTGGGGGTAAGCCAAGAGATTATAACACATAAGCTCTCGGTGCACTAGGAGGCACGACCGGTGGCCCAGAAGAAGCGAAAGCTTGGATAGGAGAAGAGGTTGGCTGCGAAGGAGGAGGCGAAGAAGCTTATGGTGGTCGGGTTCATCAAAGAGGCCTACTACTTGGCTAGCCAATGTAGTAATGATAAAAAAAGCGAGTGACAAGTGGAGGATGTGTACCAATTACACAAACCTTAACAAAGCCTATCCAAAAGATTCTTATCCTTTTCCAACATTGATCGATTGGTTGATGGAGCAGCCGGTCATAAGATTCTCAGCTTCCTTGATGCATACTCTGGTTATAATCAGATAAGTATGCATCCAAGGGACAAGGAGAAAACTACCTTCATGATGGACGAGACAAACTATTTCTATGAGGTCATGCCTTTTGACCTAAAGAATGCTGGGGCAGCATATCAAAGACTGATGGACAAGATTTTTAAGGGAATGATTGGTCGGAATGTGGAGGTCTACATTGATGATATAGTTGTCAAGTCAGATTCGTGCGGCCAACATGTGAAGGACTTGGAGGACGTCTTCAAAGCATTGAAGAGAGTGAACATGAGGTTAAATCTGGAGAAGTGTGCGTTCAGCGTTGAAGAAGGGAAGTTTCTAGGCTTCATGTTGATACACTGAGGAATTGAAGCTAGCCCAGACAAGTGCTGAGCAATAACCAAGATGAGAAGCCCTTAAAATGTGAAGGAAGTGCAAAAAATCATATGACGTCTCACAACCCTATCTCGGCTCGTCGAACAAACCAAGCCCATGGTTTAGCTTCTCAAGAAAGTAGCAAAGTTCAATTGGGATGAGAAATGTGAGGATATCTTCCAACAGTTGAAAACGTTCCTATCCTCACTATCAGTAATTTAAAAGGCAATGCCCGATCAGCCAATCATCATTTACCTCTCAGTCTCCGAGGAGGTGATCAATGCAGTTCTGGTGCAAGATGTTAACAAGGAGGAGCGACCAGTCTACTTCGTTAGCTGAACGCTACACAAGGCCGAGACTAGATATCAAACGATAGAGAAGGTTGCGTTCGCCTTAGTTTCAACTGCACGTCGAATGAGACCCTACTTCCAGAATCACGCTATATTGGTAAGAACCAACTATCCCATTGTTAAATTTTTTCCTAAACCAGATATTGCAGGACAAATGATAGGATGATCGATAGAGCTATTAGAGTTTGACATCCGGTATGAACCGAGAGGTGCAATCTAGTCTCAATGCTTGGCTGACTTCTCAGCGAGTTAACTCCTCAACCCATAGCACCGACTAGTTGGATAATATATGTTGATGGGTCATCCAACAAAACAGCCTGCGGAGCAAATGTTATTCTTAAAGGACCAGGGGATCTTTTACTCGAGCAAGCATTAAAATTCAAGTTCAAAGCTAAAAATAACCAAGACGAGTACGAGGCCATCCTAACTGGCTTAAACCTAGCATATGACATGAGAGCTCACGAGGTGATATGCAAGAGCGATTCCCAACTGGTTTTCTGCCAGATCAAGGGAGAGTTTGAAGTCAAAGAGCCTTTGCTACAAAGGTACTATCAAATGGTCTCGAACCTCATTTCTCATTTTAACAAGGTAATGTCGGAGCACATCCGAAGAGAAGATAATGTAAGGGCCGATGCGTTGTCTCGGCTGGCTACAGAAAAAAAGAAGAGCCATCATCGGTCCATTATGCAAATTTGCTTAAAAGCTTCCAGTGTTGGGCTGACCAAATGCTTAGAAATGAATGAGGGTGAAACTTGGATGACCCCCATCAAGAAGTACCTTGAGCACAACTTATGTTAGCCGACCGAAGAGAAGGCAATGAGGCAACAATGTGCTCGATAGACGATGATCGGACAAGATTTTTCTAGAAGAGGATACTCTAGACCATTGTTGAAATGTATAAAAAACGACCAAGCAACATACATCCTCAAAGAAATCCATGAAGGGGTATGTGGGAACCATTCAGGAGCTAGGACTTTAGCAACAAAAGTCCCCAAGGCAAGGTACTTCTAGCCGACTGTCCAAAGTGACTGCTTTAATTATGTAAAGAAATGCTTCAAGTGTCAAGATCATGGCACATTGTCCCACCCCAAGCCAAAAACGCTTCATAGTATCATGTCTCCATGACCATTTGTGGAATAGGGAATAAACATCATCGACTCGTTCATCCCGAGAAAAGGACAAACCAAGTTTCTTTTAGGTGGGGTTGACTACTTCACTAAATGGATTGAGGCCGAGCCTCTGACCTTGATCTCGACCAAGAATGTGCAAAACTTTGTTTGGCGAAACATAGTATGTTGGTTCGGTATACCTTATACTATTCTAACAGATAATAGTCGACAATTCGTAGATTGAAGGACACAAACTTTTTATGAAGGGATTGGTATAAAGTCCATCATTAGTTCGGTCGAGCACCCTTAAAACTACTGAACAGGTTGAAGTTGCAAACAAAGTTATCCTCAACGAGTAGAAGAAACAACCAGGCGCAGCAACAAATGCATCAAGCTCTCTTCACATATTTGGAGGCATCAAAGCTTCATTTTCAACACAGCGAAGTAGTGACGGACCAAGGAGTTGCTGGAGGTCCTATGAGCATATTGTTGCACACCCCAAACGAAAATTCAAGAAAAACCATAAAGTTTAACATACAAGACTGAGGCCATGATCCGATAGAGGTAGGGGATATATTTCAGTTATATTTCATATTAGAATATAGACACTTATGAGTATAAGTTACTAAAATTCATATAAAATGATCCCTAATTTATGAATTTATTCCTTTTTTAAATTTTTTTATGATTTTTATTTGAATAAAAGCATTTTATTCCCATATTTGGTGTTAATTGCATGTTTCTAAGGAAGAATGGAGATTTGGACTAAAGAAGAATGATATAAGCTAAAAAGAGAAAGCTGGAATGCCCGAAATGCACAAAAAGAAGAAAAAAGTCCAACTCAGCAGCGGAATTCTTGCTCAAGCGAGCTATATCTTGCTTGAGCGAGAGAGCTCCAACAACATTATAAAAAATCGACGCCTTTCTCGCTCAAGCGAGATATTCTCACTTGAGCGAGAATGCGTTAGATTAATTGGGCTAATTTTATGTTTCATGAACCAAGCCATCAACGCGAGTAAATTAGGTTAAATATGGGGCTAGAGGCTCAACCCTAGTGTGCCAGATTGAGAGAAAAATACCATTGAGTGATTTGCAACCAATTAAGAGAATGGAAGGTGCTAAAAGTTTGTGTGGCTAATTCTACCCTTTGGGATTGAGAGTAATCTGTTCGAGCTCTTATGTATTGAGGTGATATTTAAATATGATATAATATTTTGTTCTAGGTTGATTATTTGTATTGTTGTTTTATTTCTAACTCTTGATCTAGAATCTTAAATCTAACTGAAAAGTATTTTTAGGGTTCTGACCTAAACAACAATACTTAACATATTTGAGTGCTAGAAATAGACTTGAAATGTTAATTGTTATTAACGTCTGAGCGTGACTCTAAGTTGTTTTTATAAATATGCAAGAAACCGATATTTAGGAAACATTCTTAATAATTTTATATGCGAGAAATCGATATGAATAATTTTTATACAGGCATCAATTTCAATCAAAGAACTTAATGTTAACATACTAGTCAAAATACATGAGAGTGAGAAAGATGAAACCCAATCCCCATTTTTCCAACTTGAAGCAACTAATTCTTTGCCTGTTTTCTTATTGATCATCGCCAACACAACCACTTTCAACACACTCTTTATTGTTTTGTTTTATATTTAGAGAATATTACACTTGATAATTCAACTGTTCCTTGTGGGAGCGACATCCGTCCTTAGTGACAAATTATTACTTCTGACAATGTGGTTTGTCGTAAAAAGTCATCAAGATTTTGGCACTGTTGCTTGAGAACATGTTTGATTTGTTGAGTATAGTTTCCTAAATATTGTGAATGTCTTAATTGTTTAATTTTTTTATTATGTTTATTTTTCAGATTGGTTATTTTGTTTTTATTGTTTTAATTCTTATTTCTTATTTCTTTTAGTGGTTTCTATTTATTTTCTGATTTATTTGAATTTTCTTTTATTTGTTTTATTTAATTAGAATTTAATTTTCTGTTTATTTTAAAATTTTCGAAAAAATATACTCTGTTTTTTTCCACTAACAAAATCTTCCATGAGGAAAGTAACATGACAAAAAAGCAAGCACCACCTCCCAAGAGGATAGTTGGAGATTGTGTCATGTATCAAGGGCCTAGGCATTTTTCTAGTATTACAATACCTGCTAACGCCAAGGTCTTGGAAATAAAACCTGTTTTTCTCACTTTCATCAGTACCCATCAATTTACAGAATGGACCATGAGGATCCATATTCACATTTAGATACATTTTATGAATTTGTGGGAACAATGGACTTTCAATAAGGTGATATTGAAAATGTTTATATGCGTCTGTTTCCTTTCTCATTGACAGGAAAAACTAAAGAATGACTCAAATCACTTCCAAATAAGAGCCTCACTAGTTGGGAGGATGTAGAGGAAAAATTTCTGCAAATATTTTTTCCAATCTCTTGCTTTGTCAAAGCAAAGTCTAAAATCTTCATGTTCAAACAAGAAGCAGAGGAATCTTTCTGTGAGACACGGGAGTGATTCAAGATGATATTGAGAAAATGCCCAAATCATGGGTTTGAAGATATTTCTCAACTAAACATATTCCTTAGTGGTGTCAGATCTGAAACGAAGATGCTCTTAGATGCCGCAACTGGTGGCACAATGATGGCTCTTTATGTAGAACAAGCAAAAAGAATTATTAATGCATTGACATTAATTGATTCTCAAGCTCAATATGATGGATGAAGTATTCAGAAGAAATGGTGGTTAAAAGATGCACTTTTGGCTCAAAATAAAATTTTGACATAGCAGATTGAGCAGCTAACCACACAAATGGCTAAATTACTCCAACAATTGCATGTTGTTCATTCATCTCAAAGTCAGAGTCAAGAACTAAGGTGTGAATTATGTGGAGGCGATCATTCCAATGGGCATGGGGCTTATTCGAATACTTCATCTGAAGAAAAAGTTTTTTACATGGAAGAGCATGAAAAGCAAGGAAGTTTTCAAAAACACCAACTACTAGATCCTTCGTCCCAAGAGAGAATGAGCAAAATGGAAGATACTACAGAGAAATTTGGAAATACAATATGGGCAACTTGCACAAGAGTTGATGGAACTCAGAGAGAAATGTAAGTCAATCACTACTATAAGTGGAATAGTTGTAGGAAGGGGGATTGGTGATCATCTCAAAAGTGAGGAAAAAGACATGGAGAGTGAAGAGAACAAAAGTGAGGAAAGAGAAATTGAGAGTGAAGAAAAGAGAAAAAGTGAGGAAAAAAAATTGAGAGGGAAGAGAGAAAAGAAGAGAAGGAAGAAAAAAAACAAAAGTGAAGAGGGAGAAAAGAAAGAAAAAAATGAGAGGGTACAGGAAGAAAAGAAAAAGAGAAAAATGAGAATGGAAAAAGAAGTGTTCCAATTTTAGATTTACCTTATCCGCGTGCTCCCTCAAGAAAAAATATAGAAGGACAGTTTATCAGATTCTGTGAAATTCTGAAACAGTTGGAGATAAGTATTCCGTGTTGAACATCGGAGCTTTGATGTTTCAAATCCACATGAAGCCTGAAGCTGTGCTGCTTTTTTGGTTTGGGTTTAGATTATGGTGTTTAGAATCTTTGTTAAGATCAATCCTTATCCTACACAAAGCATGATCAAACAATTTTAAAAGAAAACAAAGTGTTTTTCCAAGCAAAGGGAAAAAAACAACCGGTTGAATCATCGAGATAATCGGTTGTTTGTCACCTAGCTGGCTAGAGGTTTTTGAAACCGCTTTTTGAATTAGTTATGCAACTGCTTGACTTATTCAACCAATTAAATGTGTGTTCTCATAACAGATTTTTGAAAACTTGTTTTAACTGATTCAGTTGATTAAACTGCCTAAAACGACTGCTTTTCAAGTGCTATAAATATAGCCCTTCTTTCAAATCAAAATACACAACAAATACAACAAGTATTGATTCAGATTTGAGAAAGAGATTTTTTTTTGAAAGGATTTTTTCAAAGTGCAAGATTGCTTTTCAAGCTTTGCTGTGGTGACAAGATCTGATCATAAGGCTCCCTATATTGTGCAAATTCAGGTGTTTTCTATCCTTATGTAGATTCTTGTAATTGTATTTCCTTTATATACTGTGTGTATTTGAAATCCTTTAAAGACATAGGTTGTTCTGTCTTGAGGTGTGAAGTGTTGCAAAAAGGGTGAGAAGACTTTGTGGGATTCAAAGTCACCTCTTTGTGGTGTGTGTTGTAATCTGGTTGTGATTACTAGTGGAATTCAGAGGATTGTCTGAGAACTGGATGTAGCTTAAGGATTGAGTGAAATAGTATAAACCTATTGTGTAAATCTCTCTTTCCTTCAAACTCTCTATAACTGTTTGTGTTAATTCATTTATGCTGCTGGTATAAACAACTGATTAAAACGAAGTTTTAACTGGTTAAAATTCTGATAACAGTTTTTGTTTGATTGCTTTCCTGAAGTGCTTATCTGGATTGTTTGTTAAAGATTCATTTTGAACCAAGTCTTTGCGAAAATCTTTCATAAAACAATTCACCCCCCTCTTGTTTAAGCCATCAATTCTTACAATTGATACCAGAGCTAGGTTCTTGAAAATTAATCAAGTTCTTGTTTCTATTTTTCTGAGAAATCTTTTTTATGGTTGACAAGATGCCTTTTGGGGAAGGTGCTTCCTTAAACAGACCACCACTATATTGTGGGGTTAATTACCAGTTTTGGAAGGTAGGAATGAAAATCTTTATGCACTCAACTGATAAGGGTATTTGGGAATCAATTGAAAATGGTCCATTCATACCGTGTTGAAGCCAAAGGAAGTGTGTGTCTTAAGGGGATCAACGTCACTTCTTTGGTTGTGTTGTAAGTAATCTAGGGTTGATTGCTTAGTGGATTCCCCAGTGGTTTCTGGGAAGACTGGATGTAGCTCTTGGTTAAGAGTGAACCTGATGTGATTCCACTAGCACAATTAGAATGATTCTTGACATTCTTAGGAATCATCTTGAGTTGGTTATGAGATAGGCACTTTATCATAGAAATGGATCAAGGTTCTATGAACAAGAAC
>Ga0123341_1006036_pt1 | contig 10899 bp, 10 predicted proteins | sample Turbeapinknodule_FD_89959 | JGI IMG/M metagenome (GOLD analysis project Ga0123341, IMG submission 89959) | Root nodule microbial communities of legume samples collected from Mexico - Turtle bean Mexico pink nodule | ecosystem: Host-associated > Plants > Roots > Nodule | place: Mexico: Nepantla...
ATCAAATATGTATATATATATATATATGTATATCTGTAAAATTAGTTTTTGTTGAAAAATATATTAAAAATTAGGGTTTCGTTCTCCTTCTGCACTGCCACTACTACTCCGAATCGCAAACTGTGGACTTAAAGGTTGAGAGAGAACAGCAGAGAAACACAACAAACACTGCCGCCTAAACCGTTACCTAAACAGTGATACACACTTTGTAATTGTTAGGGTCTTTCCTTTCGTCGAACACTTGGAAGGCACGATGGGAGGCAGGAAGAAGAAGTTCATCGACAAGAAGAACTCTGCCACTTTCCAACTCATCGCTCGCGACACGTCCGACCCTTCTTTCTCACAATCCGACCGCGTCTTCGTCCGCGTCGACAACAACTCCGTTTCCTTCCCCGTCGCTGAAGACTCCGGTTTCGACGATGCTGCCGATGACTACGACGATTACGACGGGGTTAGCGGCGGCCCATTGTCTGAGGACGTCAGGAAGGAGATTCTGCAGCTAGGGTTTCCGGATGATGGCTATAACTACTTGAATCACTTGAGGGAAATCAAGAATACTGGCGCTGGTGCTGCTTTCTTTCACAACCCCAAGTTCAAGCTTCAACACCTCCCTCGTGATGTTAAGGTATGTTAAGGTGCTCCCGCCTTTCTCTCTCATATAGATTGATCAGTGTCTTTGATTTTCGTTACCGTTCATAACATAGGTGGCAAATAAGAAAGGGAGATTGTTTTATGGTATGATTTTGTGCTCATAGGAATATTATACCCAGAGGGATATTACACACACAAGTTAAGTTTGCATATTTAATAATTTTAGAAAAAAAGTTAAAACTTGTTTGATTTAAAAAAAGTTAAAACTTCACGATAGAAACTGTTCAAATTTTTTCATGATAGAAACGGTTGTGAAGGTTTATTTTTTTCTTTACAAATGAAGGAATATTATTTCACCTTCACATCCCCTGGAATAATGAAAGATGACGTGAAACCAACATTCCCATCCAAAGTTATAATTCTATTTGTAGTTATGCACATGAAGTTATGGATGCTTTGGCATTTGCAGACTCCTTAGTGATTTTTGTTTCGTTTAGCATTTAAATTGTGAGGTCTATGATATTAATATGAGGTTGACCTGAAGGGATGAATAACTAGGTTTTTTGTTGAAGTGGAAATTGATTGGTTGTGTTTTTTTTTGCTGATGAGTTTAGGCTTATGATGCTTCGAGATTGCAAATTTCTGAGGCCCATGGAGAGCCTGAAGAGAATTCTATATACAGTGTTGCATCCAAGACTACCAGCGTAAGGGTGCAGAAGGCGGTTGATCCTGAAGTGGCTGCATTGCTTGATGACAGCGATGTGTCACGGTTGGGATCTGATGATGAGGATTTGGAAGAAGACTTTGTTGTTCAGGCAAATATCCTTGAAGATGATGGAGAGAAGAGTCATATTTGTAATGAAACAAGTTTTTGTGAGGAATCTCTGGTAAACAGAAACCCAAACATTACAAATGTACTGCAAGTTTCTACTCATTCCAGATATACAGATGATTCTGGACCTTTTCATGGGATAACAGATGGTGTACCAGGGGTGGACTCTGTTGTTGAGAAGCCAAGAGCTCGTCGTTTGCTGGATGAGCAATTTGATTTGGTGAGTTATGTTATCCATAATATTTTGTTCTGTATCTATATTTTGTTTGGGTTCTCTGTTCTTTAGGAATTGTAGTATTTAATAAGGCATGTCAAGCCTCTTTGTTTCTGGTATCTGAGGAGGATGCCTTTGCCATATTTTGTCCCTCACCATAATTGCAAGTATCGTGTCTTTATTGACTGTCTGAATTTTTACCTAAGTTTCTCATCCTCTGTATATTTCTGTCACAGCTTGAACGCCAAGAGTATGGAACTGATGATGAAGATGATGGTGATTATTATGAAAATTATCAAGCTGATGAAGATGAGTCCCTTGCTGAGAAGCTCAAACACACTCTTAACAACCGTCGGATGGATGATCTAGAACTTGATGATGACAAATATAAGGTTCCTGCAGATTTATTGAAGAATAAAGAGGCCCCACATGAGGAACAAGAAGATTCTGCTGCTGATCTGATTCGTCGTTGCAAGGAATACGCTGAGGGGTATGAAGTTGAAGATGAAAACAAAGATGTTGTACTTGTAGAAGAAAGTAGTGATGAATCAGAAGTTTGGGATTGTGAGACCATTGTTTCGACATACTCAAATTTAGATAATCATCCAGGAAAGATAGAAGCACCCGGAGCGTCTAGGAAAAAGAAACTTGCTCAAACTGTGTCTGCAGCCTTGAGTTCCTCTAATCAAATAATATCCCTTAGAGGAAAAGAGAAACTTCCTGTAGACTTCCTTCCTGGTGGTAGGAAAGCTTCCACTGAAAAGGTTAAAGGCCAGAGCATTCCAAAAACTGAACAGAACAAGAGAAAACAACACGGGCTTGAGACAAAGGAGGAGAAGAAAGAACGGAAGGTATCTTTATTATCAACATGATTCTATGATACCTGTGTTTATGTTTTCCTTTTATACACTTCTATTGTTATTATTAGTACCTTACAGTGACAGGAATGGTTGGTCATGTTGTTTTGCAGGCTGCTGTGAAGGAGGATCGACGTGAGGCACGTCGCGTTAAAAAAGAAACAAAAGAGCTTTATAGAGTTGAAGCACATCGGGCACAGAGAGTTGCTGCTGTGTCTGGTCCTTCTTCCATCCATCTGCTGTAAGTCTTGAAATTATAAATTGGCTTATGACTTTCAAAAGTTGGATACATTGGTTCCTACATTATGAAACCTTCAGTTAAAGGTTTGAAAGTAGATCAATATCATCGGACAAGGCCAAAGGTGCTTGGATGCTATGCCCCAATACTGCAGAAGTAGATATCACAGTACAGTGATATGACATATAGAGTTAAAGAAGAAAGGCATTATGCTAGTATAGATTAAATATAAACAAATATTATATATATATATATATTAATATTTAAAGTTATCAAAGTCTAACAAATTTCACTTTTATGGAGGGATTGGCTTTGTACTAGTTAGTTTAGAGACATTTTGAGTGTCTTGAATCGTTTCAACTTGTGTCAAATTCTTTCACTTTATTTTGAAACGTGTTTCAGGCATATGGAAATTTATCCATCATGATTTAAATTTATAATTTGGATTGCATTAGCCTGAATCCTATGCTTATATGATGATTTCACACATGTTTTTTTGTAAGATGTATTATGTTTGAGTGCTGTATCCTTCCTGGTAAGAAAATTAGGTTTTTATGTGGTAAAGAAAATTAAAGTTTTTTGTATGCAGGTCATGGCTCGCTTATCTCGTTAACATGTATTGGTTCAGCAAAAAATATATTCTAATTTTTGTGCTTGTAAATTTACCTGTAGTGTGCCCAGTGCTCACGTTTTATTGTTGAGTAGGATTGGGATAATTACAAACTTTGAATTGCAATGAATGCCACGGCATGTTAATTCTCACTTTAAATGCGAATGTCCAGATGTTGTGGCTTATGTGTTTTTCTTTCTGCTGACGTTGGTTTTCCTATCTATCTATGTAGGTAAGTTAACAATTAGAAGTACTGCATGCCACTCGTTCGTGTGTCTGCTGTGTTCCGCTCTTTTAAAGCTTTCGAGGTTCCATGCCATGCCTTTGAACATCTTTATCAAGTTTTGCCCCTTGAACGTTATTACACATGGCTGTGATGAGTTTTTTTACACAAGCAAGAATGTGCTCGGAGAGTTTATTTGTTATTCTTATTCATAAGGTTTACCAAAAATATTGCTGAAGGAAGTGTTTTTTTGGCCTTTTGTTTTTTTTATAACAAAGTACGATAACCATATGTACGTTTTGTTTTGGTGTATTTTTCCGAGTTTAGTTATACAGTTTACTTATCAAAGGCTAAGAAACATATTTTATGCCTTCGGCCGATATTCTGTGACATAATGTAACAGCCTATTTTAGCTATTTAGAAATTTTGGGATTTCAAGTTCCATTATGTGACAAAACAGGTCTGGTGGAGTTTTGAACTGATACAATTCTACTTGGCCGAATCCGTAGTTCTTGCACAGAATTCGGACTATGAATTATTGAGCCTATTTCTATAATGCCGGATAGGCACCCCAAAATCCGCTTATTATGATATGAAGCTTTTCTTTCAGCAAGCGAGCCAAGTTAAAAGTAACAAAACATAACATGTTATTTAATGAGTAAACCGGAATGATCACATTTTCAATGTACGTTCCTTCATATGGAATAATGAGCTCTAGGGGGTGTTTATACAAGTCTACAATAATTAATGCCAGTTATTTAGTTTTGAACTAGTTTCAACTTGAGGCTGTAATATTACCAATTCTATGTGCATCTCACTTCGTTCATACTAACAGAGTAACATTCTAAAGTTACCAAGCCTACCAACCAAAATACCTGCATGAGGGATTTGTAAATTAAAAATGAAAGTTTTGCAAAAGAGTATTTTGGTTATAGGAGTGTTAAAATATAAGATTAAAGAATGAGGCATGAGGCAGGCACATGACGTTGGCTTATCCAACCCAAAGTAGATAACAGATGAGAAAGTGGGAGTGAGCCACAACCAATAAGGAGAATCCAGCTCAGATTATAGACTGTCCTCACCTTATCAACAATCCACAAACCTCTCCTTAGTTAACAACCACCAATTTCCCTCTACCAGAATCTAAAAACCTTTCCTTCTTACTTCTATTCCCACTCTGCATTTCCATTCTCACACAACCAACCATGGCGCTCACAATTCCCACCAATCTATCCAAGCCAGCCGCCCTCCGCCCCAAACTAGGCTCCAAACTGCGCCCCGCCATCGTCTGCTCTGCCACCCCCAACAACTCCGACAACAACAACACCACATCCTCCGATCTGAAGGCCTTCTCCGCCGCCCTCGCCCTCTCCTCCATCCTGCTATCGGCGCCGCTCCCCGCCGTCGCGGACATCGCCGGTCTGACTCCCTGCAAGGAGTCGAAGCAGTTTGCGAAGCGCGAGAAGCAGTCGATAAAGAAGCTGGAGTCGTCGCTGAAGTTTTACGAGCCGGACAGCGCCCCCGCCCTGGCGATAAAGGCGTCGGTGGAGAAGACGAAGCGGCGGTTCGACAACTACGCGAAGCAGGGGCTTCTGTGCGGCGCCGACGGGCTGCCGCACCTGATCGTGAGCGGAGACCAGAGGCACTGGGGCGAGTTCATCACTCCTGGTGTCCTCTTTCTGTACATCGCCGGGTGGATCGGGTGGGTGGGTCGGAGTTACCTTATTGCCATCAGGGATGAGAAAAAGCCTACCATGAAGGAGATCATCATCGACGTTCCTCTGGCCTCTCGTTTGCTCTTCCGGGGGTTCAGCTGGCCCGTTGCTGCCTACAGAGAGCTCATCAACGGTGACCTCATTGCCAAGGATGTCTAGCCCCACTCATTCCCTTCTCAAGGTCCCTTCTTCCCTCACTCTCACACTTTCTATTTCTGTGCCTTTTTTCCCATTTTTTATTCACTTTCCTTTTTTCTTTCTTCTCTTCTCAGATTACATAGAGGAAGCCAGGCTGGGATGTTTATGCGCTCACTCTGTATCATTTGTTGATCATGTAATGTAATGTGTAATCTAATGCATCTCAACCTTTTCGCTTCTTTTCTTCTCTCTCTCTCTTCCATTCTTAAATTTAAATACAACGTCTTTTTCTATTCATCAAAACTTCGGTTACACTCTTCTTTTCCTACAACTCTAGGATTTACAATTTGCGGCTAAAATTATAAAAATATATGATTGTATTGATTATGACCATCCCCAGTACATATTATAATTAAAATTAAGATAATAAAATCATTTTAAACTAAATTATATTATTTCAATTAATCATCTATAACTATTATAAAGAAATCAATGTCTAGAAACATAAGAGTGTATTTTAAGAATTCAAGAAAAAACATGCAATTTGAGATCGAAATTTGGTAGTTGGTATGCTAATACCTTGAAAATATAAATATTTATGTACTGTTCCAATTTTTAGATGTCTCGATAATTGTATATATAAGGACAATGTTCCGTCTGTTTTAGATTTACTTTTCAAAGCTAAGAATATCAATCCACCATTATATTAGAACAAATGATTTTTCGACATCCCATTTTTCCTTTTCTTTTGCTTCATCCCATTTTTCCTTTCTTCCATATTACACCTTTTAAGTGTTGAATTACTTATCTGTAGGAGTATTTTTGTAAAATAATAAGGTATAAAATGGATTATTTGAAAGGTGTCAAATTATCACTACTAATATTAGAACTTGTTGTGACAACGTGGATTTGTGGAGTCACCAATTTTTTTTATTTTATCCTTCCTTTTTCTGGAGATGTGCATAGTTAGGTAGAGGGAGAAAATAACCCCCTTTGATCAAACTCCACTGACATCCGAGAAAAAGTAAAATTATGGTAAGAGTAGGCAGAACATGCTGAAGAAACTCATCTTTTTAACGTGCATTTGCTTTCTAAAAAAATAATCGTTTATTTTTTTTCATTTTAAATGAATTATGCCAAGAATCATTATTAAAAAAATTGTATGACAACTAAATTCCCACGTCGATCACGCACAATTCCTACAATCCTATCTTCTCCCCTTCCTGCCCCTTAAACACATAAAGGAAAAAAGTAAATATCTCCCAGGCATCCTTAGTTACTTCTGCCAGGTCGTTCCCTGTTCTTCTATACTATCATCCACTTTGATTCTTTCAGATTCAATAGAAACCATAAGACGTCTTTACAGAAATCTCACTTAACAAGTTGAGAGGAGAGGGACAGTGCTGCTGTCCAGAATAAAGCACTTTTCTTCCCAGGACGGCTTCCCCAAACATAAACCCTGAGAAACAATGGCAAATCAAATTAGTGGACTTGATTTTGTAAGACACTGAAAATAGTCAAAAACGGAAGAGGGAGACTGATACTACATGAATGTTGTAGAAACTGCCAAGAAGCAAACTTCAATACTTCAGGATTTAAAAATGAAGTAAATTTCAATTTTTAACGACTCAAACAAAAGGGCAGGTAGCATCATTGCATTTTCATTCTATTTTGTTGTTCCACCATTAAAATGTTCCATTATTTCACTTCCTCCGTAAATTAGATATTAAAAGTATTCCTCAATTGTCACAGTATGTGAACTATGCAGCTATAATGCCTTAAAACTACTAAACTGTCTTCAGTACGTACACAAGCGAGAGTCTGGTCAAAGGTTAGAGATGCAAGAGACAAGGTTTATGTGCTGGAATTTCCATCCAACCAGTATTTTGAATTCGATGGTTCCACTGTAATGACATAAGTATTTAGTAAGCTACTTTTATGTACAGAGAGAAACTGTTGAAGCAAACCTTTGAGATCATTCTCAACTGCTGAACCTGGACGAATTAGAAGAGTGCCAGCCTACATTTAGGGAGGAGCCAGGTAGCAGTTATGGGGTTTTAGTTTTTATGCTTTTTCTGAAGCTGAAATAAAAACAAAAGCAATAGAGTAAAATGTAAGCAAGTTACACTTTCAATGAACTCTAATAAATTAGCAAGAGAGAAAAAAGATAGTTTCAACTTGTAAATTCATACCTCAGCCTCTAACTCGGCAATTCTTTGCAAGGAAGCATGTTCAAAGCAAGCACGGCGCTTACATTCTTCCTCTAGCAAACTAGTAAATTGGTATCTCAGCTCTGCCATTTCCTGAACTAAATCCTCTGCTTCTTCTTTAGCCCTCAACTTTTCCTCTCTTAATTCTTCCTAGCAGAGGAGGTCAAAATACCATATAAATCTCAAAGCTACAAAAATCATTTGCGTGGAGTTATGAAACAGAGTGTCATTAACAAATTCACACAGACCACTTCAATGATTTCGCTTGGATGGATGGACAAACCTTAAGTTTCTTGACAAGACATTCATATTCTTGGATCTGTTGTGACATCTCCGTCTCACATTTCAAATCTGCAGCTGGATCTAAGATGATTACAGATCTTCCAACATGAGGACCATGTACTACAGAAGTGCTGTGGAAATATTAAGAAAAACATTACACCAAAGTTTAGTGGAAGTAGATGAATCATTTTTAAAAATCCAATCCATTTAGAGATAGGAACTTGGGTATATGTGATACCTAAGTTCCAAATTGAATAGTATAGAATGCTCAGTGAAATACTTAAGTGGCTTGCTTCTCACTTTTGATATCCTAGATCTTAAACCCTAAAATGTTAAATTGACAAGTTCCCACTACGAAATTATCAATTGAAGGTCAAGCCCGAAAGATAACAGCAGATCCCAATGAAAAAATCTTCATCCTTCAGCAACTATACACAACTAACACAACATACTTAACTGGTCCCATGTCAAACATCTAAATATAACTTCGAAATATGTACCTTGTGTTCTCCTCTATGGTAGAGTTGTTGCCTTGTTCACTCAAGGAAGATTGAGTATCGAGTATTGGTCTGTCCTTATTTTCTAGCCAGTATTCATCCTTTTGAGAATAAATTTTAGAGGTTTCGTTGGCAGTATCAAGCTTCTCTGTAAGTTCCCTATTCTCTTCATTTAGAGAGAGAATTGTTTTTTGGGAATCCTGCAATGCAACCTGGAGCTCCTTAATTGATCTAATCATTTTATTATTTTCATCTAGAGTTTCTTCCTGGATTTTCTTGGCCTCAAAAAGACTCTGTTCCAAGGCCATCATGTCAAGCTTCATGCTCTCTACTTCAAACTGAGACTCTAATGCGATGGACGAAAATGAGTCCTCTAGTTTCTCCATGGACAAAGCGGACTTCTCTAATTCTATTTCTTTATGATCTAGTTCCTGGATCAAGGAAAAATGCTTTGAACTTAATCGTTTCAGCTCTTCCCTCAAGCTAAAAACCTCCTCTTGTAAAACTTCCATCCCCTCTAATTTTAATTCAAGGCTGTGAACACGCTCTTCCAGATAGTTCACCTCTGCATTCCTAGCACTGAGTAGATCCTGAAGATAATCTGTATAAACTACAAACAGATTAGGCTGGTGAAAGAGTACTAAAATCCTCAAAAATTTTACTGCAGCATTCAATAATGCGTTCCATAAAAAATAAACAACTATTACAAAGTAGTTTTGAGGTAAAAGAGACATGTAAGAAAGGTGGAAAGAAGGACTACTCTTTTGATAAGAAGTATGTTTGTTGCCAGTGATGTTTACCCATGGAAGTTCAAATGTATGCCACGGAAATAGAAAGAATTTAAAAAAAAAAAAACTACCTATTTCTTGAGAACAGTTCAGAAGCTCTTTTTCCAACCTCTGAACGCCTTTCTTATCTCCTGCCTGAGCTTCTGATAATGACATCTCACGTTGTTCTAGTATCTGCATCTACATCATAAATCAGAATTTGTATCAGCATCAGGTGTTTCCTTGATAGAACTCAACTTCAAAAACCATTTTAGCCATATACTCATTTATGTATACCATTACAAGTAATAGCAAGATTTTACGAACTAAGTCCAAAGGGATCTATGCAAAGTTTGATTTCACTAGGTATTGTTCCTTTACCAAATGTTTTCTTTCCCTCTCTCTTTAACCAATGTCTATTTGAGTGATGTAAGCATTCAAGCATGCTTTATTTTGACTTTGAAGTTCAGCGAGAAGAGTGTTTGCAGTAAAATTTAACACTGGAGCTCTATATATATAGAGAGAATCAACAGGCATTACAACCTCATATCACCGCTGTCGAACTAGCCACAACAACCTACCAACCATACTTGGATTACCTGAATGCATTGGGACTGAGAACTTAGTAAAACGGGCGTCTCTTTTCTATGTTGCAAATCACAGACACAATATTTAGTGGTTAAAGAAAACAAGATGATGCATAACTTCAATCGCAAACCGCGTGGAAAAACCAATCAATACTTGAAAGTTACAACATTGAAATGCAAAAATTAGGAATATTATACATTCATAAAATTAGGAATTCAACAAGAAGTAGTTATGTTTAAAAGGAAGGCATGAGTACCTGGTTTCTAAGCTCCTCCGCATTTACGGAAAAACGATTACCACTTCTGAAACTATTAGACATTTATGTCAACAAATTCGACACAAACACATAGGAAGAAACGTACCTGTTTAAAGTTTATTACAGAACATGTCAAAATTCCATAATAATAGAGAAACCCTAACCAATTCGCAAAAGCATGCCAAAATTTCCTAAACACTGAATAAGAAAAACTAGAATAAAAAAAAAACTGAGAGCACTTACACTTTTTAACTGATGTTAGACTTCAGAGGAATTAATGGGAAGAGTGAAGAAAATAATGAAATGGAAATTCGAAATCGAAGACGGTAACTGAAATGAAAATTCGAAATTGGAGTGATTATAAGAAAGTTGGAGTAAGGTAAAAGAAAGTAGAAATGATCGGAACAGCAACGGCGGTGGTAGAGGCTAGGGGCCCACTGCCGCGCCTCCGAGTTGCATTTCCGCGCAACCACTAAGGTTGTTCTCCTACTATCAATGCAGTGTTTGTCCAAAGCTTAGTTATAAATAAATAAATAAATATTTTAATTTGTGTAGAAGAGCTGAAATATTAACTCTTACATGCTTAAAAAATTATACTCACTGCATAAGACACTTGTATGATGCATATAAGTGTATATATAATGTATGAATTAAAAGGTAGATATAAAGTTAAAATTATTATTATTATTTTATTAATAATATATGAAGTAACATCTTGTGTCCTTGTTATTTTATATTTTACCTTTTTTTATAAAGGCTAGCAAAAACACACCCATTTCTGATATGTATATTTATGTTATTATTATATTAAGTATGTATAATTTTATTGTTTTATGAATAATTAATTAAAAATAAAATAAAAAATTAATTTAATTTATATG
>Ga0123341_1006037_pt1 | contig 10898 bp, 7 predicted proteins | sample Turbeapinknodule_FD_89959 | JGI IMG/M metagenome (GOLD analysis project Ga0123341, IMG submission 89959) | Root nodule microbial communities of legume samples collected from Mexico - Turtle bean Mexico pink nodule | ecosystem: Host-associated > Plants > Roots > Nodule | place: Mexico: Nepantla...
ACAACATATAAACTACCCCAGAACAAAGCTTAAACCAGCACAGCAACATCAAGCAAAGCAGAGGCTTCAACATCCTTCAAAGGATTTGGATTCTTCAAAACATGAACACCACTTGGTTCAACATTGAGGGTCGGCTATTACTGGCCGACCAAACAGGGTGACTGTGCCGAATACGTGAAGAAATGCGCCAAATGCCAAGAGTTCGGCCCCCTCCACCACACCAGGCCGGAAGAACTGCACAACATCATCTCCCCATGGCCGTTCGCCATATGGGGGATGGACATTATTGGTCCATTTTCCCCAGGAAAAGGGCGGACCAAGTTCCTCCTGGTGGGAGTCGACTACTTCACGAAATGGATCGAGGCCGAACCCCTCGCCTCCATCTCGGCAAAGAATGTACAAAACTTCGTATGGAAGAGCATTGTCTTCCGGTTCGGCGTCCCGCACACAATAATAACTGACAATGGCCGACAGTTCATTGACCGAGGCCTACAGTCATTCTATGACAACCTGGGCATCAAGTCTATAACAACCTCGGTGGAACACCCGCAAACCAATGGGCAGGCCGAGGCCGCCAACAAGGTCATACTCAGCGAGCTGAAGAAGGGGCTGGGCAAAGCAAAAGGCCGATGGACCGAGGAGCTGATCGAAGTACTCTGGGCGTACAGGTGCACCCCCGAAACTACCACGCAGGAAACACCCTACAGCCTGACATACGGGACCGAGGCCATGATCCCGGTTGAAGTGGCCGAACCTACCATACGACGGTAAATGTTTGATCTCACCCTAAACGAGGAAAGCCTAACACAAAGCAGGATTCGGGAAATCGCCTGCAAGGTCCGGGCGTCCAGGCGATACAACACAAAGGTCCGGCCGAGAGGTTTCCAAAAGGGCGACCTCGTCTGGAGAATGTGCAGCGATACGAGAAAGAATGAAGGAAAGTTCTCATCCAACTGGGAGGGGCCTTTCCGAGTCCGAGAAGTCGCACAAGGAGGAGCTTATCATTTACAATGGCTTTCAGGCAAAATTGTACCGAGGACGTGGAATGCCATGCACCTCAAGTTCTATTATAGCTAAAGTCAATAAAATCGCGCACTCTTTCCTCGCCCAACCAGGGAGGTTTTAACGAGGCGTTTTCATCAAAGTGTTGGAAGTTTTCTGCTACAACCTCTCGACCGAACAAGCAATGGTCGGTCGCCCACTACACTTGCTCCATTAACATCGCAAGTACCGGCCGACCGCCACCTACACTTGCTTGATTACCATCGCAAGTAATGGTCGGCCGCCCACTACACTTGCTCGATTAACATCGCAAGTACCGTCCGACCGCCACCTACACTTGCTCGATTACCATCGCAAGTAATGGTCGGCCACCCACTACACTTGCTCGATTAACATCGCAAGTACTGGCCGACCGCCACCTACACTTGCTCGATTACCATCGCAAGTAATGGTCGGCCGCCCACTACACTTGCTCGATTAACATCGCAAGTACCGGCCGACCGCCCACCAAACTTGCTCGATTAAAATCGCAAGTATTGGTCGATCGCCCACCAAACTTGCTTGATTATCATCGCAAGTAACGGCCGACCGCCCACCAAACTTACACGATTAACATCGCAAGTTACGGCGAACGTCCATGATTCTACTTATTCGTTATAACAAGTACAATTAAATGACCGACCTCCCAACTTTACTCAATTTTATGTTCTATCATTAATGGTCGCCCGCCCGAAGTTCAACCCGCTCGAACTAACACTCACAGATAATGGCCGATCGCTAATTGAACTCGTTCGAATTAACATTCACAGTTAATGGTCGACTGCCCATGTTTCACTTGTTCGATTAACACTACAATAAGTATGGCCGAACGCCTGATGCAATTAAAAGACCGACTAGTTAACTTGTGAAATTTTATGAAAAGCCATTGTGAAATGAAGACTAAATGATATATTAAAAAGTGGGCGGTACATCAAAACAGAAGATGGGCGTTACATCAAAAAATAAAATAAGAAGGCTACGCCCCGACCTCGGAGGATGCTAAAAGAAGGAAAAGGCCACAACCCGGCCAAAGGTAAGTCTAATCCTGAATTTCAACACATTCACCCTCCTCGGCCTCAGCCTCCCTACCCCGAGCCTCGGCCTCCCCCTCCTCGGTCCCGGCCAGCTCAATCTCTTGGGCGATCAGCGCAGCCACCTCAGAACTTGGTTCCAACCGACCCTGATAAACCTCATAATCTATGTTGAAGTCACCAGAGGTTGGCGACCCCCCATAAAGAACAAGGGCTTGGTGCACGGCTCGGTCGAAGCATTGTTTCAGGAGCTCCTCTGAATCTTCATAGTTTTTGTCGAGCTCCGCTTCGACCTCATCCTTAGCGGCTTGGAGGGCAGCCAGATCTTTGGCCGAGGACGAAAGCTTTTGATTGCTCTCCTCGACCAATTTCTTCAAAGAGGCGTTCTCGGCCACCACCCTTAGCTTTTCGGCCTTCTCCTCCCCCAAGAGTCGCTTCGCCTCAGCAACCTCTTCCTGGGCGATCTCCCTCTCGGCCCCCTCCCGAGCAATCTCGGCCGAAAGCGCACTGTTAGTAGCTAACGATTGCTTCAGGTTGTCGGAGGCCTTGGTCAACCGATGCTCCAGCAGAGAGATCTCCTCGGCGCGACGATCCCGACCAAGCATGCCTTCCTCAAAAAGAACGACCGAGCGGCATAAGAGCTCCAGGCCGCTCCTCATCAAATCCGCAGGGGAGACCGCCTGGAGAGACTCTCGGGTTCCCTCATGGAGCGCTACGCGAACACACCGCGTGAATTGTAAGCCACCCCCTAAGAGGTCGAGGGCCGACTGCCTACCCCCCGCCTCAGACGATCCGGACGCGCCCGCCGCGCGCCTTGGAGAAGAGCTACCCGCCACAACTACCTCTCGGCGAGGAGGGGGAGGCGTCGGCATAGACCCAGGGGAGCGGGTGGTGGTTGCAATGTTCCCACTCTCCCTTGGGCGTTTCTTGGACTTTTGGGAGGGGCCGGCTGAAGCCTTCTCAGGTCGAGATGACGACCCCTTCTGGACAGGCATCACCTCAATACTCCGACGGCCCTTTCGGTCAGCCGCCCGTTTCCTGTGTTCATCCAGGGCGCTCACACCGGCCGGTCGATCCTGCACCATGATTTCTGCAAAGAACAAAAAACCAAGTTAACAACGAAACGAAACCGACCAAGTCAATATAAGACCGACCGACGAGACACCAAAGAAAAAACCCATACCCCGGACGGCCGCCCAACGCCCAGATTTAGCACAGACCCCGATCAGCCTCCGGCATGGAAGTCTCCTCGGGAGGGCATCAAAGAGCGAGAGAACCTCCAACTCATCGGCACCCTCCGTCGGCCTCGGCCATTCTTTAAAGCCAAAGGGCTTACGAGTCCAGTAGAGAGGAAACCTCAACCGACCGAACTCGTCAAAAAAGATAGTCGTCGCTTCTGGCCGAATGATGACCTTGACAAACCGCTCTTTAAACCTCTTATAAGAACCGACAAAAAGGTCGAATAACACATTACCCGGCCGATCGACCAACGAAAGCCAAGAAGCCTTCTTAGCAAGGTGAGAGGCGTAGTAAGAAAGGAAAGAGGAAAGGGTAGGATGAAGACGCATCACATCACACAACAGGCGAAAGGCCTGAAGGGACGCCCAGGTGTTCGGATGAACCTGGGTGGGCGCTACATTGAGCGCCTGAAGGACACCCATCGTAAACGTGTCGAAAGGCAAAGACACGTGAAGATCAGAGAATAAACAAGTGTACATATAAAAGAAGGGGAGACCAGCACCCGATCGCCCCATACATACCCTCTCGATCGGCCCACAAGGCACGACGTCAAAATAATTGGAATGACCGCCCGGCTTTAAGGCCGGATGCTTAAGGAAAAACTCGGCCACATCATCCGCGGAGCTATAGCTAGATGCCCTCTCAACCACCTTGGAGTCCACCCAGCTAAGATCCACAAGAGGGATGGTCGTTGGGGGAGAGCCCGGTCGGTCAAGCTCAACCGTAAAGGGAGAGTTCGACCGATCAACATCAACGGTCGGGGGAGAGTCCGACTGGTCGACCGCAACCATCGGATCATCCCCCCTCACAACCTCCGCCTGGGGTTGGCCGTCGGCCAACCCGACCGACTGGGAGCCAGTGGCAAAAGAAGAAGAAGAAGATGATGAGGAAGACAAGGAAGAGGAAGACCGCCCGGTAGGAGAAGGAGGGCGATCGATTGGAGAGGAAGGATGATCGAACGAAGAGGACGTGGGTTGAGACAAGCTCGACATGACTAACCTTATAAAAGGAAAGGTTGTGGACGAGAAGACGATCGGTTCTCAGAACAAGTGCAAGGAATCAGTCGGCTATCAGAGCAAAGGGCGAGGGATCACTCGGCTGCCAGAAAAACTCATAAGAATACAAATACGGGATCTCGACACTGGTGGACCCCTATTTATAGGGCCCATGGGCCTCTGAATCCGAAACGTCAAACCAATCTCAACCGTTAGATCTCTTTGATCTAACGGTCCACGAGCTTTCCCGCCCAAAAACCCCTCATCAATGCACATCACATCGCGCCGTCTGAGGTCATGTCACGCCGCCTAGTCACGTCATATCTCGAGAAATGAAACGACCGCACGTTCAAGGGAGGCCGACCGACTCCCATTATCGAAAACTCATAGGACACATCCATTATATCTGCCCTCGAGCCTGGTGGGCAAGTGTACCGGTATAGGCGAGGCCGACCCCTAGCCTCCCTGCCCGAGACCTGGTCAACCTGACCAAAACCAAAGGATAACCGACCGAGACCTGAGAGACTTGGCCGAGATGACGAGGCCGACTGCCTGTCTGGACGAGACCTTAAGAGTCTTGGCCGAGACGACCAACACAACTGGAATTTGGCCGAGGGCCGACCAATACCAAAGGTACTTGGCCGTCGGCCGACCCCTATTAAAGTTAACGCTCAAACCAAGATCAGTGAAGTTAATCCATCATTAAGAATTAGGTAATGCAACCCTAAGCGATATCCACCTCGATAAACGGGCCCAACAAGGTAGGTCCATTAGAATAATATAAATAGCACGCATCCCAAGGAGTAAGGTATGTCATTTATTACTGTTCACCTATCTGAGAGTTGACCACCCGCTTCACTGACTTGAGCGTCGGAGTGCCTTCGTTGGTACCCCCACCATCCGGTGTTGACCGAGGCCGAGTGCCGAAGAAGAAGTAGGAGGACGAGAAGAATCCTAGTTTATCACCCCATCATCTGACCGACCGAAGGAAGAAGAAGAAGACTTTAATAGTTCTCTAGGTCCCATCTCCCTAGGAGGAACAAACATAAATCATATCAAGAGAATAACCTAATGGTCATAAATGTATTTATTGAATGTGTGTACTTACACTTTGATACAGTGCATCACTGTTGCTGTTGTTATGGTCGTGAGGAAGGTTCATCCTTTTTGGAGCAACGTAAACAAAAAAAGACAAACAATAAAGTGACAATGACAAAAACAAAGAGATAATAATGTAACTAAGAATGTCAAATCTTTTGAATGTATAAGATATATCACTGCCAAAACTTTTGAATATATAAGATATATCGCTGTCAATTTTTTTGAAGAAATCAGATATGTACTTGTGATGTTCCTGAGGGACATCACTACAATACTAAAGAAGTCTACGATGGTGCCCATAAACCAAGTCAATGGTTGCCAAAATTACTGTTGAGAACAAAAAGAGAATACACATGCTCTTGGTGGGTGGCTTTGTCCACATCATTTTGTATAGAAAAGATTTTGTTGAAAGAGTTAACTCTAAAGACCATAAAAAAATGTTACCAGACAGTTAAATGTGATGAAAGAAAGTTGCATAATCAATTTAATTATATATCACTTTAAGAGAAGAAAGGTGAAGAGGAATCAATATAGTACATGCATTCAATGATCATTTTAAGCAGAAAATATTATTATTGTTGTTTTTGTTACACGCTTGAGTTTATCCCTAGTTACAAGATAATCATTTTAAATGAAAAATGATTCAGCACAACATACAACATGTGTAATTATTTAAAATCCTATTAGAAAAATATATGAACATCTTATTTTTATTTTTTTTATAATACGAAAAAAATTAATAATATTACATTTTTTAAAAGATTTTATTTATAATTATGTAGGAATCAACTACATATGTTCAATTATTATAATAACAAAAACTTGTGAAATAAGCAAATTTTCAATCAATGTATATTATTAATTTTTTTTCTTTGAAATGCGAGATTATTATAAGAAAAAAAATATGTGACATAATCAAATTATCAATCAATATATTATTATTGATTTTTTTTTCTTTAAAATGTCACATTATTATAATAAAAAAAATTGTGACGAAATTATCAATCAATATATATTATTGATTTTTTTTTGGTGACATTATTATAATAAAAAAAATTGTGACAGAAGCAAATTAACAATCAATATATATTATTGATTTTTTATTCTTGAGTGAACTTGATTATTTAACTTTTTTTTTATAAAAAACATATAATTATAAAAAATAACTAGATTTATTAAATCATTATTTTATATATAATTTTTTATTTTAAATTTTACAGAAATTAATTTATTAAAAAAGTTTAAATCATTTTTTATAATTACCACCTAAATAAAATAATGTATTTATTTATGATATATTTAGTTATTTGGGCTTGATAGGCCAATAATATACTTTTTTTTTCAATTGGAAAGTTAGTGAAATATGATATATTTCATTCAAGTTTATAATAGATTTAAATTAAAATTTTCGCAAGATTTATTCTCAATATATATAATAAATAAAAAAATTACCACATAATAACACCTTTATTTAGTTAATATGTTCCTACAGTTATAAAGTTGAGATTATTTTGTTGCTTTAATTTATAAATATGCATAATCATATATTGATTACCTAGTCATTACTGTGTATATTTTGTACGCAAGAGTTTGGAGTGATAAAAAAGAACTGAAAGTATTATTTCTTTAGTAACAGAGAGTGTTACACAATCATGACCAAATAAGTATAAAACTAATCTCACTAATAAGCTTTAAACCGTAAATCCTAAACCCCATATCAAAACAATAATCTAATGGTCCTAAATATATTTATTGAGCGTGCACTTATATTTTGATGCAGTGCATCACTCTTGTGGTTTTTGTGGTTATGAGGAAGGTTTGTCCTTTCTGAAGTAAGGGGAGCAAAACATGACAATGAATAAGATGAAAGTGAATACAGTGCAAATGAACAAAAACACAAGGATGGTAATGTAACAAAAAAGGACAATTGTTTTGGATTTATGATTGCCAATTTTTTTGAAATATTCCTCAGGAACATTAAGGACATTGGGAACATCAAGGACATTTGGAACATTGGGGGCAAAAGGAACATTAGGGACAAAAGGAACATTGGGGACATCACCCGAAAGAAGATTAGGGAAGTACCCATCACCCATGTCAGTGGCTTCCAAAACTAGTATTGAGAACAAAAAGAGAATGCACATGCTCTTGATAAGTGGCTTTGTCCACATCATTTTGTATGAAGAAGATTTTGTTGGAAGAATTAACTTTGAACACCATAGAAAAATGCTAATGAAAGAGTTAGTTGTGATAGAAAAGAGTTGCATATTTTGTTTATTTATTATATGTTAGAATAAGAGAAGAGAGGTGAAGAGAGAATCAATGTAGTGCATGCATGCAGTTAATGATTATTATGAGAGGAAAACTTATTATTCTTGTTGTATAATAATATGCAGTTAATGCTTGATTTTGTCCCTAATTATATAATAATCATTTTAAATGAGAAATGATTCAATATAACATGTGTGATTATTTAGTGCATTATCCTCTATCAGAAAAAATATGTATCTACATATCATCTCTTTATAATTAATGAACAAAATAATATAAAGATATATTAATATATTAATTATTAATTTATTAATAATATTACATTAAAAAAATATTTGTAATTATGTAATAATATGTGACTGAACTTGTTCATTTAACTTTTTTTATAAAAACATATAATTTTCAAAATTAACTACATTGATTAAATCATTATCTTATATATAATTTTTTATTTCAAATTGTATAGCAATTAATTTATTAAAAAAATTTAAATCAATTTATAATTACCACAATTAATTATCACGTTAATAAAATAATGTATTTATTTATGATATTTAGTGATTTTGAACATTCTAATTCTAATTGATATTGCAATGATATACTTTAATTGGAAAGTTAGTATATTCCGATTGATTTTATTCAAATTTATAGTAGTTTTAAATTAAATTTTTCGCAATATTTATTCTCAGTTTATATATATATTATCATATAATAACATCTTTATTTAGTATCTTCCTATTGGAAGTGATCCAAGGAGATGTCCAAGGATGCTAATGAGAAGTCATCTCAAAGTACAGACCTCACTAGAGGGAGAATTGGACAAGGCTCCAAAGCACCTAAAGTTCTTCCTGCTAGTCTTCTTAATGTTTAGAAAATGTTGTAAATATTTTGGGCTCACTTTGGGAGTCCAAATAGCAAATATAGGCTAGAATAAGGTACTTTTAGCATAATACAGGATGCAGGAAGCATTTTAGCTTGTTCCTAGCCCTTTTGGGATACATTTTGACCTAGTTTCTAGAAGGACAAGCCTAAGATGTGGGTTTGACTTAGTCAAACCCTAAGGCTGCCCATTTTTTCCTTTTTCACATCCTACCCCTTTAGCTTGTTCTCCAAGGCTCCTTCACCTATAAAAAGGAGGCCTACCTAGTGTATTTTACAAGTTAAATGAAATAGAGAAAAGTTACTCTGTACATTTTGTGCGAGATGCTAGTGAGGCTTGTTCCTCTTAGTCTTTAGTCTTATCTTGTGAGAATTTGAGAGCTCTCAAGTGGCGGCTTCCTACACTTATCTTGGAGTCATTTCATCATCTAAGTGGCGTGTTCATCATCTCAAACTCCATTTCTCATAAGCTTCCTTTTCCTTCATCTTTTCCTTTCATTGTCATTCCATTCAATTCATAAATATATTCTTGTTTTGCTTTCTTGTTTCTATTCGATCATTTCCTTTTGTTATTGTTTTCATTGTTTAAATTTGCACCATATCTTGTCATCATATTCACCTTATAATTGTGTTTTCCTTTTTTTCTTTGTGAAATGAACTTTCACATCTACTTAACCACTTGGTTAAGTTAATGTTCAGTGGGGATTTTCCATAGGTTTTCACTCTTAGTGTTATTCTTTTTATAGTTTCACCTTTATCTTTTTTTTAAAAATAATTTTCTACTCTCTAAATTTTAATATATTAAAACATTTTTATCTTAATGTATTTCATTAATTCTGCATATATGGTTGTTCTCGTCGACTGACCTAATCCAATCCTTGGTAGTGGATGTCAGGCTGACTTCTCTTCTTCTTCTTTTTGTTACTTTGATATGCTAATAATTCACAGTGAAAGGAGTTCCACCTGTTGATTACACTTCGACGATAAAGTCAGTTAGAGCATATAACTATCAGAAACTGTATGCAAAATAACTGTATGAGTGTAGGCTCTCCAAATTTCAACTTACCTATGCTCAGGGTCTCAAGTCTCTACAGGAGCTTAACAAACATTAGAGATACTCTGTTAATATTTCCCTTTTTTTATGGTTACAGGTAGAACATTATTGTTGAACAGGGTGTTTTGATGTCTCCAGATCCAAGTGGATTGCATAAAGAGCCTTGTTGTTGGTTGTGTGTGTTTGTCTAGAGTAGTTGAATTTGTTAATCCACTCTAAGAGATGATCTAAGGTTGTTTGATTTTAATTCTTTTGAAAAATATGTGTTTTCAAAGGAAAGTGAAAAATAAACCTCTTGAAATTTTGATTCAACCGATTGTTTTACACTTAGTAGATTTTGAAAAGGTTTTGAAAAGTTTGACATTGTTTGACTTTGTTGTCAAACAAATTAAATCGATTGTTTCGTGTTTTCAATCGATTGTTTTTCTTAAAAACATTAACATAATTTTGTTAAGTGGTTTTAATTTTTTTTAACTGATTCTAATTGATTTTGGTTCTTGTAATAAATGCTTTGACCAACGGATTGGAGTATATAAAGTTTGTTTTACATAGATTAGAATTGAGCTTTTAAAATTTTCAAACAGATTCAGTCTTTTCTCAAAACAAAGTAAAAGAATCGATTTATTTTGGAAAAAAACAGATTTATTTTTCTGCTTACTTTAACAGAACAATATTTCAATTATATGATTTCTAGATATTGAGAGAATTGATCAGCAAGCATTTGAGAAACAATTCATTTGAGAAAAAAGGTACCAGTTAAAAAACAAGGTACCAGTTAAAAAGAATCTATTCATTTGAGAAACAACAAATTCATTTTTTGTGCAGTAAAGCATTGTAAACTTGTATTTCAAACATAGACATTGGTTCTCCTCTGTATTCTGGAGCTTGATAGGCAACAAGAGCATTGTAGTTAGTTGCAGCAACATCTTCATTCATTGATGGTGGTGCTGGTGAATCTCCTTTGTGCATGTGTTCCATAGATGGAGATATCATTCTTTGACTCATTGAAGGTTGAGCAGGGGATTCCATTTTATGAGATGATAAATGAGGGACTTCATAGCAAGATTATTTTGTTGCTTGAACCATATCATCTTCCATAGGCACTGCATCATCTCTCTCTTCATTGTTGAGATTTGAGCCTCCATGTTCCCCCTTGTGAGTCCTGCTCTTGTGAAACACCCAACTGTTTTCCACTTTGTGAAAACCCATCTTGATGAGAGTGGAATTGTCAATCTCACTCACAACTTTGATAGTCTCATTCCTCTCATTAGTAGTATCAACACCAAA
>Ga0123341_1006039_pt1 | contig 10898 bp, 9 predicted proteins | sample Turbeapinknodule_FD_89959 | JGI IMG/M metagenome (GOLD analysis project Ga0123341, IMG submission 89959) | Root nodule microbial communities of legume samples collected from Mexico - Turtle bean Mexico pink nodule | ecosystem: Host-associated > Plants > Roots > Nodule | place: Mexico: Nepantla...
TTTAATTTTTAATTGTATATTTATTCATTCGAACTAATTATGATTTTTTTTATATAAAAACTGAATATTAAAAATCATATTAAACAACATAAACATTTTCATGTGAAAATCAGCATGATTAAAAGCCCCCAAGGTTCCTCAATATTAAATGTGTAATTATTTTTTCTTAGTGTCACATAATTGCAATGTTGATCTTTTTATATTTCCTATTGTTCTAAATATCTTAATTAAAAAGATTTCGGATTCCTATCAACCATTAACTTTTGAAGAACAAAGTCAAATCAGTAACAGATTATGTGCACGTGACATGTTGTGTCTGCAAAAGTTTTTAATATATTAAACAAAGTAGTGATAAAAGATGGGGGTAAATATAAAATAAGAATAGAAAAAAAGTGAGTAAAATAAATAAAAAGAAAAGGAGAAAATATATTAGGCCTCGTTACTCTGACTATCCCTTTCCCACGCAGGTGTCTAAAATTAAGATACGGAACCTCACTCACAAATACACGTACTGCATCATAACTACTTGCACAGTGATATGTAATGTTTATCCCTCTATATATAACATTGTTTTCTCACCCTTCTCTTGAACTTGCTTACTTTGTTTGTGGCCTTTTCTCTCCTTCTCTTGTTCTCTGCACCAAACCTTCCAAAACCGCTAACTCAAACGTTTCACTATTGGTCCACAACACCAATGGGCAGGTCACCATGCTGTGAAAAGGTGGGCTTGAAGAAAGGCCCTTGGACTCCCGAGGAGGACAAAAAGCTCATGGCTTACATAGAAGAGTTCGGCCACGGAAGCTGGCGTGCCTTGCCTTCCAAAGCTGGTACTTGCATCCACAACCTTTTTCTTTCTCTCTTCTTCTTTTCTTTATGGCCTCTGTGTTAATAGCTTCTTGCTTTTTACGTACTAAAATTTAGGCCTTCAAAGATGTGGGAAGAGCTGCAGACTCAGGTGGACTAACTACCTTCGACCCGACATTAAAAGGGGAAAGTTCAGCTTGCAGGAAGAGCAAACAATCATTCAACTCCATGCCCTTCTTGGGAACAGGTGACCAAACCAAATCACTCGTATAGAAGTGGCAGATGTGATAGACCCATAAACCAAAAATAACAAAGAAATAAGGACCCTTTCTATATCCACTTTATTAATTATATATGACCCCCCCATATCTAGGAAACTTAACTTGCATATTAGTATCCCCTCATATTTTGCTATGCAAACTGCTACAAAATCATGCCATTGCCATTTATAAACCAACACACTTAGATTTTTACAGATGTTTTTCACACTTCTCTGATGAGAACTGAAAATTTCCATTGAATGCTAACAAAGGTTACTTTGGATAACAGTGCAAAAAATGTTGATTTGTAACTGTATCTAAGTCACTGTACTGCTTTATATGTATGTATAGACTGTTATATAGTTAATGTTCATTGCTAATGGTTAATGGTTGTTTCTTTTGCTGAATATTTTTGGAGCATAGATGGTCAGCTATAGCGGCTCAACTTCCGAAGAGGACAGACAATGAGATAAAGAACTACTGGAACACACACCTGAAGAAAAGGTTAACCAGAATGGGGATAGACCCCACCACCCACAAGCCCAAAACCGATGCACTTGGTGGCTCCGGTGGTTGCCAATCCAAGGACGCAGCCAACCTCAGCCACATGGCGCAGTGGGAGAGTGCCCGTCTCGAAGCCGAAGCAAGGCTGGTGAGAGAGTCAAAGTTGCAAGTCCAGAACAACCTCGGATCCTGCTCCAACCCTCAACCGGCGAGGCTGGTCCTCAACAAAATCACTACGCAACAACCCTCTCTACCACCCTGCCTCGACATCCTCAAAGCATGGCAAAGCTCATGGTCCAAGCCACAACCACCAACAAAAGAAAGTAACCCCAAAATGATGCATAGCATGTACGCCATGATGCTATCCACCGAAGACACTCTTGAGTCTCCAACCTCTACGTTGTGCTTTCCAGGAACAACATCAACGATGCTTCCTGTCTCCAACAATAACAACATTGGAGTACTGTTCAATGAAAACAACAACAACGACATGTTTCCTCTCTCCAGCACAAACATGGAAAGTGGGTTCATGAAAGAGAACACAGTGTTACATTTGCAAGACGATGATATTATGGCGGCTGTGGAAGCATTTAGAGCCACTACTACAGTGTACGACAGCAATCATAATGTCGTTCCTCCCACACTCCCCAACGGTGGCGTCCTCGAAGGACTCAACGATGATGAAGGGTTGGTTTATGAGTCCAACGATAACTTGGGAGTGGAGGAAGAAAACATGGCAATGATGAACGGGGATGGAAGCCTCTGCAACGTGAACCTGGAAGAGAATAACAAGCATTACTGGAATAATATATTTAATTTGGTGAATGATCCTTTGTCTGGTTCCTCTGTCTTCTGATCATCTCATCGATACACGGTTGTGTGGTGTCGTATGTGAAACTAGTTAGTTAGAGTAGCCGTTAGCTATAGGACTTTATTAGGTTAAAATGCTACTAATAGTAATAATGTCTCACAAAATAATTATGTAACCATCATATTCTTGTCCAAAATAGTATATTAGGTGTTAACCGTTGAGTTTATCAGTGTTTACAAGTAACAACTCTTGATTCTCTTCAGCTTTAGCAGCATAATATTCTAGGATTTCAAAATCAAATATTTATTCAATGAATTAATGTACTATGTGCTCTTCCTTACCATGGCAATCATTAGCATTAACATTAACATTAACATTAACATTAACAACATACTCATTACGATCAACCTTTAAAACTGTATCTGTATAAGGGAAAATTAGAGGTACGTAGCTAGGTGAAATTTATATGTGGAACTTATGAAGTTTGGTAGAATCTTTTAGTGACCTGCGTATTGCTCTTCCATTATCAGCATGTACGTCACTCTTCATTTATGAACTTGAATTAATGATGTTAGCTGGCGGAGCAAGCATCTATTTTGATTTAGAACAAGACCCCACCAATCTGCTGCTTCCTGTCACAAAATCAGATTATTGCTTTCAAACTATTTTTTTAAATTTCTATTATCACTATTTTATAAACCACACTTTTCATTTTGTAATATTAAAGATTAAACAAATAATACCTAAGACATAATACATGCTGCACATTATACCAAATGTCTCCACCTATTATTCAATACTACTTTAAATACACGCTCCATCTATTATTTAACTGTTTAAGGTTTTTCCAGAAAACTAAAAAAGAGTGTAAAATACTGGTATTTTATTTTTTATTTGTACATAAAAATATATAATTAAAGAACAAAAACTATAAATGATAAAAGAATAAATTAACATTGAATTATACTATTTGGATAGGTAGGTATAAGAGGATGTCTTTCCAACATTTTCTAATTCTAGACATGTGAGGTGTGAATTTATATGAAGGTTACTAAGCATCACGTGCATTTTACTTAATGAGTTTAGTAGCTAAGTTGGTCCACCACATAAAAATGTAGTAATGACGTCAAGATTCCTGATCTCATGGAGGAGTGTGAAGTTGGGTTTGGGATAGATGCTACAAATTGGGTCATTTCATAGCAGGCCCATTACATATTAAGTACATAGTTCATCATATTAAATCAATATGGTCCTGTCAACTTTAATATCTCCAACTTATTCAATGCAAGTTGTTCTACTTGCTTCAAATTATTTATTTATTTATTTACTTCCCAACAAGAGCTCTTAGTATAACATTAAAAATACTATGAATTTTTTTTACATATAATATAAATTATATTTGGTTTTATACCAATTCATAGAGTATTTCTGACTCATTTTTATTCACTACCAATATTTCATGCTTTTACTTTTTTAACTTTGTCGGACGCGCATGTAAATATAATAAATGATATTTGGTGCATATTATAAAGTGGAGGTAAATGTTTGAAGTACAATAATAAAAATATAGGTGTGTATAAAATAAGGAAGGGACAGAAGCAATAGTACTGACTAGCTACATAGTGAAAATGATCATACATGTGTTAGCAAAGTTTCACTCATCTTAATTAATATTGTTATGAGAATTAATCTCCAATTTATTCATTGCCATAACTTTATTAGATTAAATTGTTTCCTTGTCATTAATATATCTAATGTTTCACTCTGTCTATGAAGTAAACATCATAAATAATGTTTGGTATATATTATTGTGGATATAAATGTTTGAGGTACCATGATTAAAATATAAGGGTAAAAAATGTAGCACTAGGATAAAATCCCCTATACAGCGGTTTTGATACTAAGAATATGAAAGATGTCATGAATATATATCTCACGCAATTTTTTTAACATTTTTTATTCTATAGAATTTTATTACAAAGTATAAAAGTTGTAAGTTTTGTGTTTTATTTAATGTTTTTTTTTGTTGTTTTACAGAATAACAACAAAATAAGGAAATTAAAGATTAAACCACACTTGCATTCTGTAATATTAAAGATTAATCAAATAAGGAAAAGATTTTGTTAACACGCAAAAAGTAAAATACATATATTTAATAAACTATTATAATAATATAATAATATTTTAAATTAAATATAATTAAAATATTAATTTATTTATTTATCAAGTGCATGTTTATTATACTATGGTTTCAAGATATCACAACTCAACAAATAATACCTAAGACATAATATATGCTGCACATTATACCAAATGTCTCCACCTATTATTCAATACTACTACAAAAAAACGCTTCCATCTGTTTAAGGTTTTTCCAGAAAACTATAAAAGAGAGTAAAATACAGATATTTTATTTTTGATTTGTAGATAAAAATATATAATTAAAGTATAAAATCTATAAATGATAAAAGAATAAACTAACATTGAATTATAATATTTTGATAGGTAGTTATAAGAGGATGTTTTTCTAACATTTTATTTTTTTATGAGCAAAAAATAAAATGAATTAAAAAGGGAACACCTCATAGATGTCCCAACCTGTATACAAGTAGCAAAATACCTCCACTCCCCATAAGCTTAGGTTTTCCAATACACCACAAGCATTACAAGAAAACGCGTGATTAGTGTGTACTGGACACGAATGCTCGGGATCTCGGTCCAGGTATTTGGGGAAGACCAGCTTGGTGTTTGGACCCAAAAGGTGGGTCGTGAGCTCGACCCAGTTGTTGGTCAGTTCAGTAACTAAGATAAAAGATAAATAAATATTTTATCTGTTATCATATTATTTTGAAGATGAAAGATATTTGTTATTGTTTAAATCTGTTATCATATTATTATGAAGATGAAAGTTATAATTATTATTATTGTTTAAATCTGTTATCATATTATTTTGAAGATAAAGAGATATTTTATCTCATGATAATATGCTAGTTAGTTATATATTTATTAATACATGTTAGTCACATATTAATTAATAATTGTTGAGAATAAAAGAAGAGCACCCGAGAATAATGGTGCACATGTTAAACAAAATGTTTTCTGTTAGTACCTAAAGATAAGTGGTGCCCATTAGTAGGTGTTTTTTTTGTTATTATCTTATACTTTCAGTAGATATTATATTATTGTGAGTGAAAGTTGTTAGGGGGATAACGATAAAATGGGCTTGAGACCCCCGGTAAAGAGAGACTGTTTTTGAGTACTAAAGACTGAAACTAATTATTATTTAGTATGCTCTCACTGACTTGATTGTCGGAGTGTGATCAACAAGTAGAGCCCCATCTGTCTCAATAGAGCGTTGTTCCAGTGCACCAAGAGGAGATAGACTAAAAGCGAAGCTTGCCCATCCAGTCCACCTAAGGTCAACCGGCAAGAACATTTGACACCTAATGTGGGGCACGTTTAAACCTGATCCCATCGACATTCGTCACTAGTACAAAAAGGTATAATAACGACGATTAAACAGGACATATAAAGACGATTCTCGAACCGTCTTTATTACAAATGTCGTTATCAATAAGCCAATTATAACGACGATGGAAGAACCGTCATTATAAATATGTTATAATGATGATTCTTCTACTGTCGTTGCTATACTTTAAATAATTTTTGTTTATAAAAAATATTTTTAGAGACAGTTCCCAGAGAAATTGTCGTTGTAAGTGTGTCTCCTTTTAAAAAAAATATTTTTAAAGACGGTTCTGAAGTGGAACCGTCATTATATGTATTTTTTTTTTAAAAAATGTTTTATTTTTTTTATATACATCTTAAACCTGCATCAAATATCCAATTTTCAGAAAATAAAAAACATTTAAAATCATAATTTAAATATGAAAAATACATATACAACAAATTATAAATTCAACAAAAAGTTTTGTTAATATATGAAAAAGTTCTATCTCATTCTAATAATTTATCTATCCTAAGGTATTATATATGTTTACAAAATACTTTGACCATGTTGTCTTCATGTACTCCAATGCTTACGAAGCTAGCGGCTGTTGGTCATTAAAAAACTGTGACATATTGAATTTTTTTTTGAATTAGTGTATGAATAATGAACCCCGAATTTTAAAGTGTTTTTTTTTTGTATTAAGGTATTTACCTGATCCCAACCTCTATCAATTGTAGCTCGCATAATAGTCGACATCCACTACATAACATAATAACCACACTCATAACTTCCAGATTGTCTGTTGGACTGCATGTGAAAATAAATGTATTAAATGAATGCATGAGACATAGTAAATTGAGTGAACATATATACTTTAAATACCTCAAGGTATATCCAAGTGAGTTTTTAAGTTGCACTTCCCCTCCCACTCAACATGTTATATCCAGAGTAAACATTGAAATAAGAAGATTTCATGTTAGAATACACAACATTATATAATATATAAGTAATAATAAATGTTAAATGAAATTATTGATAATATATTGTTTCCCCTCATTGAAGCATAATCCACAAATATACCAAAATTTCAATAAGTTAGTACTAATATATTTAATAAATCAAAAGTATAAAGATTTTAATATTTGAACTTACATCATCCATAATTGCAAAATTGTTATGTTAATCTCTTGAATTCCATATGCAAGGTCCAACAAGTTAGACATGTGAAAGTCCAAGGATACATCACTATGTCTTCCAAAAATATTGGCATCCCATGGAACCTCTACGACGGTTGTATCTAAAGTTGTAGCAACTTCCACCAATGTCGTCATAGGATCATCAGTGGAGAATTTTTCTTCTTTCGCAGAGGTAATTTTGTCTTAGATTCCTGCTACTCATCAACAAACAAACAAATAATTAAATTACTTAGAATGTAATATATCTGATATATAATCCTATTAGTGTAAAGATATACTGTAGAATCTATAGGTTTGACGAGATGTATAGGCCAAGCAACGAAAGTATGTAATGCCTCTTCTACAATTGTCACCTCTGATGTCGGCATAGGAACTACAACATCGTCATAAAGGACCTTCTCCACCGTGACCTTTATGAAATTAGAAGGAAGAGGCACATTGTGTAACATTGTGACCCCTTCATAACACTTACCCAGGGCAACGAATCGGGTCAAAGAATTATAATCAACATATAACTCGCATTGGCTAGTTGAGCCAAAGTCATCCCCCGATAGATCAACCCCCGAACAACTCCCTTTAGTGCCAACTTTCTTAATAGGAGGCGGAGGTGGTTCATCTTGTACCATAGTAGGTGGTTGCTGCGAGAGTCCTAAACCCTCCCACCACTTTTCAAACTCCCTATCCATCTACTTATTAAATTCCTCCATTAAACTTTCTCTAATCTTTTGAGTTACCTTAGCCTTTATCTGTTTACATAACTGTAAATGAAAGATATGGGTGAGACATACCATGTGATAGGAATAGAAATATTTCATGATACATCCCAAGGACTATTGGGCTTATCTCATAAAGCATATACTAATAAAGTTTTAGAGAGATTCAAAGTGGATACATATTTAGCATCTCTTGTTCCAATACAAAAAGGAGACAAAATCAGTCTCATGCAATGTCCAAAGAATGATTTGGAATGGAAACAAATGAAGAATACAGATTCTCTACAAACATTACATGTAACTATAACCATTCCACCCAAACTCCTAAAATTCAATGAACATAAGTTTGCTTCACAACTCACATATATAAATCAAGTGAACTAACTAACTATGTTATTTGTAGGAGTTCTAAATTTGAGGTCGAATTCTTTCCAACTAGGGGGGCATGTTACAACCCAAATCGACAAGCAGATGACTAAGGACACCATGAACACTTCACAATTAGGTAATTCATCTCAACATACAAGACAATGCCCCACCAAACATCAAAAGGACATCCGTAGAAGAATAAGTGGACATAGGCCAGAGCATCAAATGTTCTTTCTTCTAGTCTTTTTACAAGACAAGTTTATGTAAATAATTTTGACTCTTTTTAGGGGTCCAAATAGAAGAATAGGGTATGCTTAGTAATTTGGGCTTGTGCCAAGCTTACCTACCCCTCTGATTCTTGCTCTCCAAGTCACTCTCTCCTATATAAAGGGTGTCTTGCCTCATGTATTTTTACACATTGAATTTTGAATAGAAAAGAAACTTTGTTAAAGTGTTTATTGAACTGAGTCTTCTAGAATTTGGGTCTTATCTTGAGTGCACTACACTTCAGGTGGCGTCTCTTCACCACTCATCTTGGAGTCTTCGGTGTTCATCTTTTTCTATTCAGTTTCTATCTTCTTTCTTTCCCTTATATGCTCTTTAATTCCTCACCTTTTCATCATCAACACCATATAAATTGTGTTTTCTCTTTGCCCTCTAGAAGTGAGCCTTCACACTTACTTAACTACATGGTTAAGTTTGTGTCTAGTGAGAATCTTCTTTGGGTTTCTCACCATATTCTGCTTAAAATAAAAACCATAAACAAAATAAAACCCATAAAAATGTGCAAATCCTAAAATCAACTCACATCACTTATGCATTTGTTGTTGGGAGTGTTATGTATGCTCAAACATGTACAAGACTAAATATTAGCTTTGCAATTGGTATGCTTGGTAGATACCAGAGTGATCCAAGATTGGGTCATTGGAAAACTGCAAAGAAAGTTTTAAGATACTTACAAGGGACAAAGAATCACATGCTTACATATAAGAAATCTAATAATCTTGAGGTGATTGGATATACATATTCAATTTTTACTAGTTGTATGGATACAAGAAAGTTCACATTTGGTTATCTGTATCTTTTACCCGGACGAGCGATTTCATGGAAAAGTGCGAAGCAGTCAGTCATTGTTACATCCACCATGAAGGCTGAATTTGTGGCATGCTTTCAGGCCACAATTCAAGCTAATTAGTTGTGGAAATTTATTTTAGGACTTGGAATTTTTGACAGTATTGCCAAACCGCTGAGAATTTATTATGATAATTCCGCAACTGACTTCTTTTATAAAAACAACAAGTATTCGAAAGGTGCTAAACATATGAAATTGAAATACTTTGCCGTTAAATAGGAAGTTCAGAAACATAGAGTGTCAATAGAACATATTAGCACTAATCTTATGATTGTTGACCCTTTAACAAAAGGGTTACTGTCCAAAAAAAATTATTCATCATGTTGAGAATATGAGCATTATGTCTACTAGTGAATGATGAATGTTGTTATTAATGCTTATTCTGAATCTATGTTTTCTACTTTATGAATATGCTTGTAAATTATGGTGTGGAAAAAAAATTATGTTATTGTTGATGAAAATGACATTATGTTTGAACCCATTATGGACTTATCATTATAAAGTCATATTAAGGAGAAAAAATGATGTAGTAGTACATGGAAGGAAATGTGTTGATTAACATGTAACCGCCATGACTCTTATTAATTATTAATTATGTATCCTTGATTTTTTATTGATGATATAATCAATTTACGCAAGGCCTTTTAGTGCGCATTATGATTGATGTAATTATTAAATCATGAAAGTATTATATCTCATATGAGTCAAGTGGGAGAATGATAGAAAATTATGTAAACTAATTTTATAATGTGACTCATATGAAATAGATTTTGGGCTTTGGACCGGAATATGATTTAATAAAATAAAAGGCCTATTGGTTAATGTGAGAAGTTATATATATATACACACACACACACACACACACACATATATATATATTATGATACCTAATGAAAAGCTAATATGATGGAGATTGGGAAAGAATAGAAACAAGTTTGTCTGCAAAGGAAATTGTTCATGACTAACTATCAAGATAGAACGTGAGTAAGAAAGGAATTGCAAGAGATAGATTGAAAAAAGAGATAAAAGAAACTGCTCACATAAGGACTCTCAGAAATCAAGGAAAGTGTCTATTTCTATTATAATGGATGCATGGAATGTGAGAATCATAGTTTGTATGATCCTTATGATGATGTGCATTATTGTTCATTACGGTATGCTTTGATTTTACATGCCATACATTTGTGTCGGCTAAGCGTGAACGTCATTCCCATCGGCCAACCCATGCAGAACTTACGCAAAATCGATTTTCGTGGGCAATGTTCGACGCACAAAGGGGAATAAGAAAAAATAATAATATTGTGTCGGCCTAGACCGACGCATAACTTAAGTTGTGCGTCGTCCTGACCAACAATGAGTTCAGAAAAACGTAATATGATGTGTCGGCTAGGCCGACGCATAATTATAATTAAATATTTCATTTTTTGTAAAAATTATTTATTTTAAATTTATTTAATTTATAATATTGTAATATTGAATATTTTATTCTATTTTTAATTTTATTACATAGATTGATTTATTTTAAACTTTTTTTAATAGTCTAATAAATATTTTAATTTTGAATATTTTGATATAAGTTAGTTAAATTAAATTTATTTAATTGAGTAAGTGTTTAATTTTAAAATTATTTAAAGAAATTGTCATAAAAAGTTTAGAAA
>Ga0123341_1006040_pt1 | contig 10896 bp, 5 predicted proteins | sample Turbeapinknodule_FD_89959 | JGI IMG/M metagenome (GOLD analysis project Ga0123341, IMG submission 89959) | Root nodule microbial communities of legume samples collected from Mexico - Turtle bean Mexico pink nodule | ecosystem: Host-associated > Plants > Roots > Nodule | place: Mexico: Nepantla...
CTGTTCATTTTCACATAAATCGATTTATTTTCTGTAAAACTGGGTTAAACATTGTTTCTGCGAAGAAGTTTTAAAAGGTCAATTCACCCCCCCTCTTGAACTTTGGCACTATTAATCCCAACATCACTGACTTGGTCGTCAGAGTCTTGTCAACAGGTAGAGCCCTTTCTGTCTCAACGGAGCCGCGTTAAAGAGCAACAATAGGAGACAGATCAGAAGCGGAGCTCTCCATCAAGTCCAACCGAGATCAACTGCGAGAACAGTTGTGAATGCCTTTACGCGATTACTTATGCGACTACCAATGCATATGCAAATATTGTACCACTTAAATTGATTCACCTTTATACCCTAAACATGGAGTAATTAACATAACAAAATCTAATTTACTTAGGTGAATCTAAGTATAAAGGACTAAGAAACTGTAAAATTTGATGGCTTAAACAAGAGAGGGGTGAATTGTTTATAAAAGTTTTTCGCAAATGATAACTAAGAATGAAGTTCTTTAATGATTTATAGAAAGGAGAATCAGAGAAGCCAAAAGAAATAAGCTATTAAAACTGTTATCAGTAAATCAATCGATTAATATTACGATATAACCGGTTGTTTATATTATAGAGACAAAAGCAAGTATAAGCAGTTTGTAAAGTAGGAATATCAACCGGTTGAAAATACAAAATAATCGGTTGATTTTGACATCATATCAAATACCAAACAAATTATAATAGAGAGAAAGAGAGAGAGAGAGAGAGAGAGAGAGAGAGATTCACACAATTAGATTATACTGGTTCACTCAACCCTGAGCTACATCCATTCCTCAGAACACCCTCTTTGCAACACTTCACACCTCAAGCCAGAATCCCAGTAACTTTACAGGATTTTACCAACACATACACAGGTTTATCAAAGTACAATTACAGGAAACTAAGCATGAATAGAAAACACCTGGAATTACAAAACCAAAAGCCTTGTGATCAATTCTTGCAACAGAGCAAAGCTTTATCAACAATCTTGCTAAACTTTGAAAAACTTCTTTCAAAAAGAATCTTTAAACTCTCTCTTGATTTCACACCAATGTGTTAAACTTGTATTTCAAACATTTGAAAGAAGGCTATATTTATAGCATTTGAAATCTAGTCGTTTATGACAACATAACATAGTCAAATCAGTTTTGTTCTCATTTAAAACAGTTGAAACAGGTTTTCAAAAAACTGTTAGCAAAGCACTCATTTAATCGGTTGAAACCACGATTTAACCGGTTGAATGGGTCAAGTAGTTACATAACCAATTCCAAAAACAGTTTCAAAAGCTCATTGCCAACTAAGTGACAAACAACCGATTGTCTCGAATATTCAACCGGTTGTTTTCCCTTTGCATGGAAAAACACTTTGTTTCTTTTAAAACTGATTGATTAAGCTTTGTGTAGGCTTCAAGGACTGATCTTAACAAAGATTCTACACAGCTTTAAACTAAACCCAAACCCAGAAAGAAGCACAGCTTCAGGCTTCATGTGGATTTGATACGTCAAAGCTCCCATCTTCAACAATCTCCCCCTATTTGATGGAGACAAATCCTTGGGATGCTTTTAGGAATGTTCATTGTTTAGAATTTGTTCTCGTCAAGCTCGGACATTATCCGGGTACGCTGGTCTCCGATTACACAGGTGAGGAGTGGGTGAGTATAACCATAACGGAACAAGTTTCTGTCTATCAGAGTATATCTCCCCGAGTTTCTCTTGACAATTTTGGCCTTTGCGAGCTTAGAGGGAAGCAATCCATCGACGAGGTACCGTTTATATACAGTCAACCAGGTCTCCTCAATCCTGATTTGCATAACCTCAGAAGATTCCTCTTCGAGAACTTCACCAATAGTTATTCTTGGTACCTTCAATGTTTCCTGGACCATCGAACGATGCCTTCTCTCTGGATCTGGATTGATTTTCCAAACCTCCAGTTGTCTTGGGCGACTTTAGGGTCTCCTAGATTACCGATTGCTGCCAACCTCCCTTTCCTGAACTGGCCAACTTGGACAGTAAGTCTACTCAGGACATTTGTACTCTAGGGACATGGACGAGGTCAAAAGTAGAGAAAGCCTCGCTTAAGATTCCCACATACCTGAAGTACGACGCTAGTTGTGGGTCCTTGGCTAGATACTGGCCTATGATTTGCCCGGTTATGAGCAATGAATCACTGTTTGCCAACAGGCTCTGAGCTCCCAACCCATTGGCCAACAACATTCCAACTATCAAGGCCTCATACTCAGCTTGATTGTTGCTCGCCTTAAAGGCGAACCTGAGGGCTTGTTCGATTAAGAGTCCGTTTGGTCTTTCTAGAATGACCCCAACTCCGCTTCCTTGTTGGTTGGAGGATCCATCAACTAAAAGGACCTATTGGTAACTGTTAGGATCGGGTTGGCAGTCCTGGGATGAGAGTTCCACCATAAAGTTTGCATATACCTAGCCTTTGACGGGCCCTCATGGTTCATACTGTATGTCAATTCAATAGCCCAGCAAACCATCTGACTTGCAATGTCTGGCTTTTGGAGAACCTTACAGATGGGCAAGTCGGTCATTACAATCACAGTAAAACTTTGAAAATGATGTCGCAATCACCGATCAGCGAACACTACACTAAGGCAGCTTTCTCAATAGCCTGATATCGAATCTCAAGTCCCTGCAGTACTTTGCTCGCAAAATAGATCAGTTTCTGAATCTTCTCCTGATTTTGCAAAAGAACTGAGCTAATGGCCCGATCTATTATCACAAAATATCATCGTATAGGGATTTCATGAATCGTCTTACCAAGAACTAGGGGACTAGCCAAATACTCCTTGAGCTTGACAAAGGCCCTTTCACATTCATCAATCCATGCGAAACGATTGTTCTTCTCGAGACAATAAAATTAGGGATACCCTTTATCTCCACTGGCTAACAAGAAACGGGACAGGGTGGCCATGCGGCCGGTCAGCTGTTGCACCTCTTTCACATTGGCGGGACTCCACATCTCTGATGGTTATGCATTTATCCAGGTTTGCTTCTATTCCTCTCTCGGTCAGTAGAAAACTGAGGAACTTCCCTACTTCAACACCAAACACACATTTATCAGGATTAAGCTTCAAATTATACCTCCTATTGTGGCAAATGGTTCCTCAAGGTCGACAATGTGTTGGTCTTCCTATTTCGAGGTGACGACCATGTCGTCTACGTATGCCTAGACATTGCGCCCGAGCATTGCTGACAGAATTCGATCCATGATTCGTTGATAGGTCAACCCAACATTCTTTAAGCTAAAGGGAAAAACCTTGTAGCAATAACTGGCGACCTCGGTCATGAAAGCTATCTTACTCTCATCCTTTAGGTGCACACGAATCTGGTTGTACCCTGAAAACGCATCTAAAAAACTCAACAAACGACAACCTGATGCATTGTCAACCAGGGAATCCATGTTTGGCAAAGGATAGGAATCCTTGGGACAAGCCTTGTTCAAATCAGTGAAGTTCATACACATTCTCCACTTTCTGTTTGCCCTTTTAACCAAGACAACGTTTGCCAGCCACTTGGGGTATTGGATTTCCCTTACATGGCCAGCAGCTAGAAGCTTCAGCGTTTCTTCTCGAATGATAAGGCACTTTTCTTCATTGAATTTTATTCGTCTTTGGATCACAGGCTTAGCTCTTTCGTCCATCACTAACCGGTGGCACAGGAAATCTGGGTCTATCTCGAGCATGTCCACGGATGACCATGCAAAGGCGTTCATGTTCTCCGAGATATTGGTTATTTTGTCCTCTAACTCCTTACAAAGTGAGATACCGAGCTTGAACTTTTTTCCCTTTATTACCTTCTCACAATCTTTTTCAGCAGGTCCAAGTCATCTTTCGTTGCTGACGTCGGCCTCGACTATCCATCCTCGCTTTCCATGCTGGATAGCAACTGTGTAGGTTCCCCTACAATTCTTCAAGCTACTCTCATAACATTTTCGAGCCATCTTCTGATCAGCCTTTATCGTAATCACTTTTCCTTCAGCTAATGGCAGTTTCATCTTCAGGTGGGTTGTTGAGGCCAATGCACCTAGCCTATTCAAAGCAAGTCGGCCTAGGAGTAGGTTGTATGCAGAGAATGCATTGACGACAATATACTTGATGGTAACTATTCTGGCCGAGCTTTCATCGGAAAAGGTTGTCCCCGACTCGACGTATCCTCACACCTCTACTTGGTCACCAGCGAAACCAACTAAACATACATTGTATGGCCTAAGTTGTTATAGAGATATCTGCAGATTGATAAAAGTTTCCCAGAACATTACATCCGTTGAGCTTCCCTAATCAATTAAAACTCTATGCACCTTTCGTCCTACAGTGATAACAGATATCACCACGGGATCATCTTCATAAGGGAACACATCCGTCAAATCGGCTTTTGTGAAGCAAAGAGAAAGCTCAGTGAGGTCGTTGAGCTCCTTGACATCTAGGGACACTACTAATCGAGCATAACACTTGCGCTTTGATGCTGAGCTCCGGCCTCTAGAGAATCCTCCCGCAATGGTGTTGAACTCTCCTAGGACTAGAGCTTTGTGCCTTTGGTCCGAGGATGCGGCTTCCCCCTACAACCCATCTTGGCCAACCTCGAGATATTCTGCCAAGAGGCCCTCTTTAATAAAGTCTGCCAACTGCTAACTGAGGGCGATGCATCGCTTAATTCCATGTCCATAAGCTTGGTGAAAATCACACCACATATCCTTTTGTGATCCCAAAACCGGCCTATCTTTAGGGGAAATTTCAAACTTTCCTTCACTCCAGGTATTCCGATGAGTTCTTTACAGGATACCCGAAACCTAGGTCTGACTGACGTTTCTTCTCCGTCGTTCACCTTAGGTTCATTGTTCTTGGCAACATAGGGGACGTACCTCTGATCCGCTCTTTTCTCGATGGGTGCTTCTCTACTCCTGGCATAACGATCCCGGTTGTTCTCCTTGTACTTGGTTTGCTTCTAATGCGAGCTGCCATTATTCCTGAGCACGGCTTCCTCGGCTTCAATGTGGGCGGTAGCTTGCTCCATACCTCGGCCAACGTTTCTGCCAGGTTCCTGATTAATGATTCACTAAACGGGTTTCTTGCCATCCCCTGTACAAAGGCAACGACTTCCATCTCTTCATCCTGAGTGTGGAGTCTTATTGAGACTGCACAGAATATGTTTAAATATTCCTTGAGCGACTCCCATTCCCCTTGCTTGATATTGAAAAGATCGTAGGGATGTGGAGGGTTGACCCTATTGGTTGAGAACTGCTCTTTGAACATTCTGCAAAACTAAGAGAAAGAGGTGATTCAACAATTCGGTATTCCGCTAAACCATTGCAAATTTGTTCCTGTTAGGGATGGCAAAGTGGGGCGGGCCATGCGGGCTGGCCCGCGGCCCGCAGGTAAAAAACGCGGGGCGGGCTAACCTTTTCAACCCGCTAACCCGCATTAGCCCGCGACCCACGCGAGCCAGCAGCGGGGCGGGGCGGGCTGACCCGCTAACCCGCAAGAAAAAAAAATGTCATTATTTTAATGTGTGCAGATGACGGGGAAGATTATAATTATGAAAAAATTGATGAAAGTTCTTCTAAGGCGACATCCAATGTTATTGAAATGGAAGAATGTCAATAATGTTTATGTTTAATGTTTTTTAATTAATGTTTATGTTATGTTTTATGTTTTGAAATTAGGTATGTTTAATGTTTTGGAAGTGGAAGAATAGTGATATTTGATATTTATCTTAATGTTTAATTTTTTAATGTTTGACTATGTTTGAAAAGCAAGAAAAAAAAATTTGGATTTGATAGTAACAAATATATAGGTTTAATTTGACAATTTTTTAAGAACAAAATGTAAAAAAAAAATATTTAATTTAAAAAAAAACGTGGGTTGGCCCGCAAACCCGCGGGCCAACTCTTATGCGGGGCGGGTCGGAAATTCTAACCCGCAATAACTTTGCGGGGCGGGCCAACCCGCCCCACATTTTTGCGGGCCAAGTGCGGGGCGGGCTGGCCCGCTTTGCCACCCCTAGTTCTTGTGAATGTACCTGTTCACGCCGAAGACCCAAACATCTTCGTGCACCTCTGACAACTTCGTGTCCAAGAACCCTGTCTCTGCGTTCCCTCCCTCGATGAACAAACACCTGCAAGAAAGAGACAAAAGGCGCCCTCGCGGCCATTTTCACTCCGACGTTCAAGTCAAACTCTCGGGCAATGAAACACCAAAAACTCTTAACTCTCTCTCTATTACTTGCATTAGAAATGTGTGATACATACTAACCAAAGCGTAGTGCATACCAGTCAAAGCGTACCTTGTTATGTTTGTTGTTACTCCTTATATACCTTTCAGTGTCCCTGTCCTCTTGCTAACTTGTGACTTAAGCATACTGTAGGTGCATCTTAGCGACACTATCACCCAATCTTAGGGCCATCTAGTGCGTAAGACTACCTTGTCGAAGCGCAACTAGCGCGGGATGACCGCTTGGATGCCAACTTATGCACCCAATCTCTGGGTCATCCGCCCTGGGAGTTCCCTGCCTTACTCATGTGCATGCATGCAAATCATCCCTGGGATGTGACCCTTACGAGTCATCTCTTTCCCAGTGACTCTTTGACGGTGACGCGTACTGTCGCGTTTCCTACACCTCATGCACGGAACCCTCGTGACCTAGGCTTCTCGTTGCTAATAACTGGAATGTGGCTTGGAAACCACCTTTTTCGATTTATCTCTGTTGTTCGAGTTACCGATGTCTGAGGCCTCCTCGCCCTTCACCCCGACGCCGAGCACGCCTTGGACAACTTGGCCCACGTGCTTCGCGAGACACTAGCCCATGCTCTTCGTGAGACCCAACCTTCGGGGCCCCACCATAACTGTGCTCAACACCCGAGTCCTGTTGGGTTCAATAGTGTCAAAGTTCAAGAGGGGGGGGGAATTGAGCTTTTAAAACAGATTCAGATTTATCACAGGTCAGGAGAAATAAATCAATTTATTTAACAATGAACAAATTTATTTTTATACTGTTTATGTATTAAGACGTTTATATCAGTTAAGTGATTTTTTATTTTAAGCAAATTGATTCGTAAGCTACACTCACATTGTTTTTAGAGAGGAACAATGAAAACAAAACCAGTGAACTTCAACTTTTAAAGCAAGTGATAAACGTTCAATTACAAGCTTGACAATTAATTGGGTAAACTTCCACAAATCAAACGGTTCCAATTGTATTCAACAGTTCATACACTTTTTAAAAGAATCAAACAGTTTTTTCCAGAAATTAAGAACAAAACGAACAAGCCCAGAAAGAACAGATTTATTTTTAATTGAACAGATTCAATTTCTGACAGATTAACAGATAAAGTAGTAAAAGAGTGCAGGGATGAAGAGAAATTGAACACACAACGATTATACTGGTTCACTCAAATGAGCTACATCCAGTCTCACCTAATTCAAGGTGTAATCCACTAAACAAACTAATCAAAACACTTACACAGCCACTGTTCTTGAACCCTACAAGAACTTGGCACACTTTGCTGAAAAACACTATACCAGCACACACAACTCTTCAAGAAACCCTATCAAGAAGAGTTTTACAATCACACTTTACAGCAAATTGAGATATGAAACGAATACCCCTGATAGAGAATGCAGAAATTTGCCTTAGACCAGTAGAACAGATTGCTCACACAGTGACAACACCTCTAGTCAAGCCTTAAAACCAACCAAGAACAAGCACACTTTGTAATTTGAAAAATCTTTCAAGAACCCGTGTCAATCCTCTGAAATCTCTTTTGTCTCAGTTGTAAAAACCAGTTTTCTCAACTATATCAACAACATTTTAAAGCCAGAACAAACTCTCTTTTTATAGGAAAACATTTTATAACAAACTTTCAAAAAACAGTAAAGCTGTTACAAAAAGAACAAATTGAAAATAAAATGAACAGATTTATTTTCAAAGGCAGTGAGAGATTTTATTAGATGTAGGAGACTTAGTCAAACACCCTGGTGCAAGGATAAAGTTGTAAAAAACCTTTTAAGAAACATGGCACCAGACAAAAAATAATCTATTCATTTACGGATGAACAGATTCATTTTCAAAAACGATAACAAGAACTTTTTAACAAGTGAAACACAATCGTTTTGATGGAATGAAGACTTAGTCAAGATATTTGATGCATAAAACATGATTTTCAAAAAACACTTAATCAAGGCATCAGTTTAAGAAAAGAATCTATTCATTTAGAGAAGAACAAATTCATTTTCTATGCAGTAAAGGATATTTTTACAAAACATGTGAAAAAACATTTTCATAAGACTTGTGCTTGCTCTTATCACATGGTTAGGGGTTACGAGGTGGATTACTCAGCAAAAAGCCTACTTTAAACAACCTCTAATCTATACCTTAGACATCCTTAAAGCAAATACAAACACTAAGGAAAAATACACATTTGGCTTCATCAAACACTTGTCTTGAAAGGCAACATCCATCTTCAACAAGTCTGAGGACTGGTCGGTACAGTACCCATTAGCATTTTACACCAGATTGCATTTGACCCTCCCAAGATGATCATCTGAGCCCTAAAAGCCTTTAAATGATTTTATGGGTTCTCTACACCGAAAAAGAGTGTGATTTTTGGTGTGATGTAATCAGGAGGCACAGACTCCTCCATGATTTGCTGAGAGAACGACTTGGGGTCATCTCTTGATGACAAGTCCGGGGGACATTCCCAGGTGGGGTGACAGCCTTGTCGGTACAAGTTCCTTCGCAATTTCTTCTTGGTCTTGCGTAATTATTCATAAGCCTTTGCATGCTCCTCTATGGTCATTCGAGAGGCCTCAATCTCTGCCATAAATTGAGTTTGGCTGCGTCTCCTCTCGAAGACGCTCCTAGTTAGCTCAGGCTTCCGCGCATAGCTGTTCTTGCTCGGCCTTGACTTCTTCCCTAATTCGCTCTTGTTCACGTCGATATTCTTCGTTGGATTCTTGAAGGGCCCTCATGGCCTCCATAAGTTGTTGCAGGGCGGGGGCCTCGCCTCCTTCAGATCCCACGGGTCCTTGCCTCATATTACTCATCACGTTGGAACGACATTGGAATGCTTATTCGCGGTAGTGGGTGGGATCAAGTTTTACCGGGCCCCATGGTGGGCGTCAAATGTACGCGTCGGTTCACCTTGGTTGAGCTTAGAAGTGAGATCCAAACTGAGTGTCTTCGCTTTAAGGTTAAACTGAGTTGTTGATCTGGACGAGCACTTTGTGACAACGAGGGGTGCTCCACCTGTTGACAAGACTTCGACGATCAAGTCAGTGAAAGCATTCAACAATGAGTATATTAGTGTAGGGCTTAGCAAAAGCTTACCTTTACCCGGAATCTTAAACCCCTTTTATAGACATTCCTTCAACAATTTCCATCAATGAGAATATAATCACAATAGTCAGAATATATCTTCAACCACAATATAATTCAACAGTAACAATATAATTCAACAATAACAATATTCGGTTAACGTGTACCTATTATTTTCGAGTACCAACATTCTCAACCGTTTTTACTTGCATTTAATAATGTGCTTCAACTAATTCAATTATTCCTTTTGTTATTTTTAATTATCTTTTCCACGTAGACTTACTAAAAAACTGAATTATCATTGCAAGGAATTAATGGACCCATCTCTGACCAGACTGAGTTGAGCATGACTTATTCAATCGAGCTGACCATACGTAAATGTTTGGACCGAAATCCGAGCACTCCTGACCAATAAACAAACACTTATCCTAATTTACTATTTTTTTTTCTATTACTTCTTCCTTCTCCAATGACAATAACAATAAGCAACCTTAAACCTCTACGGAGGTTTAGCTAAATTGGTTTTATCGCTTAGATTTATAAAATGTATATTTTATAAAATAAGAATATGGAAAAAAAAATTTAAAAACTTAAAATTAGTTTATAATTTACTAAAATTTTATTATATTAGTTTGTTAAAAAATCATATATTTTTTAAGTTTATACCTAAGTTACTTTAGCTTATGAAAAAATTTATTTTACCTTTTGTAGCTTTTTTTGTATTTTAGAAATGTTTAGAAAGAAATTTCTTGAAAAAAAACGATTAAAAATAATGTTTCCGACGCTATATGTAGAACGTGATATGTAAGACATTTAAAGTTTTGAAATTTTGTCTACTAAATTGCAATATTTTCCAAAATCTCTTATACATTATCAGTACAAAGTCATTTTCTTTTTCAAGTAATTTTGTCCACAACAATTGCAGTATCTTTGAAATAAATATGTGCTATCAAATCAAAGTCATTTTTTTTATTATTAATTTCCAATAAGAAAGTCTTCGTCTTTATCTCTATTGTGAATTTGAAGTCATTGCTATTATAGCCATAATGAAAAATGAGGAAAAATATTTAAAAGTGTTTTTCTAACTTATTTTAGGAAAAAAATATTTTTTTTACCAGTTTACTATTGAAGAAAAAATATTTTAAAAAATTAAAATCAAATTTTGAGTGAATTTTTAAATACTATTAAATTTAAAAATAATTTGTGCTCAGACGAAATCATATTTTTCATAAAATAAAAGTATATAATTAGGATTATATTGATTTTTATATGTAAATTACATGTGACATATCTGATGGGTTAAATTTAAAATTTAACAAACAAAAGGTCTTAATATTCTCCAAAAGTTCCATGAGTTAAGTAATTGTGTTTACTTTGATATTAGGATTTTTTTATCTACTTTCCAGACATCAAAATGGATGTACTCAAAATAGTTTTAAATTGGATATAGATCATAAATTCACACTTAAAATCAAATAAGGTATGGAACTTTTAAAAACCTCTTAAAAAGTGTAGTTTTTATCTTTTTTAGCATTACACTTCAATTA
>Ga0123341_1006041_pt1 | contig 10896 bp, 9 predicted proteins | sample Turbeapinknodule_FD_89959 | JGI IMG/M metagenome (GOLD analysis project Ga0123341, IMG submission 89959) | Root nodule microbial communities of legume samples collected from Mexico - Turtle bean Mexico pink nodule | ecosystem: Host-associated > Plants > Roots > Nodule | place: Mexico: Nepantla...
ATTCTGAATCTAGAAAAAGACTTCTGGATTATGTAATCCAGAATATTGAAAAGGGTATTTTTGGAATAAGAAAAATTTATGGGGGTGGCACAAGAAGGTATGGAGGTGCAGGAAGAAGCAGCCTAACCCAAATTTGTAGGCCTACCAACGTTCATAAGCCCATTAGCTTTAATTCAAACGAGGCAACGAAAGTTTGACTCTTTCTTCCTACACCTCCATATTTTATTGTGTCACCCCATACTAAATGTGAAAATATCATTTTATCCTTTTTTGTGCCACCCCTTGGATTTGAAATAAGCCTATGGATTATGTAATCCAGAAGCTAATCACACATCTGAAAAAAAGGCTTCCGAATTACATATTCCAGAAGTTAATCTTATGTATAGAAAAGACTTTCAGATTATGTAATCCAGGAGCTAATCACAAAAGGCTTATGGATTACATAATCCAAAAGCTAATTCTGGATCTAAAAAAAGACTTCCGGATTATGTAATCAATAATATTAAAAAGGGTATTTTTGAAATAAAAAAATTTATGGGATAGCAAGAAGATATGGAAGTGCAGGAAGAAGCAACCAGAAAGTTTATATATTTTTTATTCTTAAGAAAAAACTACACAACTTATTTTTTCGAAGCAAGTACATAACATCATTACAAGAAAAATACTGCATGGAAAAACACACTCATATCTCTCTCATCTGATACAAAATTAGAGTTTTTGGTTATTTATTAAAAAAATTGTATTTAAAAGCTTCTTCTAAGAAAATATTGGAATAATCAGATGTTATATTGTTTAGAGCATCTTTAATAACACCTGTTTAACCGCATTGCATGAGTTTTTAATAATAAAATATAATGTAAGTGTATTAACTATAATTTGGATCGTTTGAAATTTTTAAGAGAATTCCTTGTATAAACAATATTTTTAAGGATTGTTTAGCATTTGCACGTGTTAATTTGTAATGAAATATAAGTGAAGAAAATCTTACTTTTGTCAAACCTATATATAAAAGAATCTTTAATAGAAAATGGTTATAAGAGTTATTTAAAATAATTTTTTATTTAAATTGGAATAGACTTCCACAATGGGGCTTTAAATTTATGTTTTAACTTCAATTGAAACGCTGCATTTCAAGTTTTGAAAGAAAAAATTGGAGAGATGGGAGTTATTGCTTAGAAAACGAGGGAAATGTAAAAGAAAAATAAGAAACATGAGCTCATATGAGTTAGTACAACGGAAGATTTGTTCTCATGACCATTGATATCGTGGGAGTGCTTATACCAAGTTGAATTGCATGATAGAGCTTAAATGAACGGAAATAACATAGAGAACTGTAACATATGAGATTGACAATAAAAAAGATATTACACTTGCACCAGAGTCTAACTAACATACTAATAATCTAACAATGCCATAACTTTTGTAATGATGTGTTTAGATTCGCCGATGAAGTGACAGCACAGATGTAAGAAAATTTTATTTGGATTAACATGTTTTTGGAGAAAAATATGCAAGGAAGAAAGTTATATAAATTTTTCTTTCCTCTCACCTATGTAAAGATTCCGTGGGTACCTTATCTCTTATCTCTGGTCTCAAAGGTTTGTAGCACTTGCTTACTCAGCTATGGGGATATACAAAGATTATGAGCGATATCCACATAGAACATGAGTGTTTTGCGTTTATATTCTTAAAATATAATATAACTTTACAACAGTATATGAAAAAATATTGGTCATTTCATAAATATAACTATTACAATTATTCATTTCTTTAATAACTTTATCGAAATTTGTAAGTAATGTGATATTATAAAAGAATTTAAAAATGATTTTTAAAGTGTAAAATGTAAGTTTATAAATTTATTCTTGATATTAAAATGTAAATATATCATTTTTTCAAATCCATTTCACTTGTTGCATTCCATTGTCATTCCCCATCTTCGGCAAATGTAACATCGCGACAGACAATCAGCTTCTTTGTCATTGGATTGTACAGTTTGTATCCTTCATGCTTATATCCAATGAAAATGGTTTTCACTTACCTTATCATCCAACTTTGATCTTGCTGCCTTGGGGACATGAGCATAAGTAATTGACCCAAATACCTTAAGTGTTGAACATTGGGTTTGAATCCGCTCCATGCCTTAATCGGAGTTGTGTTAGGAACACTCCAAGTGGGTGATCTGTTTATCAAATATATCGCACATGTTACAGCCTCAACCCAAAAATTATTTGGCATACCTTTCGCTTTAAGCATGCTCCTCGCCATGTTATGTTATGGTGTGTATGGACATGTTATGTTATGGTGCAACCCAAGTTCTTCACAGTGTTTCTTGAACTCATTAGACTTGTACTCACCCCATCCATCACTACGCACCATCTTAATTAGTCTGCCACTCTATCTTTCAACAAATGCTCTAAATATTTTAAAGCAGTGAAATACCTCATCCTTGCTTTTCAATAGATAAATCCAGATTTTCCTTGAAAAATCATCAATAAAGGTTACTTATTGCCTCTAATTAATGATATGTTCATTGGGTCATAAACATCTGTATGAACAAGCTCCAAAGGAATTTCGCACGCCAAGACTCTTTAACAAATGGTATCCTGTGATTCTTTCCAAAAATGCAAGACTCACACAATTGATCAGGGTGGCGAATATGGGGTAAGTCATTCACTAAATTTCGTTTGGAGAGATTTTCGAAATTCTGAAAATTTAAGTGCCCAAACCATAAATGTCATAACCATGATTCATTATTCACTATTGCATTCAAGAACTTGAAATCACCCATATTAAAATCTAATGGAAACATGCGCTTTTTTGATAAAAAGGTTTTAAGAATCAAACTACCTTCTTTATCAAAAATTGAGAATAGATTTTCAACTATGTGCATCACGTAACCCTTTTCGGCCAACTGTCCCATACTCAACAAATTACTTTTCATATCAGGTACATAGAAAACATTATAGATATACTTGTGATCACCATTCTTCAATGTGATAAGAATTCGCCCTTTTTCCAGTCACTAGAACGAACCTGCAAACAGCTCCTTCTGACCACACATATGATTTGTGCAACCTGTATCCAAATACCAAGTCTGATTATTTGGAGTTTCATTTGTAGTGGCTACCATTAGTACTGCATGATCATTTTCATCTTATTCATGATTACGGTCTTCTTGAGAACAATTGGCAGCATAATTATCACCTTTTGATATGCACTCATTTGCTTAATGGTCGCGCTTATAGCAGTTATAACATTCCATATTTGATTTATTATGCATGCCCTTACGTCCTCCGCGACCACGTCCTCCGCATCAAGAGTTATTTGAACTCGAATTGTGATCGAAACCAGTGTTATTTTGCTTAACACCTCCATGGTTTTGGCCACCACGTCCTTTGTTGGAATAGCTACCACTGTGTCCCCGTCCTCTGCCTCGTGAACTACCGTGTTTATGATAGGAGCTACCAATTGAAGCTTGTGCTTGTAACCTATTCAATTGGTTTTTCAATCTTACTATGCGCTCGTAGAGAACCAGACAATAACCTTACTATTATTGTTGAAAGGTCATTGGCCTCTTCAATTGCGGCAACATGTTCAAATCTGGGAGTTAAAAACCTCAAAATCTTCTCCACCTTTGCCTGCTCTGAATGTGTTTCACCATTGGTCTTCATCTTGATTTGTCACGCAAAGAATTCTATTTATATAGACATCAACAGTCTTTGTGGTTTCCATCTGCAACAGTTCATATTGGCGTCTTAAAGTTTGAAGACGCACCCTCTTGATCTTGTCATCACCTTTATAATTGGTTGACAAAACGCGGTTCAAGCCTCATTTGCAGTTGTTGCTCTTTCTATCTGCTCAAACGTCTCGTCATTCATCCCTTGATGGATGAGATACAAATCCTTCTTTTCCTTCTTCTTTTGGTCACGAAGCGCTACTCGTTGCGCCTCAATTGCATTAGCAGCTAATGCAGACACTCCACTTTCAATGACATCCCATAACTCATGATAATCAAACAAAACTCTCATCTGCACGCACCAACGATTGTAATTTTTTCCATCAAGAATAGGGACTGATAATTGGGTAGACAATTCACATCAATTGCTTTGTGTCCTTTTGGAAGATCAGTAAGTTGCCATGTATTGTTTTTCTCAATCGCAGCCTTTTGTCTTTTGGGGTGTTGAATGACATCTGCAAGTCTCACGAGTTTTGAATCTGCAAGAAAAGCAAAGTGAACCAATTCTCCATTGTCATCAACTCATCATCAAGATTTACTTCGTAATCTTGAAGGTGTACAAGATTAAAGCGAAAGCAAATAGTAAGATTGATAGATACAAAGCAAGGTTAGTGGCAAAGGGATTCGAGCAAAGAGAAGGCTATGATTATGAAGAAATATTTTCTCCTATAGCTTGAATGGAAACAATGAGATTAATCATTGCTTTAACTACACAAAGAAAATAGAAAATTCACCAAATTAACGTCAAGTTTGCGTTTTTAAACGACCCACTTGATGAAGAGGTTTATGTAAAGTAGTCGTCGAATTTCATACAATCTGGCAAAGAGGAGAAGGTGTACAAACTAACTAAGGCTTTATGTGATCTTAAACAGGCACCAAGAACTTGGAAAAAAAGGATTGATTCATTTCTTCATGCCACTGGATTTAAAAAATGTGCATAAGATCATGGTATTGATGTAAAGACTAATGATTATGGAGATTTGTTAATTTTATGTCTTTATGTTGATGATGTAATTTTTACAAGAAGTAATCTCAAAATGATTAACTTCAAGCATATCATGATGAAGGAATTTGAAATGACTGATCTTAATCTTATGTCTTACTTTTTGGACATTGAAGTCATCCAAGGAGACGATGAAATTTTCATTCATCAGAAGTAATTTACTGTTGAGTTTTTAAAGAAGTTTAAGATGGAGGATTCAAACTCAGTTAAGACTCCAATTGAAACTAGAATTAAACTTACAAAGGAAGGTAACGAGCGAACTATATATGCAACATACTTTAAGCAGATTGTTGTAGATATCTCACGTGTACTAGACCCGACATATGTTATGTTGTAGAATTGGTCAGTTGATACATGAAGCACCTCGACAAGTTCATTTACAAGTTGTAAAGAGAGTTATACGTTACATCAAAGGTACTAAAATACTTTTGGTTTATTTTATCCTTTATTTAAAAAGATTGAGATCGTTGGATACTCAAACAATGATTGGGTGGAGATTCAGACGAGAGGAAGAACACAAGTAGTCATTGTTTTATGATCGAAAAGACTGTTTGCTTGTGATCATCAAAGAAACAGTAGTATCTACTTGCGAAGCTGAGTATGTAGCAACAACAAGTGTTTGTCAATCAGTTTGGCTCAACAATATCATGACTCAAATTGATTTTAATCTAGATGTTCCAATCAAGATTTATGTGGACAATGTCTCTGCAATTAATCTTGCAAAGAATCCGGTTTTTCATCAAAGAAGTAAACACATTGATATTCGATATCACTTCCTGCGAGACCAAGTTGGGAAGAACATGATCAAATTAGAATACTACAGATCAGAAGATCAGATTGCTGATATTTTCACTAAGTCATTAAAGATCAATGTTTTTATCAAGTTAAGAGATATGTTGAGCATGAAGGTTGTTTCAAATTAAAATTAAGAAAGGATGTTGGTTGTTAATTCATATTTTATTAAAGTTTGAATTAGTCTTAAATTGTTTACAGTAGTGCTTAGTGATCTAGTGGTATTGAAAGTGTTTACAGGATTGTTAGTAGTGGTATTGAAAGTGAAGTGTTTACAAGATTGTTAGTATTGTATTAGTGGTTAGTTATTGCTCATAGTTATAATTTTATTTATACATATATATATATATATATATATATATATATATATTTTGTTGAATTAAATCAAATAAAATACATCAGTTCTCTTATTTCTTATTTTGTTCAATTAGATTCTACAACTTTTATAACTATTATTCCTTCAATCAGTTTCTCCAAGAGATTGTAGAAACTAAAGCCATACTTTATAACTATTATTCCTTCAATCAGTTTCTCCAAGAGATTGTAGAAACTAAAGCCATACATGTTAAATGATAGGAAGAATGGAAGTTCAAATCAACACAAGCCACCCTACAAATTCATGTTGACATTATGTTATTGGTCGATTTTCATTTTGATTTTTGAACAAACCCGAAAAACAATAATATGAAGCAGCTTCATTGGACCCATTGCGTTTCTAATCTAAATTTCCAGCCGATCATGTCAGACTATCTCTAACAATTGAATCATATGTGCTTAGATGTATATATGGTAATAAAAGTTTAGAATAATTTCAAATTATCGTTACTGTTTTTATTTAATACTTTCTTAATAGAATAACAAGGAGGAACACATAGTCCACAACAATAGCAGGGAAACATGCCGATAAGGTAAATAAATACTAACACACAAACGGCATCGAGATAGCTCAACGAGTTGCATGCATGGAATCCAATGAGTTATACAACATAATAATGCAAGAAAAGGATTAGTCCTTCCAAAGGTTTCAAAATGACATCCTTATGGTACTCTTTACACGACCGCAACTCTCGCAATCATTCTGGGGTTGGCAACAACATTAAATGTTTGGCCTCATGTTCAGATGAGATGCTATCTTTTGGCCAAGAGAACGGTCAGCCTGCATCACAATTCCAAGAAAAGAACATCATGTGAGCAAACCATACCCAGTACTGATAAATTAACATGCCTAAAATCTAAATCTCATTATCTCACCTGAGACCAGTATGATATCCAGACGCTGCGGATTTCATGGGTGACACGTGGGTCAGATAAAGCATCAACCCATCGGCGGATAAATCTATCTTGCCTGCACAGAAGAGAAAACCCGACATCAGACATCACCAAACATATTTCCTATTGAACATATCAGTAGTTTATAACAGGAACCTGTCAGGTGCCCAAGATCGGAATCTCTCTCCAGCCTGCTTGAAGTTGTTCTCCTTCTCAATTCCACACTGCATTAAGGAGTAGAGCTGTTCATACATTCTTGCACTAACTAATATCGGCAGCATTTCAATAGTTTTGACCAGAGCTATTTATTGTTTTTCAAAATCTTGTCATTTGTTTATAGAGCATTAATCTCTTCTATCCAAAAGCAATGTGTGATTTGTTTCTTCTACAATGAAGAAACATTTAACAATGCTATGGGTCCACTTATTTGTTTCCTTTCTCGTCGGATCAATTTTATATATTTGCTCAGCAACAGTATTTTGTCTAACAGATTAGAATAGAAAAGCATATCAAAGGAATACACGTTTTGACTAATGCTTTGAAGTTTGAATTTTCAGAAATTTTTATTAGAATTATAAAATGTGTAATTTGGTTTCTTAGAAAAACAAAAACTGAAAGGAACTACGCAATCAAAACCGAAACCCATGGCAGGTGGATTCCTTTGATAAAATCTAACCTTTTCACGCCTTCCAGAGCAGATAGCAGGAGGTATGGGGAAACTTTCTGCATGACGAACAGAATCATACCTCGAAGGGAAGTAATTGACCTATAAATTGGCAAGGTTTAGTCCCAAGAAAAAAAAATGTAATAATAACTACAGAATTGATAGCAATATCACCCAATCAGAATGTGCGTGAATTAACAGCAATAATGTAGTTAACAAGGCAACCGGCTTCTCATGCAGGAAACAAATAAGAAAATATAAGAATTAAAACCTTAAGTTACCTCCTCATCCCTGTGGATGAAATTCATGAAACCTTCATGGTGATTGTTGTGGTGAGCACACTTGGGAGCATTGGCAGGAAGTTGCAGATAGTTTGGTCCAAGCCTGTGCCTCTGTGAATCGGCATAAGAGAATATCCTGGTTTGAAGCATCTTATCATCTGAGTAATATACACCAGGAACCACTATGGCAGGGCAAAATGCAAGTTGCTCATTCTCGGCGAAGAAGTTATCTATGTTCTTATTCAGGACCAAGCGACCAACAGGCTGCAAGGGTATAATGTCCTCGGGCCAAGTTTTGGTTACATCAAGAGGGTCAAAGTCAAATTTGTCTTCGTGTGCAGGATCTATTGTCTGAATGAACAGTTTCCACTCAGGATAGTTACCAGCAGCAATGGAATCATGAAGGTCTTGAGTGGCATGGCTATGGTTGGCTCCTCCCACCTTAATGGCCTCTTCCTCCAATAGACACTTCACACCACTCACGGTCTTCCAGTGAAATTTCACATACACTGCTTTCCCAGCCTTGCTGATCAAGGTATATGTGTTAACTCCAAAACCATCCATATGCCTGTAATCTTGTGGAACACCCAAATCATCAAATAAAAAGGAGAACATGTGAAGGCTTTCCGGAAAGTGAGAGAAGAAGTCAAGGATCCTCCAATTCTCCTGGATGTGGTTTTTAGGGTTGGGTTTAAGAGCATGGACCATATCTGGAAACTTCATGCCATCGCGTACAAAGAAGACGGGAAGGTTGTTTCCAACAAGATCGAAGTTACCCTGTTTCACAAGGAAAAATTTGGAATAATGTACAATACCAAAGTACTACTACTGCCATATTTCCTTCTTTCTAAAACTTTATGGCTTTTCAAATACTCAACTAGCACCCTCAGTTACAGTGAAGATTTCTTTACAGGTTAAACTAAATATTTGATTCTTCTAGTTGTCTCTGTACAAGAAAGTTGAGTTTAAGCTATACAAGGAGCTTAGTTTTAAACAGGTTATTTTTCACCAACTGCAGCTGAAATGTTTTGGAAAAAATTTCATAAACATGTTCTAAAACATGCAATACGTTCATTAATCAATACCTCTCTGGTGTAAAATTTCACAGCAAAACCTCGAGGGTCCCTCAAAGTTTCAGGGCTACCACGCTCATGGATGACAGTTGAAAAACGGACAATTACTGGTGTCTGAACTCCAGGAGCTCGAAGGAAATCTGCACATGTCAGGTGAGAAACGTCATGTGTGACCTCAAAGAAACCCTTTGCACTAGCTCCCCTGGCATGGACAACACGTTCTGGGATCCGTTCCCTGTCAAAGTTTGCAAGCTTTTCCACAAGATGATAATCCTCCAGGAGAATTGGACCTGCCAAAATGGATAAAATAACATAAATTTCCTCTTTTCTGATTAAATAATATTCATCCGAATTCAATCCAGCTATTCAACAGTGTGACAAACACATAATAAGCCACCATCCAATTGGCACCCTCGCAAAAGTATAGGAAAAGAAAAAACTGGAATTGACCGCCATATTCCTCCGCAAATAAAAGACTCATAATATTTTTCCACGTAACTGTAACTACCATGTTGCAACATAGATAAGTGAAATCAAAGATTAAACTACACATAGACATATACAATCTCTATGATAGAAATAGGGCAAAGAATGAATACATGCTAGTACGATTCTATTTCGATAAACTTTTTCATGAATCCTAATAAGGAAAAAAATATGAAGGAAAACTAAAGAAGTTTCTCCCACAAAACTCAAATTAACTTATGCATAAAATAAAATCAACTCTTGGAGAAACTAAATGATAGCACTTTTACAAATTAGTTAATGTATAAACTAATCTAAGCCAAAAAAAAAATCTCTTTTTTCGGGGAAAAAAGGATTTTAGCCTACTTTTGTTAAACATGATTAACATCCCAATATTTTCAAAAATTGATGAATTTAGTCCTACATAGATTTTAGTTCCTCCGTTCTAAAATTCATCATTTTTCTAAAGTTAGGAGAATCTAAATTCAATTTTTTTTTAAAGTTCGAAGACCAGATAGAAACGTACATGGACCTTGATCGCGTTCAACGGAATATTCAAGAACTAAAAACAATATTTTTCCTTTTTCCACCCATACATGCTTATTGAAATGTTTTTTTCTGAACATGGCTTAGATGTTGCATTCTGAATATTCAGTGAACTGTAATTACCAAGGGTAGTAACTAACTACAAAAACCAGAGTCAGCTATAGTCTACACATAGTCAATCACATGGTCCACATGTCCTGCACTAATAGACCTTACAAAGCACAATAAAGCCCACAAAATTATATTATTTAAGAGGATTCTACTTCGCTGGCATCAAAACAAGGGAAAGTTGAACAATTTTAGCAAACAAGAAATCACTCAAATGCGTGATTATGCAACAATTTCAGCTAGGATCGATACCTCTAGCTCCAACAGTTAAAGAGGAGTTGTTGTTATAAACAGGAGCACCAGAATTTGTAGTCCAGAAGGGAGAATTGAAAGCGCTGGATGGCCGGTGCTGCATCACAAAAAACACCAGTAAGCAAACAGAGTCTAATAATCGATTCACACAACAGTAGTTGCTCCACGAAGCTCAAATTTCAAAGAGATCACAAGTTTTAATTAACAATAAAAAATTGAACACGTTGAGATAAAAGAAACGGAGAAAACGAAGAAGATTTGGAGAGTTTACTAATGGTGGAATCGGAAAACATTAGGCAATAAAAGAAGAGAACAGTGAATAGCAATACCTTGTAGGGATCCATGGTAACGGATGAGAGTGAGAGACGAAAGAAGAGGATGAGAATGAGATTAGGAGAATGGCAACGCTATTTCATTTCGTGTGGCAATCGCGAGTCTTACCGCCTTATAAAGACTCTATTTCTTTTTCTTTTTCTTTTCCAAAATTTCATTTTTATTTACATTTTTTGTATAGATATAACGTTATTTTCATTGAATTTCTCGAGACACAATATATATAAATTAAAGATACTACTTTTAATAAAAAATATTAAAAAAATTATTGAAGATCCCAACAAAAATTTAAGATATTTCATTTATTATAAATTAGCGAAAATATAGGTAAAATTATGTTCTATTCGTATTTTTTTTACTCAATTTTCATA
>Ga0123341_1006042_pt1 | contig 10896 bp, 9 predicted proteins | sample Turbeapinknodule_FD_89959 | JGI IMG/M metagenome (GOLD analysis project Ga0123341, IMG submission 89959) | Root nodule microbial communities of legume samples collected from Mexico - Turtle bean Mexico pink nodule | ecosystem: Host-associated > Plants > Roots > Nodule | place: Mexico: Nepantla...
TTCATTTTCACATAAATCGATTTATTTTCTGTAAAACTGGGTTAAACATTGTTTCTGCGAGAAAGTTTTAAAAGGTCAATTCACCCCCCCTCTTGAACTTTGGCACTATTAAACCCAACAATTTCTTCATCCTTTTGAGCTAAGGATCTTTTGGCCATCGCCAACTCACCCATGAGGAAACCTTTTTGGGGAGATTCGGGTTTAGAAGATTCGCCTGAAGAAATATGAGCCATAATTCACAAGTGACAAACAATTAGAGAAATAAAAGTTAGTAAAAAAAACACTCTCAAGTTTGCGCCACTTATGGAGAGATCACTCAAAGCACTCAAAGAAAATTTTCTTCCCTTAATAAAGGGCTTTCTTGAGGTTGAAATACTCTCAAATGAAAAAGGACAAACCCAAAGTGGAAAAAGAGAATATGACAAAACTTAAAATGGAAGACAAGCAAGAAAAGGCACAAAAGAAGACTCTAAGAAACTTACTAAACTTTTAACTAAGAAACTTTTTCTTTAGAACTTGTGAAAGCAAAAGGATAAAAAATTACACAAGGTTGAAAATAATTTTTCAATCAAGTTGAATCCATATTTTGGAAAATGATTTTCTTTGATAAGTGATAACCAAAGATGCTTTGTAAACTTTTCTTTGCTGTTTCTTTTTATATACTAATATGACCTATGGAAAGAAATGACGATAGTATGCATCATGCATATTTGTCAAGAACTTTTAATTTTCACAAAAAAAAATTGGTTGGATTCAATATAATTGAACACTTGAAATCATGTGTTTGGAACTTTAAATCTACTTCTACTAAAAACAAGTTTCTAATTACTTTCAAACTTCAAAATTAAAAGCAAGTAAGTAGAATCAAAACAAGGACTCCTAGAACACTAATGAACATAAGATTCAAAGTAAAAGGCAAGATCAACAAAAGACATAACAAGAAACATTTTCAAAACGAAAAATGCTATCAATATAAAAAATGGCCAAATTTTTTTTTGCAAGAATTAAAGGGCTAGAAAATAAAGACAAAAATGTAAGGGGTACCATAATTTAAAGACAAGAAAGTAAAGTCACGTAAGGTGCCGTCTAGGGTATTGTCTTTAGTCAATGTCGCACCATTATGCACATTATAGAAAGTAGGGTTTCCTTCCTTCCCTAATGGACTTCTCATAGGTCCAATCCTATAACTTCACCTCCTATTTATGCTATACAAACCTACTCTACAGAAATTACAAAAAGGGAAACCAATTGATGCTCAACAACCAAAGTGTGTGCTCTGCTTCTAGCCATCTTCTAAGGTATGGTGGGTGTTGAGGTCATGGGTTGGGCTTGGGTAGTAGGTGCCCTCTCTCCTTGGTCCTCATCATTTTCTGTTTTTTCTTTTTGGACGTGCCTCCTTGAATGGATACAAGCGACATATGAAAGTACTTATGTAAGTGTTTTCGAAACTTTTCAGCGTAATATGAACTCATAATAAAATTGCAGAAAATAGAGCAAAATTTTGCAAATCTGGAAAGCGAAGCGCCTTGGAGTGCAAGACGTTTCTGGAACATTTTCCACAAATAATTTCTCGTTGAAATCTTATGCAAGAATCCCAACAGAATTTGGGACGAAACGCGACAAATTTCATCTCAAACTGACAATTATTCAGTTAAAAAATGATCAAACAATTTCTCACAGAAACGAACCTTCATTTCAGTTGTGGCAATGATGAATAAAAAATTCATTGCAAATCTTGTGGAACGAATTTGAGACTCAAATATCAGCCACATTTCAATACACACCATAAGGAATGTTTGGTAAAAATTTCAAATCTAAACACCCAAGGAATTAGGTGTAATAAGTCCCACCTCGAGAGCAAACAAAACTTGAAAACTTGTTTTTCCGAAAACAGAACGTCCTGGCCTTTCTTCAATGTTTTCCGACAAATTTGTCAAACTGAATTTCTCAAAACTGTTTCTTTTTTATTTGAAAACATAAACAAACCTTTTATATTTTCCAAAGATTGGTCAAAGCAATTAATGAAGGAGCGTATTCAGTTAGAAAACATTGAAGACAATCGGTTGAAACCACGAAACAACCGATTGTTTTGTCTTGACAGTTAAGTCAACCAAACCAAAATAGTTTTCAACCTTTTCAACACTCCTAAGAGCAAAACAATCGGTTGATTCGACAAAACAACAGGTTGTTTTTCACTTAGTTGGAAAAACACTTGATTTTAAAAAGGTTTTAAATCACATCAGTTTTAGATTCAACAAAGGAGTGGATCACATTCTATTCTACCCAGATCCAACCCAAACACATCAGCAACACCAGCCTTTCGTCAAACACCTTGGATTTGGGTTCTTCAAAGCACATGATCACTCTTGATCAACAACATTTACTAAAAATAATTTTTGTTGAAATCTTATGGAAGAATCCCAACAAAATTTAGGACAAAACGCGACAAATTTTAGTTCAAACGGACGAGTATTCAGTTAGAAATTGATCAAACAGTTTCACACAGAAATAAACCTTCCTTTCAGTCGTGGCAATGATGAATAAAAAATTCATAGCAAATCTTCTACAATGAATTTGAGGCTCAAATGTCAACCACATTTCAATACACACAATAAGGAATGTTTGGTAAAAAATTAAAATCTAAACACCCAAGGAATAAGGCGTAATAAGTCCCAGACTGAGACCAAACAAAACTGGAAAACTTGTTTTTCTGAAAAACAGAACGTCCTGGTTTTTCTTGAATGGATACAAACGACATATGAAAGTACTTGTGTAATTTTTTTCGGAACTTTTCAGCGTAATAAGAACTCATAATAAAATTGTAGAAACTATAGCAAGCTTTCGCAAATTTGGAAAGCGGAGCGCCTATGAGTGCAAGAAGTTTTTGTTACATTTTCTAAAAATATTTTTTGTTAAAATCTTATGGAAAAATCCCAAAAGAATTTGGGACAAAAAGCGACAAATTTTAGTTCAAACGGACAAGTATTCAGCTAGAAAATGATCAAACAGTTTCACATAGAAACAAACCTTCCTTTTAGTCGTGGCAATGATGAATAAAAAATTCATTTCACAAAATCTGGAAAACGGAGCGCCTTGAAGTACAAGAAGTTTCTAGAACATTTTCGAAAAAATATTTCTTATTGAAATCTTAAAGAAGAACGAACAAAATTTGGGAGGAATCGCGACAAATTTCAGCTTAAACGGACGAGTATTCAGTTAGAAAATGATCAAAGAGTTTCACACAGAAATGAACCTTCCTTTAGTCGTGGCAATGATGAATACAAAATTCATAGCAAATCTTTTGGAACGAGTTTGAGGCTCAAATCTTGGCCACATTTGAATACACATAATAAGTTATGTCTGGTAAAAATTTCAAATCTAAACACCCAAGGAATAAGGCATAATAAGTTCCAGACCAGAGTAAACAAAACTACAAAACTTGTTTTTCCGAAAACAAAACGTCCTGGCTTTTTTTCCTTATATCTTTTTTTGTGTTTTCTTTTTGGACATGCTTCTTTCACTGGATACAAACGACATATGAAAATACTTCTATAAGTGTTTTCAGAACTTTTCAGCATAATATGAACTCAGAATAAAATTGTAGAAACTATATTAAAATTTAGCAAATCTGGAACGCAGAGTGCCTTTGAGTGAGAGAAGGTTCTGGAACATTTTCCAAGAATAATTTCTTGTTGAAATCTTATGGAAGAATCCCAATAGAATTTGGGACAAAACGCGACAAATTACAGATCAAACGAACAAGTATTCAGTTAGAAAATGATCAAAGAGTTTCACACAGAAACGAACCTTCACTTCAATCGTGGCATTGATGAATACAAAATTCATTGCAAATCTTGTGGAACGAAGTTGAAGCTCAAATCTCAGCCACATCTCAATACACACAATAGGGATTGTCTGGTAAAAATTTAAAATCTAAACAGCCAACGAATAAGTCGTAATAAGTCACAGAACGAGAGCAAACAAAACTCGAAAACTTGTTTTTCCGAAAACAGAACGTCCTGCCTTTTCTTCCTTATATATTTTTTTTCTGTGTTTTCTTTTTTGGACGTGCCTCCTTGACATGATACAAAAGACAAGTACTTCTGTAAGTGTTTTCAGAACTTTTCAACGTAATATGAAGTCAAAATAAAATTGCAGAAACTATAGCAAAATTTCGCAAATCTGGAAAGCGAAGCGCCTTGGAGTGCAAGATGTTTCTTGAACATTTTCCAAAAAATAATTTCTTGTTGATATCTTATGGAAGAATCCCAATAGAATTTTGGATGAAACGCGATAAATTTCAGCTCAAACGGACGAGTATTCAGTTAGAAAATGATCAAAGAGTTTCACATGGAAACAAACTTTCCTTTCAGTTGTGGCAAGATGAATAAAAAATTCATTGCAAATCACGTGGAACTAATTTGAGGCTCAAATCTCAGCTACATCTCAATACACACAAAAAGGAATGTCTTGTAAAAATTTCAAATCTAAACACCCAAGGAATAAGGCGTAATAAGTCACAGACCGAGAGCAAACAAAACTGGAAAACTTGTTTTTCTGAAAAACAGAATGTCCTAGCTTTTGTTCTTTGTATATTTTTCTATGTTTTCTTTTTGTACGTGTCTCCTTGACTAGATCCAAACGACATATGAAAGTTGATGGAAACCGTCCAACCACACACAACCCCATAATAAGAAGGATGAAGACCTAGAGGTTGTTTATTGATTTAATTGAAAATATGGGTCTAATTGGGCTTTTGTTTATTTTTGTAGGCCCAATCAAGAGGACAACTCTACGGTGAAGGAATGTACAAACATATCCAAGAAGACCTCGAAGTCATCAAAACAGAAACTAGAGCTTTGGCCAGAAGAACACAAGAAGACTGGGTTTCTGCTGACTGGTCAACATTATTTGTGGGCCAAACTTTAGCTTAAATAAATTGTATAAAGTTGTTTAGGACTTCATGGGCCATGTATTGGGCCTAGTAGCATAAAATAATTGGACAGAATATTGGGGCCAAGTAGCATACGTTTTAGGGCTTGTATTTGGACCAATAGTAAAATATGACTAGTTAGGGTTAAAAGTGACTAGTTAGGGTAATAATTGGGCTTCTTTGAGCCCAAGGTAACCCTAAAATGGTTAGGGTATATTGGAGGACGAAAATCACCTTGGCATGGAGGACATGGACGTCAACATGGCAACCTTGGAGTGGAGAGGATTTAACATGGAAGGTGTGAGCTAAACATGGAAAGCATGACTCCACATGGCATCTTCTCATTGAAGAGTTTTATTTTGAATTTTAAACTTTTGGCTCCAAAATGTTCATCCATCTCTCCTATAAATTGAGGTGCTTGGCTCTCATTGTTTACGATTAATGAATGAGTGAAATTGCTGCCAAAATATTGAGCCAATTCTCACTTTTGTCTTGCCTCTTTAGGATTGACACTTTAATCTTCAACTCTCCACCTAGCTAAAGTTAATGGTCTCACCTATCACTCTCCATACTTAGCATGCACCTCAAGGAAACCGCAAGCTCCATGTGAGCCTCCTTGCACGCCTCCTCCTTTGAAGCTTTGCCAATCCTCTCCAAAATTCAATCAAAGAATTCGGTCATGAAGGCAGAAATCTATCATTTGGTATCATGAGCCAAGGTTCTTCAAGAGATAAGTGCCTTCTCTTAATTTTAATTTTTGTGTTGTTCTTGATTCCATGTTGTTCATAAATTCCTTAATTGTCTTGCTGTTTTAATTTTGTTTTAATTTGGTGTTGCTGTTTGGAAATTCTAATCGGTGCATCTTGTTCAATTGTGCTTGAGCAATCCGTGTGAAAATTTGTTTAGGATTCCATGGAGTTTTGTGTTTGTTGTTCTGTTTGTGCTTTAATTGAGTCTTTCTTGCTGTTTTAATCGGTGCAAATTAATTGTGTTTGAGTAATTTTAATTTTTGAATCCAATCCAGTTTTGTCAAATCATGTTTCTTCTAAAATGTCATCAATTCTATGTAGTACTTTTATTGATAATTTCGGTTGATTGATTTTAATTTGAGTGTAGTTTTATAATTCTTCTTGATATTTCAATTGGTGCATATTGTTTGGTTTGAGTCATTTTAATTTTTGAGTCCAATTCAGTTTTGTCAAGTCATGTTTCTCCTAAAAATGTCATCATTTCCAAGTAGTGCTAATTGTTCTTGATTTGGTTGATTGATTTTAATTTCAATGCAGTTTTATAATTCTTGAGCTTTTGGTGCATTTTTATTTTTATATTTGAGTTCATGCCTGTGTGTTAGATCCATACAAGTTCATATACATCAATTCCATTGTGTCTTTGAAGTTTTTCAATTCTGTTTTTAATTCCAATGTATGTTTCCTCTGTTTCACTGAATCTGTGCTGGCTGAAAATGTTTGTCAAAATTAATTTCGTTGGAGAAAAATTCTGAAACTCTGGATTTGAGTAGTTTGAAGTGTTAGGAAAACGTGAAAAATAAAGTGAATCAAAATTCAAAATAAAAAAAAATGATAAATCAAATACAATCAGTGTGCCATTTTGGCGTGAAAAAAAAATGGTGAAGTGGCAGTAGATTTGAAAATTTTATCACAATTAATTGGTGCATCATTTTGGTGTAATTCTAGCGCCAAATTTGAGTCAAAATCTTGAACTTTCTGTGGTTTAAATTTCAAATTCAAATTTGAATTATCCAGCTCAGCATAATTTGCTTAAGTCACGCATTTTTACACCTCAAATTTTAAGTAGTGCTGTTTTGGTTTTCTTAATCCAAATGTAGTACCATTCTTTAGGTTCAATTTGTGTGCCACCTTTTATTGAGTGCCTTATTTTGTTTGCTTGTCATTTTCATTCAATACTCTTTCAAGTTTTGTCATATATCTACTCTTTTTGCTGTAGTCCAATTTTAAGTTGAAACTTTTGTTGCTTTAAATTTGTGTTGACCTCTTTCTTGGTGGAAGTATTTCAAAAGTGCCTTGTTAAGTTTATAGCTAACAATTTTTGGTGAGAATCCTTATCACTCAAAGAGGTGCAGATTTGAATACTTAAAGTTGAATATCTTTAAGAGGCTTAACAAGGGAACAATAGCAAGTTTGTACCAAAATATACACAAAGAGGGAATGCAAAAAGAGGGAGTGCAAAAAGAAGGAGTGCATAGACTAAGATTTAAAATTTTTGGTGCTTCAAAAATTTGTTGTTTTAATTGTCATTGTATTTTCTTTGAGTTGTATTTTGTTGAACCTTGATCAATTAGTGGATTAATTGCCCATTAGACGGTGAATGTGTCTTTGAGGTTCTAAGTGCCAAGAAGCCTCACCATTAGGATTTCGACTAGATTAAAGCTTTCTAGTTAGATTTTATTTCAATTGTGTTTAACTGTTTTTGCATTTTTGTTTTCTTGCATAAAATTGTGTTTTCATTCTTGATTGTGCTCTAAGTGAATTACTTAGAGAAAGGTTTGTGAAAGTTTTGAGGGATAGAATCTGGCTAGGAAAGGCTTGGTACTTAAGTGATCCACCTCCCTTTTCCTGGGAATCTACCTACATTACTCCACCTATCTTTCTTGTGGTAACTTACTTTTAACACATGTCTTCTCATTCTTCTAGTCCAAGTGAAAGTGATAGAAAGTCTATAAAATCTCTTTTAAAACAATTAGCCAGAGACTTTCAATCACTATCATATAGACAATTGCAACATGAGGCCCAACTAAAAGAAAGGGATGCTCATTTTTCTAAATTAGAAGAAGAGTTGAAAGTTGTTAAAGAAAAGGATGAATACATCAAAAAAATAAAAAGATCTTCAGAAGCATCTAACTCTAGGTTGAGTGATTCATATGGTGAGGAAAGCCTTAGAATGAATGATTATTATCAACCTCAACCTAGGAGAGTTAGAAGGGAAAGAAAAGAAACCCAAAGGAGGTTAGGGTAGATCTACCTCATTTCTATGGAAAAGAAAATGTTGAAACATATTTAGATTGGGAAATGAAGGTAGAACAACTTTTTGCCTACAACCATGTGAGTGAGGAAAGAAAAGTACCCTTAGCCACCCTAAGTTTTCAAGGTAATGCTATGTATTGGTGGACTACCCTTGAGAGAGAAAGGTGCCTTCATAGGAACCCTCCCATAGAGTATTGGAATGATCTTAGGGGAGCCTTAAGACGTCGCCATATTCCCTCTTATTATAATAGGGAGTTAATGGACAAGCTCCAAAGACTCCAACAAAAGAGTATGAGTGTAGAGGAATATAGGCAAAAAATGGAGCTATACATGATGAGAGCCTCAATTAGGGAGGAAGAAACCACCACTATAGCAAGGTTTTTAAGTGGTCTCAATCTTGAGATTAAGGATAAAATGCAAGTTTTGCCTTGAATGACTTGATCCAACTTTGTATCAAAGTTGAACAACAAAATTTGAGAAAAGGATCAAGTCGCAAGGAAAGTTCTTACTCTAACTCTTATCCCAAGAGAGAGTATAAAAGGGAGGATAGTGTTTCAAAAGATATATCCAAAGAAATTCTCAAAAATATAGAAAAATAATTGAAGATGTGTATGAGAAGAAAATTTGTTCTTCTTTCATATGTGAAAAAGAATAAGCTTAGAGAAGAAATGAAAAAGCTTGTAGAAAAAGGAAGAAAATTTATATACGGAGAAAAAGAATATGCTAGAAGAGAAAAAAAGTTTAAAGAAAAATTTCAAGCTCTTGTTAGAAAGAAAGAAGAGAAGGAGAAAAGAGAAAGAAAGAAGAACGAAAGGAAAGATAGAGAAGAACAAGAAAAAAGAGAAAAAGTAATGGTAGAAAAGGAAAATACAAAAACCTCTTTTTCTGAAGTTGAATTAGATATCGATAACATTTTACATTCTCTAGAAAACCCTTGTGAGGATGTGCTTGCAGAAAAATCTATGTTTGGAGATGAACCAGATATAGGTATAAATGTTTCCTCCACAGAAAATACAGAAGAATGTTTGTTTGAAAAGGAAGAAAAGGAAACCAACAAAGAAGAATAGTCTTTTATGACACCCCCTGAAAGCATAGCTGTGTAAAGGGGGATTGCAATACTTTGAACTTTTCTTTTCAATTATATAATGCTTATTCTTCTTTACAAAAATCTCAAAAACCAAACTTTGTGATATTGTTGTCTAGCTTGGGAAATAATCAACACAAAGTGAACAAAAATATTTTTTGAAAGGGGTCTTATGTGTTTCTTTAAAAAGAATTTTAAAGATAAAGGGCCTTATTTTTGTATAGTTTTCTTTTAAAGAAATTTATCTCATGTTTGTTTGATGTTTACTGTAGATTGACATTTGATCTTGGATGATGAACATAGTTTTCAAAGCAAGAATAAGGCTGCTATTCGAGATCAACCCTATAGATCTAAGGACAGATCCTCTCAAGAAGGAGGGGATGATGGAAACCGTCCAGCCACACACGACACTATAATAAGGAGGATAAAGACCTAGAGATTGTTTACTGATTTAATTGCAAATATGGGTCTAATTGGGCTTTTGTTTATTTTTGTAGGCCCAATCAAGAGGACAACTCTAGGGTGAAGGAATGTACAAACATATCCAAAAAGACCTTCAAGTCATCAAAACATAAACTAGAGCTTTGGCCAGAAGAGCACAAGAAGACTGGGTTTTTGCTGACTGGTCAACATTATTTGTGGGCCAAGCTTTAGCTTAAATAAATTGTATAAAGTTGTTTAGGATTTCATGGGCCATGTATTGGGCCTAGTAGCATAAAATAATTGGACCGAATATTTGGGCCAAGTAGCATAGGTTTTTGGGCTTGTATTTGGGCCAATAGTAAAATATGACTAGTTAGGGTTAAAAGTGACTAGCTAGGGTAACAACTGGGCTTCTTTGAGCCCAATGTAACCCTGAAACGTCTAGGGTATATTGGGGAACGAAAATCACCTTGGCATGGAGCACATGGACGACCATATGGCAACATAGGAGTGGATAGGATTTAGCATGGAAGTTGTGAGCTAAACATGGAAAGCATTACTCCATATGACACCTTCTCATTGGAGAGTTTTATTTTGAATTTTCAAATTTTGGCACCAAAATGTTCAGCCCTTTCTCCTATAAATTGAGGTGCTTGGCTCTCATTTTGTAATATTAATGAATGAGTGAAATTGCTGCCAAAATATTGAGCCAATTCTCACTCTTGTCTTGCCTCTTTAGGATAGACACTTTAGTCTTCAACTCTCCACCTAGCTCAAGTAATTAGGCCTCACCTATCACTCTCCATACTTAGCATGCACCAGCAAGGAAACCGCAAGCTCCATGTGAGCCTCCTTGCACGCCTACTCCATTGAAGCTTCTGCCAATCCTCTCCACAATTCAATCAAAGAATTCGGTCATGAAGGCACAATCCATCATTTGGTATCTAGAGACATGGTTCTCCAAGAGCTAAGTGTGCCTTCTTGATATGAGTTGAATTGAACATAGACACTTTAAAACTCTTGAAAACAACATTATAGGAGCAGGATAACAACAATTTAAGGATCAAAGAGTGCTTAAAACAAAGGAAACGAACATAAAACCACAAAACAACAAGCTGAAAATAGAAATGGAATCAAGGAAGCTTATGGAGTCATCAATGGAGTCATAGCCTTCCAAAATGATGATCCAAACTCATTAAGAGTGCTATTTCCTTGTTCACAACCATGGAACAAGATATAAAACGCAATTGAATACAGAAAACACAAGAACCGAACAGAAATTGAAGAACAAGCTAAGAAATACAAAACCAAACGGTGAAAAGGATGAAGATCACTAAAACAAACCAAACTACCGATTGAAATTGCAAGAGATGAAAGAATGAACACTTATTGGATGAAGCTTGCTGGATTTGAGAATTTGGAACTGCATCACGCCACTTGGAGTCTTGTTCCAA
>Ga0123341_1006043_pt1 | contig 10895 bp, 9 predicted proteins | sample Turbeapinknodule_FD_89959 | JGI IMG/M metagenome (GOLD analysis project Ga0123341, IMG submission 89959) | Root nodule microbial communities of legume samples collected from Mexico - Turtle bean Mexico pink nodule | ecosystem: Host-associated > Plants > Roots > Nodule | place: Mexico: Nepantla...
CTATAAGGTGCTGAAATGCAAAGCCAAATGTGCCACAAATGAGACTCAAATTCGGCGCCAACTAGTGCATGAAGGAAGTGTGACTTTCCTTCCTAGTTTGGCACCTCCTAACTCCTATCTACACTCCCCCTTAGCCTCCCTTACTACTTACACCTATTTATTACATCCGCACCCTTATTCTATAAAAGAAATAAGAAGATCCATCTTATTATACTCTTGTCCCAAAGCTCTTGCCATGCTCCTAGTGATTCGTTGGGCTTGGGCCCCTTGTTGGGCTTGGACCTCTTGTTGGGCTTGGGCTTCATGGGCTTGAGCATCCTCTACTTGGTTTCCATCACATGTTTAGTAAGTGGGCTTAATCATTGTGTCCCTTTTATAATCTTTATTTAAAGAGATCATTGTACTTGTAATTGGGGTGCAACATGACAGAATGAAAACCTAATAGTTGCTCGTGTGGATGTAGGTTGCAGTTAAATATGTGTCGTTTATTTTTCTACAGTTGATTCGTGATTGTGTGTGTTGTTTCTGTGTGCGTTTTTCCCATCATATGCATTATTTATGTAAGTAAATATTGTTTTCTCTCCTTTATCACTAATAATGAACTTTTCTTATAAAAAGAATTCGAATTATTGTATTTTCATAAATGTATGATCATTAAATCAATATAAGTTTATTTTTCATACTGTAACATATGCCATACACGAGCCTTGTTGTCTTTATGATTGAGCCAAACTTTGAAATTTGTGCAAATCAAGCGACAAAAGTAATAATTCCTAGCTATCGTGCCATGGAAATAACTTAAGTCAGTTACAATCTTGTCACAGGGCTAATTGGTTGTCCATCAATGTCCAAGATAACCTCTAAAAGCTCTTCAGTAGATCCTCCATGTATTCCTAAGCATTGAATTTGTCCTCCTGCTTTTTTTCTTATTTGCTCCTATTTTAACACTGAACTCATAAAATGAAATATTTAAAAAAAAACACAAATATTTAAAAATGTTGTCGATTTGTAATAATAAAACATTTACCTTCTATCATATTCACTTCACCATCTTCATCTTGGTATGCCTTTTCTTCTCCAACATATTGTTATTCAGCCTCACTTCCATTTTGACCATTTTATTCTTCATGTTCATTGTTTCCATCTTCTTTAAGAAATTGAACTATTATTAACATTGATGGACACAAATTTGTTTGTGTCTTATTAGGAGCATCTTGTTCTTTTGTCGTTAATTCAACATCTTCAATCACTACTCCTTCCTTAGATTTTGAGTTGTCATCCATCATTCTTGTCTTTATTCTAACTTGACCTTCTACCTTTGAACTATCAACTTTGTAGAGCATGGAAGCTTTGATGATCCAAATCTGTGTTGAAGGTTGATGTTGTGCTGCTTTTGGTTAAAAGCTTAGTTTAGGATGTTTAGAATTCTTGTAAAGATCAATCCTAGTCCTTTGCACAAGCTGGTTCAATCTATTTTAAAAGAGAAAAGTGTTTTTCTAAGCAAAGAGAAAAACAGACGGTTGAAACCACGATATAATCGATTGTTAGTCACTTAGCTTGACTGAAAGTTTTCAAAACTGTTTTTGACTTGGTTGACTAACTGTCATAACAAATTCAACTGGTTAAAACGACATTTCCACCGGTTGATTGTCACATTTCATAACAGCTTTTCAAAAACATGTTAAATCAGTTTTTAGTTGGATTAAAACTGTTTTGGCTCATGATTGACTGCCTAGAACGACTAGTTTTAAGAGCTATAAATATGGTTTCTATTTGAATTTAAAAAACAACAAGTATACACAGAAAGTGAGATTGAAACTGTTTTTGAGAAGACATTCAAATCAAAGTTTTGCAAGATTGCTAAGTAGCTGTGCATTGGTTCAATGTCTGATCTTAGGAGCTCTGTGATTCCTGTAAATCCAAGTGTAATATGTTCCTTTCTAATTCTTGTATTAGTTTCTTTTTCTGTAATTGTGAAGTGTGTAAACTTGTAAGGTCAAAGGGTATTCTAACTAAGGTTGTGTGAAGGCAAAAAGGGTGAGTGGTTCTTGTGGTATCAAGATCACCTCTTTGTGGTGTTATGTATTGTAATCCGTGATTGGTTACTAGTGGAAACCCAGTGGTTGTTCTAGGGACTGGATGTACCTCAGGGTTGAGTGTACCAGTATAAATTGGTTGTGTAATCTCTCTCTCTCTCTCTCTCACTCCTTATAAACTGTTTGATTTGTTTTTCTTATTTTTGTTACCATAAACAACTGGTTAAAACGAAGTTTCAGCCGATTGAAATTCTGCAAACAGTTTCAATTACCTTGTTTGATTGGCTTCCTTGATTACTTCTTCTGTGATTGTTGATAAAGCTTCATTCTTATTCAATCTTTGTGAAAATATTTTGTCAAACAATTCACCTCCCCTCTTGTTTAGGCCATTAATTCTAACAATTGTCATCAAGAGCTAGGTTCTTGAAAAATATTCAAGTTCTATTTTTTTTTTTTAAACTGCTTTAATGGCTGGTAAACTACCTTTAGGGGAAGGTGCTTCTATAAACAAACCACCACTGTTTTGTGGTGTAAATTACCAGTTTTGGAAAGCTAGGATGAAGATTTTTATGCATTCCACAGATAAAGGTATCTAGGAAGCAATTGAAAATGGTCCTTTTATTCCTCAAGTTAAAAAAGATGATGTCTTAGCTGATAAGCCTCCATCTGAATGGACTGAGGCTGATAGCAAGAAATCAAATTTTGATTGGATTGTTAAAACTATTATAACCTCTACTTTAAGTTGTGATGAGTTTTTCAGGGTATCACAATGTAATTCAACAAAGGAGATGTGGGACATCCTTGAAGTGACACATGAAGGAACTAATGATGTAAAAAGGGCAAGAAAGCGTGCTCTCATCCAAGAGTATGAGTTATTCAGAATGCAGAAAGAGGAGACAATCTCTGATGTGCAGAAACGGTTTTCCCACATTGTGAACCATTTGATGAGCCTTGGAAAGAACTTTGACAAAGAGGAGCTGAACATAAAGATCTTGAAGTCTCTTGATAGATCTTGGCAGCCAAAGGTCACTGCTATTTCTGAGTCAAAGGATTTAACATCCATGACAACAACTTCTTTGTTTGGTAAGCTAAGGGAGCATGAACTTGAGATCAATAGGTTGGTTGTTCAAGAAAGTGAGGACAAACACAACAAGGGTATTGCACTTAAAGCTGCCAACCAGAAAAGACAACAAGACTCCAATGATAATGATGAAAACACTATGAGCTTACTGTTAAGGAAGTTTAGCAAATTCTTGAAAAAGAATAAAGGACAATCTTCAAAGAGGTACAATTCTAAGAAGCTAAATGACTTTAATTCTAACAAATATACTTGTTATAACTGTGGTGAATAGAGACATATCAAAGTTGAATGTCCTAATAATGAGAGCAAGGAAAATGTTGATTTCAAAGGAGAAAGAAGAGGAAAAACTAAGAAGGCATACATAGCTTGGGATGATAATGAGATATCCTCCTCCAACTCTTCAGAAGATGAAGAAGAAAATTTATGCTTGAAAGCATCAACATCAAGCATGTAAGCTCATCCTCATCAATCAAAGGTAACAATTATTACCAATTACTTGAAGCTTTCAATGAAACACATGAAAAAGCTAATAGATTGGCTCTCTTGAACAACCAGTTGAAAGGATTGAACAACTGGCTTGAAAATAAAGTTAAAACACTGGAAGAAGAGTTAGAAAATCTACAGTTGATTTTGAAAACTTGGATTTGATTTACAAAAAATTTGCTTGCATGTGTGACTCTAGTTTTTGTGAAAACTGTGAATCTCTTGAAAAGAAGGTTCACTACCTTGTGAAAACTGTTGATAAGCTTACAACTGGAAAACTCCAACTTTGAGAATGTTCTTGCATCTCAAAATTGTGTCTTTGGAAAAGCTGGCTTAGGATTTTATCCACAGAGCAAAGAGAATGGGATTTCAAAACCTTTTTCATCAGTGTCACAAAATCAACCGATTAAAAGAACGAAACAACCGGTTGTTACATGCTTTTACTGTATGAAGAGAGGTCATTCTGTTAGATTCTGCAGATTTCGTAAATTTCTTGTTCCTAAAGGTATCTTTAAATGGATTCCAAGAAATTTTGATGGTTCTAAAGATAAATCTAACATGAAAGGTCCCAAGTTCTTTAAGGAATCAATCTTATGATTTGATAAGCTTTCTTTTGCAGATTTTTGCCTCCACGTGAAGGATCTGTAGAATCAGGATCTCATGAATGCAAATAAGCAAGAGAATGCCTTGTTCTGATATTGTGTACTGCTTCATATGTGTACTTTAAAATCTTGAAGAATAACTCTTTGTTCTTTCTATAGTTGATCATTTCATTCTAAATAAAATTCTGATTTTTTTTTATTATGTTTGTTTTGTATTCCTTCTGTTTCAATACAAAAATAACAAATGTGCTTTAATCTGGATCCATGTATGTTCAAGTCTTTTAAAAGCATTTGGTTTTTCAAACTTCTCTAAGCTGTTGCAGAAATTCAACCGATTATTTCTATGAAATAACCGATTGTTTTAGCCCTGTCAGCACTGGTCAAATCTGTTCTAAATCTTTGTGCTTTATTGCTATTCTGTTCAAGCCCAGTGACGTTTGTGGTCAATAATGCTTTAATTAAAGCTTTAAATACGAATTTTCTCTACAATAACTGTTCTTCATGAAATAGATTCCTCTAAGCATTGGAAATTAAAACTGCTTTTAAGTTTGGTCAAATCAACATGTGTTTTCTGTGCTTTCTGTTATGTCTGACAGAACTGCCTTATGGTTCTGATTTGATTCCTTTTTTAGTTTTGAATACAACCCATTAAATGCCAACTTTGACTGACTGTTCTGGTTATATATGTGAGGCCATTAGTTGCTATTATTCACCAAGAACAATCTATTTTTCTTCTCTCTGCACTAAATTTGTTTCTGCAGTGTGCTCTCATCTTTTCTCTCTAAACCATGACATCAACTCCTGCATCATTTAAAAGAATGAAGACAAGGGAAGTAAGGAGTGGTGGAAAAATAGAAGGTTGGTTCTCAGGAGAATCAGAACTGATAGAAAAATACCTGCATGAAACTAGTAGGAAGATTGTTAACACTCCAAAGCTTGTCTCTTTCACCTTGATGAAGCAACAAAATCTGACCGTAGTAAGGAGTCTTCTAAAAGAGCAAAGGATGAAGAGATTCCTTGAGTTTTCTGGAAACATCTACCCAGATTTGGTGAAGGTATTCTACAAACCTTCAATTCAATGGTGACACTCTCAACTCTCATGTGAAGGGGGTGGATATTGTAATCACCAATGATGTGTGGACAGTTATAATTGGGCTGAAGTTTTTTAGATTAAGAATCAACAAAGGCAATCTTGGAGTGATAAAAGAATTCAATAAAATGAAAGTCTACAAGAACTGTCTCAAGAATCCTCTCTCAAAGGTGAGAAATTTTTTTGTAGGAGGATTTGCCTTCATTGTGTCCTGGATTGTCACACCAAGGGGGAGCAGTCATTCTACTCTCTCTGAAGACGACTTGCTGTTAATCTACTACATCATGAACAAAGTGAAGCTCAACTGGATTCACATCTTCAAAGACCATATGCAAAAGGCTATAAGGTTAAGTGCCTTCCATTATCCCTATGCTATTTTGATTTCTAAATTTCTACATTATTTTGAAGTAGATATTGAAGAAGAACTGGCTGAGATTGTAAAGCCTTCAAGTGAGATCAATAGTGGTTTCCTAAGCAAAATGGGGTTTACCAAGATTGGTGGAAGGTGGGTAAGCAAGGATGGTGACCAAACTGGCTCAAGTGGGACTCATGATAAAGAAGAGACTGAAGATGCAACAAATCTAGAAGAACCGGCTGTTGAGACTCATGGAGTTGTTCCAAGTACTTATCACATGGGAGAAAGGACGACTTCAATGTCTCCTTTTGAGAGGCTCATGGTAAACCAAATGGATAACTTTGTTGAGAACTAGAGAAATATTCATGAGCTGTGTGAATCAAGATTTCAGCATATGGATTCAAGGTTCCAGACCTTGGATGAATAGATTGAAGAGGTTCAGAACCAACTTCTTGATCTGTAATATGGAAGGAATGACGAAAGCAAGTTTGAGGCCTTCATTTAAATTTCTGGTATACTTTTCTGAACCCTTGTTTTTCCTCTTTTATGCTGTTTTTTAATCCTTCTATCTTTCTATTTGTGAAAAGATATAGGGGGAGAAGTGAGCTTTGGGTTGTAATGTTATAATATCCGCATCTATTTTTGTTTTGCACTTTTTATTGAACATTACTATAACTGTTTTTGATTTGATATAAAAATATAAAACTCTGATACAAATTTTAATCGGTTATTCCTGCGAAATAACCGATTGTTTTTCTATTCTGCACCTATGCATGTTTGACTGGTTTCTCACATTGATTTGGCTGATGTTCTTCATTGGAAATCACCTAGTGGAAACTAGTTTGTGGTGCCTGCTTAACTGGAATAGATTATCCTGTATTTCTATGTTTTTCTGTGAATGTAGGTTAAACAAGATTCTAAAATAGAACATTCCAAAAAGCATCCCAAGGATTTGTCTCCATCAAATAAGGGGAGATTGTAGAACATGGAAGCTTTGATGATCCAAATTTGTGTTGAAGGTTGATGCATGTGCTGCTTTTGGTTAAAAGCTTAATCTAGGGTGTTTAGAATTCTTGTAAAGATCATACCTAGTCCTTTGCACAAGTTGGTTCAATCTATTTTAAAAGAGAAAAGTGTTTTTCCAAGCAAAGAGAAAAACATCCGGTTGAAACCACGATATAATCGATTGTTAGTCACTTAGCTTGGTTGAAGGTTTTCAAAACTGTTTTTGACTTGGTTGACTAACTGTCATAACCAATTCAACCGGTTAAAACAAAATTTCAACCGGTTGATTGTCACATTTCATAACAGCTTTTCAAAAACATGTTAAATCAATTTTTAGTTGGATTAAAATTGTTTTGGCTTATGTTGACTGCCTAGAACGACTAGTTTTAAGAGCTATAAATATGGTTTCTATTTGAATTTCAAAAACAACAAGTACACAGAAAGTGAGATTGAAAATGTTTTTGAGAAGAGATTCAAATCAAAGTTTTGCAATATTGCTAAGTAGTAGTGCATTGGTTCAAGGTCTGATCTTAGGAGCTATGTGATTCCTGTAAATCCAGGTGTAATATGTTCCTTTCTGATTCTTGTATTAGTTTCTTTTTCTGTAATTGTGAAATGTGTAAACCTGTAAGGTCAGAGGGTGTTCTGACTAAGGTTGTGTGAAGGCAAAGAGGGTGAGTGGTTCTTGTGGTATCAAGATCACCTCTTTGTGGTGTTGTGTATTGTAATCTGTGATTGGTTACTAGTGGAAACCCAGTGGTTGTTCTAGGGACTGGATGTAGCTCAGGATTGAGTGAACCAGTATAAATTGGCAGTGTAATATCTCCCTCTCTCTCTCTCTCCTTATAAACTGTTTGATTTGATTTTGTTATTGTTGCTGCCATAAACAACCGGTCAAAACGAAGTTTCAACTGATTGAAATTCTGCAAACAATTTCAATTACCTTTTTTTATGGGCTTACTTGATTACTTCTTCTGTGATTATTGATAAAGCTTCATTCTTATCCAATTTTTGCGAAAATATTTTGTCAAACAATTGACCCCCCGTCTTGTTTAGGCCATTAATTCTAACAAACTTTAGCTTGTATTGATTTCATTGACACTAGAATTACTAAGTTGAGTCAATGCTCTTTCAAGTGCTTATAGTTTTTCCTTTGACTAATTACTTGCAATTGTTGTCTTGAAATTGCAATCACTAGAATATACTAGGTGCAGTAGTACATTCATTTATTGTCAATTTTTCACATTTGACTTTCCTTTTCCTCAACAATTCTTTGCCTGATTTTACTTGAGGAAGTTCCAAATTTGCAGCACTCATTTGAATCTTGTCTTGATTTTTCATCTATCGTTTTAAGTTTGCTTCCTATCTCATTATCTGAAAACAACAATTTGATATACCAACATGAAAGTTAAAAAAAACATAGTTAATCATGTTATTAACATGCTATAAGAAGGATAATCAAACTTGGGTGTAGTAGGAACGTCCAAACTTATGACAAAAATGAGAGATGTGTACGATACAATTTGAATGGTAGGTTATCATATTCTCAACAATATATACTACATGCATGTATAACCTTTTTTTTTTCTTAGTCATTAATCATTAAACAACACAAAAAGCATATCCACTTCATATATTTTCTATAAGGAATGGTCGTCTTAATTTCTGACAAATATTCCACTAATTAATTCAGTGCAAGGAATGAAGATTGAAAGGAAATGTTAGTTATATACTATAACATTGGTCCAACCATTTTACATTTTCTCTATAGACCTTATATTATTATTGTTATTCCTGCAACAAGGTCATAATATAAATTAAAATCACTATACCTTATTGACTAAGTTTTCATCCTCTTTACTTGGCTAGCTAGGCAACTACAAAGGTAGATATGAAACAAGGAAACAAAAAAATTTCATTTCAAACTTGTACTAACTAAAAGGCAAACACTTTATCTTTAGTATGGGCAATCTCCTCTGGTTTCAAACTTTGTTCCAACAGCTGGTTTATCTTTGCATGCATATTTACAATTAAAAGATACGAGAAGGTAGTTATAGAATATAACAACCATAAAGTAAAATTTAATTGCTAATGCATATTTTAAAGTATTGAATGCAAGAAGACATGCTATAAAAGGAAAAAAAGATAATATAACAATTTAACAAACAATTAAGAAAACAAATTAAGTGGACTGAAAATAATAATAAGTATAGATAAACTAAAATTATACTTCTACAACTTAAAGTCCAAGAATTCTCATATTAAACAATTTGACATCTTATCAGCATTAATCGTCCCCCTCTTGGTCCATGTAGTCAAACAAAGTCTCATCAGAATAATTCTTCTCCAAATTTTCTCTTAAACCATGACCTCTACTATGTTTAGACAACACTTTTATATGTGTGGTCTATTTTAGCGTTGCCTAAAGTAAAAAAATGTTGTAGTGCCATAGTTTTGTGTAAAAATTTCTTAGCTAAGATCTTGAGTCCACAACACACTAACCCTAACAAGGTATGTTTTCAAAGGAAATAATGTATAAAACAACAATGTTAATAAATATTTAAGTAAGCAAATAAAAATAAAAATATTGAAAATGAAAAATGAAATAAAAATTTAAATAAATATAAATCAAATCCATCAAGTGGACCTAATCGAAACTCATTCACGATGATTGGACTATAAGCATGATGAACAAATGTTGTCTCAAAGTTTCATTGATTAAGATAACTTGAGTGGGCAACGTACTATCCTTCAAAAGGTACGTTACTCTAGGATAATAATATATAAAACGACGATGTTAATCAATATTTAAGTAATGAAATAAAAATAAAATTAATGAAAAGGACAAATGCAATAAAAATGTAAATGAATATAAGATTGGTGGTAATATCGAACCCATCAGGTGGTTCCCAACCAAAAACCCTTCATGATGATTGGACCTTGACCATGAGGACCAAATTTGTGTCAAAGTTTCATTGGTTAAGATAATTTGACTACAAAACACACTAGCCTTAACAATGTATATTACTCGAGGCTATTAATGTATGAAACAACAATGTCAACACATATCTAAGTAATTAAATAAAAGTAAAAATAATGAAAATGACAAATAAAATAAAGTTGTAAATAAATATAAGATTGCTGGCAATATCAAATCTATGAGGTGGACTCAATGGAAACCCTTTCACCGTGATTGGACCGCAATCATGATGAAAACGTTGTGTCAAAAATTTCATTGCTTAAGGTAACTTGAGTGCACAACACACTAATTCTAACAAGGTATGTTACTTGAGAGCAATAATGTATAACACAAAAATGTTAATAAATATTGACGTAATTAAATTAAAAAATAAAAATAAAATTGATAAATAAAATAAAAATTTAAATAAATATAAGATTGATGGTAATGTCTAATATTCCATCACGTGACCCAATGAAAACCCTTCATGATGAGTGAACCATAACCATGATGAACAAAGTTTTGTGGGATGAGACAACTTAAGCGTGCAACACACTAACCTTAACAACATACATTACTTTAGGATAATAATGTATATAACAACAATATCAATAAATATTTATGTAATTAAATAAAAATAAAATTAATGAAAAAATAAAATAAAATGAGAATGTAAATATAAGATTTGTGGTAATATCAATTTTGAGGTGGACCCAACAAAAACTCATTCGTGGTGATTGGACCGTAACAATGATGAAAAAATTTTTGTGTTAAAGTTTCATTAGATAACTTGAGTGAACAAAATACTAACCCTAACACATAGTACATTACTTGATGGTAATAATGTATAAATTAACAATGTCAATAAATATTTAAGTAATTAAATAAAAATAAAATTAGTGAAGAAAAAAAATAAAATGAAAATGTAAATAAATATAAGATTGATGATAATATTAAATCTATCAATGAACCTAACGAAAACTCCTTCACAGTGTGATTATATCTTCATTGTGATGAATAATATATTTATGTAAGTTTCATTGGTTAAGATAACTTGAGTGCACACGACACTAATCCTAATATGGTATGTTACTTGAGGATAACAATCTTTAAAACAGACAATGTTAATAAATATTTAAGTAATTAAATAAAACTAAAATGAATGAAAATGACAGATGAAATAAAAATGTAAATAAATGTAAGATTGGTGGTAATGTCAAATGCATTAGGTGGACCCAACAAAGGTCTCTTCATAGTGATTGGACCGTAACTATGATGGTCGAA
>Ga0123341_1006046_pt1 | contig 10892 bp, 11 predicted proteins | sample Turbeapinknodule_FD_89959 | JGI IMG/M metagenome (GOLD analysis project Ga0123341, IMG submission 89959) | Root nodule microbial communities of legume samples collected from Mexico - Turtle bean Mexico pink nodule | ecosystem: Host-associated > Plants > Roots > Nodule | place: Mexico: Nepantla...
AAACATTAACAAACTATTTATAGTATTCAAATCTTGGTCAAAGCATTTAAAGCAGGAGCGTATTCAGTTATGAAATCAATTAAAGCTTATTTAACTAACAAAAACTGTTTATGTTAGGATTTCAAATAAACAATCAGTTGAAATAGCGAATCAATCGGTTGTTTTGGTTTGACAACAAGTCAACCATCCAAAACAATTTTCAAACTTTTTCAAAAACACCTAAGTATAAAACAATCGGTTGTTTCGAAAAAACAACAGGTTGTTTTTCACTTAGTTTGAAAAACACTTTAAACTTAAAAGATTTGAAAATACTTAAGCTTTAGATTCAACAAAGAGTGGATTACAAATATAATCTACCCCAGATTCTATTCTAAAGCACACCAACAACTTCAAGCAACTCCAGCCTTCCATCAAAGGCTTAAGATTTGGATTCTTCAAAGCTTGAATACACTTGATTCAACAATAACGCTTCATGTTGATGACTCTTCTGCTTTAGTCTCTCAGCATAATGATCGTACTCACCCTCACAAGCTGGGCAAAGGGCGTCACAAGTGTGACCATTGTGGCAAACTTGGCCACAAAATTGACAGATGTTATGTCTTACATGGCCGTCCTTCTAAATCTGTGGTTGCCCAAATTGCTCCTATGCAACCTTCTACCGTGGACCGTACTTCATTTGATACCCCAAGTCAGCCTGTTATTTTCAATGAATTTCTTAAATGGTATGAGGATCGTCAGAACCCTGGTTTCACTGCTTCTGTTGCACATTCAGGTACATCTTTTGTTGGCATCACTCACTCTATTTCCCTTGGCCCCTGAGTTCTAGATACAGGTGTCACAGATCACATTACTGGTAATAAATTTTTTTTTTTCTTCTCTATCTACTACGGGTTATTTACCTTCAGTTACCATGGCCAATGGATATAGGGTACCATCACATGGTGTTGGTACTATTAGTCTTTTTCCTTCTTTATCTATTGATAATTTTGTCCCTGGGTCTCCATTTAACTTATTATCCATTAGTCGTCTCACTCGTTTCCTTGATTGTGTTATTTCTTCTATCAAAGATTTTGTTTCTTTACAGGACCAGAGCTCGGGACGGATGATTGGCACCGTATGTGAGTGTCATGGACTTCATCAGCTACATGTTGGCGCGATTATGGATTCTCCATCTCTCATTCATGCTCGTTTGGGTCATCGTAGTCTTGCCAAGATGCAACAACTTGTTCCATGTTTGTATAATATATCTAGTTTATTGTGTGAGTCGTGTCAGTTAGGAAAACACATTCGTAGTTTTCCTACTAGTGTTTCACAACGTGCTTCATCTACTTTTGCTTTAGTTCACTTTGACATTCCCAAGTCGTATTAAGTCTAATTTAGAATTTCAGTATTTTGTTACTTTTATTGATGATTATTCAATATGTACTTGGGTGTTTTTATTGAAAAACCGTTCTGAGTTGTTTTCTATATTTCAAATATTTTACAATAAAATTAAAAATTAATTTGAAATTTCCATTCGAGTTTTGCGCAGTGATAAAGGACGTGAGTATCTTTCTCATTCTTTTAAATTTTTTTTGGCTTTTCATGGTATTCTTCATCAAATTTCATGTGCTTATACACCTCAACAAAATGAGGTAGTTGAACGCAAGAATAAACATCTTGTTGAAACAACTCGTACTAATTTAATCCATGGTGATGTTCCTCAGCGTTTTTGGGGTGATGATGTTCTTAGTGCATGTTATCTCATTAATCACATGCCATTTTCAGTTTTAGATGACAAAATTTCTCATTCTATTTTATTTTAACATGACCCTCTCCACTTTTTACCTCCCAAAGTTTTTGGGTCTACATGCTTTGTTCATAATTTTAGTCATGGTCTTGATAAATTATCTCCTAAGTCACACAAATGTGTCTTTTTTAGGATTCATTAGATCACAAGAAGGATATAAATATTTCTCACCTTTTCTAAATCGTTATTTTATTTCAGCAGATGTCACCTTCAGTGAATCTTCCCTTTACTTTAAGTCTTGTCCTCCTCCTTCTATGTCTTCATTAATCTAGTTAATATTCCTCTTGTTGTGCCTAGTGCACCTAAAGATTCACCACCGTCACCAACTTTTCAGGTGTATAGTCGTCATCAAACGTTTCATCATCCATTCGATGACTCTCTTCTAGTGCCAACATCTCATCCCCCTCCAACTCCGATAGTTGGACCTCCGACAGTTAAACCTGATCTTCCTATTGCTATTCGTAAAGGTATACATTCTACCCGTAATCATTCTCCACATTATACTGCTTTGAATTACCATAAACTATCTCAATCCTTTTATACATGTCTTTCATCTATTTCTTCTGTATCCATTCCAAAATCTATAGGTGATGCCTTAGCTCATCCTGGTTGGCATCAAGCCATGCTTGATGAAATGAATGCGCTTCAGAATAATGAAACTTGGGAACTTGTTCCTTTACCATCTAGGAAATCTGTTGTTGGTGGCAGGTGAATTTTTGCTATTGGTCCTGATGGTACTATTGATCGTCTTAAAGCTTGTCTTGTGGCTAAGGGTTATACCCAAATTTTTGGTTTAAACTATGGTGATACTTTTTCTCCAGTGACAAAGATGACTTCTGTTCGCTTGTTCATAGCCATGACTGCTCTTTAACCATGACCTCTTTATCAACTGAATGTCAAAAATACCTTTCTTAATGGGGATTTATAGGAAGAAATTTATATTTAACCTCTCGGTTTTGTTCTTCTTGATTGGTATGTCGTGTTTGCAAATCCTTATATGACCTTAACCAGTCTCCTAGGACTTAGTTTGAAAAATTTAGCAATGTTGTTCAACAGTTTGGGATGACTCGCAGTGAAACAAATCATTTAGTTTTTCATCATCACTCGAGTGTTGGGTGCATCTATCTTGTAGTATATGTTGATGAGAATAGGTAGTGATTACCATGGCATCTCACAAGTAAAACAACACCTTTGTCAACACTTTCAAACCAAAGATCTTGACAAACTCAGATATTTCTTGGAAATTGAGGTAACAACTGATATTGTTAATATGCATTGAATATTTTGGAGGAAATTTGGTTGATGAATTCGAAAAGACCAAAGTCAATGTGATGAAAGCAATATGTAATCTATTAATGAGATACGTTACACTGGTGAAAGCATAATCCCAAAAGACCAAAGGCAAAGAACCATGGTGAAGAATAGTAAGACGTGTTAACAATATGTTTGTGTTTTCTTTCAACACCACCACCACCTTGGTGGTTATGGTGGTGTATGTGGAGTCAAATTAGTCTATACATGATAGCATGACTAGATAAACAATCAGAAGGGTCTGAACTCGCCACTCCAATCAAATTGTTTAAAAACTGAAAAATAAATTCCTTAAACTTTAAATCTGAGTTTCAGATTTAGATTTTAAAAAATAAATCCATGTGAACTTAGAATCCACATCAACAAAGGAGACCTCATAACTGTACCCAGAATGTGAGGTAACATGTGAGGGTCCTTAAAGATCAATAAAAATAACTTCCAAAGGAGTTGTATAAAAACAGTTTCAGAAGCAGAAAAAGGAAGTTTAAGGGATTTTTCAACGCAACAAGAAGAACAAAAGTTAGGAATATTTTTATTTATTAGAGGGATATTACGTCGAATAAATATGAGTTTAAGAACATGAGAGCTAGGATGACCATGCATAGCATGCCAAGGACTATGACAAACTGGAATTCAAAGCACCTCTAGAAATATCATCTATATATGAAGGAGAATATGTTTCACAAGACAGCAAAACAGAAGATCTTTGAAGCTGAAGATTTGGGAAGGAGTAAAGACCATCAGGACCAACAACGCCCTTGAGTAAAACATTTTTAGTTTCCTGAGATTTGAGACAATAATGAGGATGAAATTGAAAGAATACATAATTGTCTCGAGCAAAGGTTCTAACACTTATGAACTTTTTGGTACTATAGAGAACATGAAAAAGATGATTTAATCTAAAACAAATATCTGAGTTAAAGGGAGACAAAAAGGAGGAAGAACCAGATTCATGAACCTACAAACTTTGTCCATTTCCAATAAAAAATTTATCCGGTCCCTCAAAATTACCAAGTTGATGTATATTCTGTGGCTCACCCGTAACATTAAAGGAAGCACTAGAATCAGGAATCCATGTGGAATTGACTCCACCTTGAGAAGACGTGTTGGCAAGCATAGTGCTGGGAGTATCTTGATGTAAATGAGGATTCACTCAAATGTTAGGAGTTTTAATGTTTGACTGTGAAGAAGTGAACTTGATAGGTTGCAGTGTGGAAGGATCATAGAGAAGAAGAGACTCAGGTAGTTGATAAATGGCATCAGTCTTATAGAAGCAAATTTTTGCAGTGTGACCATACTTCAAACAAATTTGGTACTGAAAATTTGCAAAGCGTCCATTACGACCTCGATCAGTACCATGATGCTAGAAAAGATGTTTACACGACCTCTTCCGCCACAACTGTTACTAGTACGAACAAAGCCATCAGTAGAACCAGCCAGGATTAAGAGAGGTCCGTGTATAGTGAAGAGTAGGAGAAAATGTTTTCTGATTAAATTGGAGAGCTTGAGAATCACGAACAAGAAAAAGTGCCTCTACTTCAGCAACTGGAGGAGTATGAAATTTTCTTTCCGTGACAGAGAGGACTGAAGCATATTCAGGTGGTAAACCTTCAAGGATGACATCAACATGCTCTTCAAGCGGAACATGGTTACCTGCGCCCGCAAGTTCATCAACAATTGTTTTAATGAGTCAAAAACTTTCGCATCGTCTTAATGTCAAGAGATACAGAACGAAGACCAGTACAAAGATTATGAGCGCGCGCTTTTGTCTGAAGATGAAAATACGATCCAAACTTGATAGAAGAGAATGGACTTTGACAACGTTGATTGAAGCCAGGTCGAAAGCATTTGATCTTGAACTTCTCAAGATTTATACGCCGGATTCACACTACCAACATCACGATCCTGGTTAAAGAGCTATCTATGAGGAATAGTAGGGTTAACAATAAAATGCTGAAGGTGATGCGATTTAATAAAAGGCTCAACTTGTTGACGCCAATGAAGATACTTGGAGTCTTCAAGTTTTTCTGCAACCGAGGGAAGAAAAGAAGCGGTGGGTACGGAAGAGGTGGATTGACGGGAGCCATTAAAAAAATTCATCAAGGAATGGAAGGTTCAAGATACCATCTTGGAGAAACATATGGAATATACTTTATTATCTTCATTTTAAACTAAATATAAAGGGAGCATTTATAGAAGCTACCCTTGAAAGCAAAAAGACTAAAAAAACATAGAGATTAATCAAAATGATGGAATAAACGTACGCGAAAACAACTCGATCACCAATCAACTTAATCACGAATCACGAATGAATTGTAGAAAAAAAAAATTACGTTCGTCGTCAATCTATCATGTCCACGGAAAACTAATTAATTTTTTATTTTATTTGTTATAATTTTATTACAAATAAAAAAATCTCTTAATAAATATTAAGAAATTTATTAACATAATAATTAAGCCCTCATGTCTAATCATCCGGTCCATTTGATCAACATAAAGCACAATAAGAAACCACATGAGAGAAAAACACTATAACAGAAAAGATTAAGAGAGAGAAAGGAAAATCTTATTTTCTTTTATTTTAATATGCTAATAACTACATGTTTAAAGAACGTTTGAAGACATGCTCTGCATATAACGACTAGGAGTTTGTACCATCTGGATCTAGAACATCTTTGAATATATAGCTATCTACCCGAACCTGTATTTTTCGTTCTCACGAAACGAATGCAGATTATAATTTTCTAGCACCCAGAAGTTAGGAACATTCTCTGTTCTCGGATCACACGCAAACTAAAGTTATTCTTACTTTTCCGTCTTCTTTTTATATTGTTTTGTGATTTCTCTTCCAGAACACACTTATCAAGACATATGAAAGCACAGGAGACTTTCTCTTTAGTTTTCATAATCATCTCTTAACATTCTAACTAGACAATGCAACATGCATTCGGATTATCATCGCTGAACATTGAAGCAACGTTTACATTGCCGTTTTGGTAATCGCCACTGTAGTGTTCTATGCAATTGTAATGTGTGTGCATTGATGGTGATCTAACGTATTCGTATTCAGTGACATATGACGAAGGCACGTGCGTATTGTAGCTGTGTGTCACATACATGGATGGTGATGGCTCTTGCAGAAATACAGGGCCATTATCGTATCTGTGCCAGTGCTCGGCATGGTTGTGACCAGAATCGAATCTGTTTGCGCAGTTAGACAGTTGATGGTGTGTCACATGAACCTGTTCTAGTTCTTCTGTTCTTGTGTTGTTCTGCCACTGCCGGCCTGCGTTGTGCTGTGCTGGGGTAGGTACGGATGATGACGGTGTTGCTTCTGGTGGTGACTGCCATGGTGGTAGTTCTAATGGGTGGCTTGCTTGAGGTGGTGGAGCTTGTGGCCGTGGTTGTGCTGCTGCATTAGGGGCTGGTGCATTTCCTTTTGGTTTTGGTTCTGATGGTTTAGATGGAGGTGTTAATTCAATACTAGAACAAATTGTGGCATTCTTCTTCGTCTTCTTGATTGCTTTGACAACTTGTTCTGGATCTGCCCACCCAACAATCGTGAGCTTTTGTCGATTTAAGTCAACACGAAGATCATGTATACCTGCAAAGGGAGAAGATAAAACAAATTGATGGTGTAAGTACCTCATATGCCAGGGAAATCGCGTGTATATATATACCTACCATGAATGCCATTTAGTGCCTTTTTGATCTTCTGCACGCAACCCTTGCAGTCTACTCGGACCTGTATCTGTGTGACGCGAGGTGCCTGCATTTGACGGATTAGCCGCTCTTGAAGAGAGTGCTTGCCATTTGTTTAAATTTATCGAAGATAAAATTATATATAACAAAAGATTGAATTGACACGTTAACCAACACACATTCTTGGATATTACCTGTGACTCCTCCCGAGCCATGGAGCTGTAAAATATGAGAAACAATGGGATGTGTTTATGTTTTAAGGAAGTGGATTATGGAAGGAGAACCTGTGCACAGAATCTGTCTATACATGCCATGCACGGGCAAGGAATATGCTAAAGGCAAGAGAAGTGGGAAATGCAAGGAATCATTGTGATGCTTTGTGGAAGAGACAGAAAAATGGTATCATTGTATGATTGGTCCATGGAAGAGGGGTGATGATTCAGGAAAGAATTCAGAGGTTCTTTGTGGACATTTGTAAACTGTGATGCCAATATCATTGTTATCCTTAATTGAGTGACGCGGAAGATGTCTGAGGCTTGGGACATATCTGATACCGACACGGTCTAAAACCTTAAACTGTAGGTCGGGTGAAGGTTGGGGAATTATGCTTTCATCACAGATAATATGTTAAACGTCACATAAGTTTTATTTACCAAAGAAGGCAATCATATATGGTTTGTGACTTAAGCAATGCATCACCCTTTGTAGGCACAAACCTAGAACTTAAGGGTAGACCATCAGAAATACAATGTTTTGGTGCTCATTGGCTTTTGTAAATCCATTTGTATAACATCTCAGGACATTGGTGAGTTCCTATATTAAGGTTTTATCAAGGAAGAAAACTCGCACAAGGATGAATCAATAAAGCTTCACCCAGAGAATGTCAAGTGCAGTTCACCGTAAGAATATTGTCCACACTAAAGTTGTGTAGCCTTAAAATATTTTGCATAATTTATAATATAAACTAAGTATAAAGCTCTGGACGTCTTTAATTAAAAACTTTGTAGTCCTTTCTATAAATCCCCTTTTATAAAATGGTGGTTGCTTTAACAGTTAGGACTGATTACCATTTATACTCTTTCCGCAGTGAGCATGACAGCTACTTTACCAAGTGAACAGCATATAATGAATAAAAATGAAACATTAGCTTACAGGGCGGGTCAAGTGACATTCACCCTCCATTCTTAAAGATATTAAAACAAATTTTAAGTTTAACTCAATTTTATAAAAGACTTATAAATTTGGATTCACTTACTTATATAAAATAAATGTTATAATCTTCGAGAATAACATTTTTATTTGATTTGGGTGACTTACGTGGTCACTGCGAACTTAGCAAACGGAAATTCTTGGATCCTTACCTGGTACGTCCAAGATGTTAATACCATTAGAGCATTATATGGTTCATATAGTCACGTGTTTACTACACAGAAGTGAATTGTTGCTTATTTAAGTACATTGGAATTCATGTAAAGGTAAAACAAAACATTCTTCACCTCTGTTACTACCAAAGTACAAGTATTTTTGCCAAACCACTGGCCCTTTTTGGCTATTAATACAGCAGGGGCTTATTAAGGAATTCAAGTCTGTGCAACCAACCATTCTAAACAACCCTATAGTTGCACACTGTTATTAAAAATTTGAATCAATTTGTATATCTTATGAAACATGAAACAATAAATAAACTAACAAATAAACAATTAAGCATATACTTGTGGATTCTCCAACAGGTATGACTCCACAACTTTGTAAATTGCAATAGTGCTTTCCCTTCCTTCCTTTACTTCTTCCTCTTTAACATCAAACTCCCCAATGGTATTGTAATTGCTTGTCATTTTGCAGAGGCAAGCTCCATCACTAGTGGCCTCAAACTTTACCTCATAACTTATAGACTCAAGTCTGTCCCCTAAAGGATCCCCTTCAATCATAGTGTACTTGCAAACCAAGTTCTCCTTATCAAGCACATCAATCCTGTGTTTCAGATATTTGAAGGGGCTAGCTGCATAAAGAAATGCATAACAGGTTAATTAAGAAAAACATGGAGAAGTAATCCTCTTTCAAATTAGCGTGTCTATGTTAATTTGATTGCCAACCTTCATTGAAGTTTACTTGTTCAATGCTTCCAGCTTCCCCATCACCTTGGATTACGTTCACATCTTTTACAAACTGAGGTAAGAGCTTGGGAAGCAAATTCTTTGAGTCTACGATCAAGGCCTTGAACATGCGTGATGGGGCAACAGAGGAGGAGTATTCCTGTGTGTAGGTTGTGATTCCCATGGTGAATTTTGGAGGTTGCAGAAGTCTAAGGGAATCAAAGTTCTGAATGATATGTTAGATCGAGAGGGAAGGAGTTGTATTTTATAGGTCCAGCAACACCTATACGAAGTGAGTTTCGTGGAAACGAAGCCTTGGATTGAATTGGATAAGTTTTGAACTGAGACTTAAAATAAGAGAATGAACACTAATTTGGTAGTTAAGAATGAGAATTTTCTTATTTGAAGACTTAAAATGGTAGTGGCTGCTGCATGTGTTTTTTTCTGTTTCATAATATTCAAACTTATGGCCCCACACATGGGTGGCTAGTTGAAGGATCATGCCATTTGCCAACATTTTACAGACTTGGATTGATTCATAGAACTGGGGATGAGGACAATTTCTTACCTACCTGATTATGCTGAGAACAGCAGCTGTTAAAGCGCTTTTCCACCAAAACTAGAGTTACCGTTTACACTGAGCATGATAGGCTCAAATCCGGTACCATTCATCTTCACTTCATAATCAAATATATTATTATTTTATTTTTATTTATTCATATCCACATCCTCAATCATTTGAAAAAGTTTATTTGATATTAATTTTTTCTCATACTTCCATTCTTTACAACAGTTTTTAATAATAAAATATTATATTTTCTTAATAAAAATTAATATAATTTTAAAAATATAATATAATAATATATTTAATTATCAAGTGGATGTGAAAGTCACTTAAAGTATTAATCTATCCTTGCTCTTACCTTAAACAGAATAAACCAGTGTAGATGCAGATGAGGCCAATCCAGATTTTAGACTAGTAACAAAAATCTTCTTCACATAATCATTTATTGAGATATGTAAACATTATATCACTTATTAACAAAATATACTTTACAAGGTCCGAAATCTGAATATTATACCATTTTTTCACTTATTTTAAAATAACATTATTTTGTTCAAACTAGAAGGTCTCTATATGCTTTTTAATTAGAGCAGTCGGTCTGTTTTTTTTCTCTCCTTTTATTCCTTTCAGTCCTTTTTTTCCTATAATGATCCTATCAACTTCTAAATTAACTCTCTATTCGCTGTATTAATTATTAATTATATCTTATTATTTAAGATTTTTTTAAAGATAACTTAATTACATCATCCAGATTCACCTGTTAAATAATAATTATGAGTGATCGAATCTTACGTATAATGAGAACTTATCCTGTCAATAGTGTTAATAAATCATCACTGAAACAAATGAAGTCCAAATGATACCACAATTTTCTTTGGATATATATATACATATACTTTATGTTTTATTGTTTACATTATTAGGTTTTAAATATTATGCATATGTTTCTCTTTTTTATTTTAAAATTATTTTAAGATAGACATTTTCTAGGGTCTGAGGCGGTTTAGCATAGGTTTAAGATGAACATTGGTATTAAACATAGGTTTAGAAGTCTTATAATATATTTATATATGAGCATCGATATCTTGAGACTTCTTAACAACAACTAATTATATTTTTTAAACTTTTAAGTAGGGATGGTAAAGCGGGCGGGCCGTGCGGGTCAACCCGCGACCTGCTGGTAAAAAGTGCGGGGCGGGGCGAGCTGACCCACTAACCCGCAAGAAAAAAAAAATTGGCACTTAGCCGTAGTAAGACAACACAATTATGTTTTTACACAATTTCAAAGAAATAAACACAACAGAATTGTGTCAATAATGTTTATGTTTAATGTTTTTGAATTAATGTTTATGTTTATGTTTAATGTTTTGGAATTAAGTATTTTTAATGTTTTGGAAGTGGAAGAATAGTGATATTTGATATTTATCTTAAT
>Ga0123341_1006047_pt1 | contig 10891 bp, 4 predicted proteins | sample Turbeapinknodule_FD_89959 | JGI IMG/M metagenome (GOLD analysis project Ga0123341, IMG submission 89959) | Root nodule microbial communities of legume samples collected from Mexico - Turtle bean Mexico pink nodule | ecosystem: Host-associated > Plants > Roots > Nodule | place: Mexico: Nepantla...
AATTTATAAAAAAAAATTAAACTTAATTAATTTAAAAATAATATAGTTTGAACATAAATAAATACGGAGTACAACAAAGAATTGTCTTATTTACATCATACTAAGTCTAAAACCTAACTGTTCCTCTCTTTTGGGTCTTCAATTTTTCCTATATTTTCATTTTTTATTGTAGATGAAGATAAAATAGATATTAAAAGTGACAAAGTTTTTATATATTTATCTTATGAAGATTTCAATTTTATTTAATATTTATGGACAAAAGACACTAAGATAATAAAGTTCTTTCTTTGCTATTTAATGTTGATGGGTCACCTCAATAGTTATATTTTGTTAAAACAATTATTTTATCATTTTAAAGTTCAAGAATACTGAGAAATTAATATTTAATTTTGTTAGACTTTTCTAAAAAATATGTTTTTAAATTTATATATTTTTAAATTAAGTTGATCAACACATTTAATTAACAACCATATGATTTACTGATAGAGAAAATTATCTTAAGGACTAACAGATCACATTAAATTCATTTGTTCATTAAATAGGTTAAGACATCTATAGTTAACCACTTTACATTAAGACTTTTAAGTTTTTTGTGTTATCAATTATTATTATCATTAAAGCATTTTGACTCTAAAATTATCTCAGAGTTATCCGTTCTCAATATTTTTTTGTCTACCCTATATATAAAGTTGAATACATTAAAAGATGCATCATCAATTGGCTTAATGGATATTTATAGTTCATTTTTTACATAAATAGATATTAACTATAAAATGGCACCATTGAATTAGAAAAACAATTTTAGAATATTTAAGTACGTTTTTTTTTTCATCATTAGGTGTTTTGAGTTAAAAAAAATCATTAAATAGAAACCACTTTTTAGAGACCAAAATAATTAGTTACAATAATAACTAAATTAGAGACATTTTAGAAACTAAAAAAAATAGTTTTAAATTAGTTTATATTTTTGTTAAATAGTTTCTAAATTGATATCTAATTAGCTATTAATGTTTTAACTACCAATTATTTAAATTCTAAATTTGGTAGCAAAAATCTTGGTTGCTAATTAGATACCAATTTAGAAATCATTTAATAATAATATAAACTAATTTAGAAACCAAAAATTTATTTAGTCTATCTAGTTTAGTTATTATAGTAACTAATTTTTTTTTTAAATTGGTTTCTTTTTATGATTTTGTTGTAGTGTATTGTAAATTATATATATAAATAAAGTTGGACTAGCTGTTAATGTTTATTTTATTTTATTTTTCTTTTAAAAAAGAATTAAAAATCTCTAAAAACATTAAAAATAATAGAATGTTCCTTTGCAACTATTTGTGAGAAGATGGATGAACAACCTTGAAGATAAATCTACATAATTATTACATGTCATATTCTAATTCATCTCATTTTTCGTTTTCAGGGTATAAAACTGCACAACTTGAAGTCAGCATGCATTCTCAAATGCTATTAATGTCTAAATAAACTTTAATCAATACCGAAATTGTGGTAAAAAATGTATTACTCACCTTATACTAAAAAATAATATATATATATATATATATATATTTATTAATATTTTTTTTTTTCTTTGTGATGATTGACAAACACTCATTTTCCAATTCTCTAGTAAACGATCATCCCGCAGCAATAATATAAATTTTTATTTCAAAATATAAATTAAAATTTGAGAAGAATCAACTACAAATTTAAAAATATTATTTTTTATTGGATGTTTTATAAGTGTAGGAAAATTAAAGGATAAATTTTTCCTTTTTTTTTATATTCCTAAATTCTAATATAACTCTTCTTTAAATCTCAAGCTTCCATTTCTATATAGAAATTAAGCATCATAAAAGGTTGACAAAAACGACATTGAGTGAGAAACTGGAGTCATGATAACCTAAAAGTTACATTATAGATAAGTTTATCTTCATTAAGTTGCGTATATATCAAGTAAAACCCATTACTATAGCTTAATTAAATAATGATTATAATAACAACAAAGTTAATGCTCTCATAAGTATGCATTGTAAGAACGGTCACATTTAAGAAGTTAAAGTATATATATAGGTTTGATTTTTTTTTATATATATTTTTACAAACTAATCTTTAACGAGAAGCGTTAAAAAAACACAATCACAGATCAAACTAAATGTGGAAAAAACAGAGAAATTAGAATTCGTGATTTTGTGAATGAGGAATATTTTTTTTATAAAAAGTTTTTATGTTAGGTATCATTATATTATTTCACATTTCAGCTAGACTGATACCTCAAATAACAATAATCATTTTTCATCACATAAAAAAATATTATTAAAGAAAAATACAAAAATATGGAGAGATTAAATCAAAACTCATATTAACAAAACGATATATAGGTAAACTATATGTTGGAGATCCCACATCGACTAGAGATTAAAGTCTTTCATATATAAGTGAGTGCAAACCTCACCTCATTCAACCGGTTTTATGGGGTTGAGTTAGAGTAAAGTCCACTTTGTAATATGATATTAGAACTGTTTTCGAGCATATCCTGGTGAATGTTTGTTAGGCCTATCGTGTCACCCGCTATTTGACCACTATCTCAGCGTGAAGGGTGTGTTGGAGATCTCAAATCGACTAGAGATTAGAGTCTTTCATAGTATATAAATAGATGCAAACCTCGAACCCATTTTATAGGTTGAATTAAGCTTAAAGTCCACTTCGTAATACTATATTTATTAATAAAAAATTATAACATAATAGATAGAAATCAATAAAATGATTCTTTATGAATAAATCTTAAATTAACAAACTTATTAAAAGAGATATTTGATATTGGATGCAACTCCCACGACAATTTATAGTATATTGAGGTAATATTGTTAGAAATAATTTAAAGTATATTGAAATAATATTGTTAGAATTAATGATGAGTTATTATCTACATCGATTCTGAGCGAAACTATATTGAGGACACCGATAGTAAAACTTATGATCCCTTAGTTTCGTATTAGTCAAAGTTACTTACGGTGTAAAAAACTTGCATTAAAAGGTCTTGTTCCACACGAAAAAGAAAAGAAAAATGAATCGTAAGAATCTGAATTTAGAATGGAAGCTTTACTTTAGAAGAAGGTAAGGGGACCACAGGGCGCTGGATCTTAATGGTAGTGGTAATGGTCCTATCCTAATCCTAATCCTAATCCTAATGAAGTGCATTTAAAAAACTTCAAATTTCTATAATGCAATTATATATATTATATTAGAATATATAAAAGGTGAAAGAAAATAAAAAGGAGGAGATTGTGTTTTTGTTGATCCATTTTATTTGGGTAGGTGAAGGAGAAGGGAGACGAAGTGATGCGAAGAGAGAAACGGAACGCGGACTCCAAGGCAAAAACAGAAGGCAGATTTAAGGAGGGAGTTGAGGTCCGTATATTTTAAGCTTATTACCTTTCTCTCTTTCTATTTCCATTTTCCAATACGGTAACCAACCGCAACACAAAGCTCCTCTTCTTTCTTCCTTTCCCACACTCAGAGCCATGGGCAAATCTACCTCCTGCTTCAAGCTAATCACTTGCGGTGGCGATGCGCCTGAGAAAGACGACTACCACCAAGTCTCCGAGGTAATTAATTCCTCTCTCAATTCACTTTAACCACTCCAACTCTCTTTCATCTTCTCTCTGCATCTTTGATCCCACATTCTTTCTCTTTTTCTTCTCCAATTCACGCTCTAGGGCTCACTTCTGCATCCTGCTTCATCAATAACTTCATCCGCCTTTGATTCCCTTCTTCTTCTTCTTTTTTTCCCTTTTTGGATAGCTTATTAAATAATCTGATGCGGTTTTTCCATCATTGTGTTTCCTTTTTCGTTTGTCCTTCACTTTCATTATTACCGGTGGATGTTGAGGGAGCTGTTTTTTTTTTCTCTGTTGATTATTGCAATTATTGTGCTCACTTTTTTAAGTTTGTTTTCCTTAATGTAGAACTTTTTGTTTACATCCTACTCATTGAATTGCCAATGCATGAGAACGATCCCGAAACTGTTGATTTTTTTTTTAAATCTGGTATCTAGTAACTTCGTTAGGATTGTGACATTTTACGCTTCGATATGGAGTTACTATCAACTTTATTTTTAGATCTGTGCTTCTTGGCTCATTGTGTTTTCGCTGGATGAAGTGTACGCATTGCACATGTGACTTCGAATAGTTGCACATTGCTTTCTGGTGAATTTCTTTGAGTCAGTGGAAGTTCATCTAAAGGCCTTTTGCTGTTGGCATTATGAATAAGAATGCATGCCTTAGATGCATTAATCGTTAGATCATTGAAGCTGAATTCGTTTAGGATTTTAAAAAAAAAAATAGTTCGTTGAATGTCTGTCTCCTGTCGTCTTTTGTGACTGATGATATCTGTCACGTGGAAAAATTGTCTGTATTTCTCTTTGTTTTCATTTTTTCAGTTCCACTGTACATCTGATTAAAAGCTGGATTTGAAGAGAACACTGTAGAAGTATGTTTCACGAGCTGACTTCTCTTTTGCAAAATTGCAAGAGTTAGTGGTTTTCTGCATCTGAACAAGATTGGATCCTTTATGATTGAAGCAGCATTCCGTTTCATTCTTACATTTCAGACACAGAGTCAATGTAGTTTTGAAAAAATTATAGGAAAAAATAAAAATATACATATTTTAACTTGCATAGAGGAAAGTTATTATTTGTAATTTGCTGTTGTTTTCCACTTCTAAGTTCCGTAGTAAAATTATCTGAAAGCTGAAATTAGAAGGAATACCATAAAAACTTTTGAATACCAGAATTTGTTTTCGCGAAGTTAGAATAGTTAATATTTGGCTGCATTTCAAACATCATGGTTCTGTTATGATTGAAATAACATTCCATTTTGGCCGTATGAATTGGACACGGAATATGGGAACTATTTTGTAGTTTTGAATAAACATGTATTAGAAAATGCTTATCTAGATTACCGATAATCAGCAATCCCACCCTAAGTAGGATTTATATTGTGCTGTTTGAAACCGAAGGGTGGGATGTAAACATCATCGTACTGAATCTCTTTTTAGTGCTAAATGTAGGGAGTAGCAATTGCGCACAAAGCTAGGAATGGAATCACCTTCCTGACTTCTTGCATGTAATTCATGCTCCGGAAAAATATAAATTCCAGTAAATAGTCTTGTGGAGGATGTTTGGTCAAAAAATATTTATATTCACCATTTATAGTTTTTACTTTCTTGCTAGCAGTAAGAAGAAACTGAGGTTATCCTTGCTACTGTACCTACATGTATGGCTCCAAGTTTGTTTTTCACACATTTTTCTTAAAACATTATTCCAGGTAAAGGAGTCTAATGATAAACGTGGTTGGAGTTTCCGCAAGAAATCTGCAAGGCATCGTGTGCTTAGCAATACTGTGATAGCAGAGTCTCCATCTTCGGCAAATAAGGAACATTCAGAATGTACTAATTTTAATTTTCAACCACTTCCTGAACCTAATGTTGTTGAGAAGATTTACACAGCAAATTACTCCGATGAGAAGCCCCAGTTATCCTCCTTTGAAAACTCACAAGTAGCAGAAACAAATGTAATTGAATCTGAGAAGAAGGTAGATGTGAATCCACCAGAGTCTGATGTCATCATCATCCAGGCGGCTATTAGGGGGTTATTGGTATGTTTTACCTTTGTGGAATTTTGCTAATCCATAACCTTGAAAGAAGGAACAATTATTTATAGCTTCCTTTTTTTCTGTGTATTGTTCTTGTTGCTTTCAGGCTCAGAGAGAACTGCTACAGCGTAAGAAAGTAGTGAAGTTACAAGCTGCCTTTCGTGGGCACTTGGTCCGGAGGCATGCTCTGGGAACCCTGCGTTGTGTTCAAGCCATCATCAAAATGCAAGTCCTTGTGCGGGCTCGACGTGCTCAGCAGTCACATCTGGAAAATCCTTTAGATCACAAGGACGGCAAAAAGGATTCCTCAGAAGCTTTGGTACTGTTATTTCAAAATTGAAATTTCTGATTGGCAATTGATTTGTCCTCTGTTCTAATAAGTTTGATGATTCTTGCCCAGTTGTTACTTGTTTAAAGTTGCTTCAACTTGAGAAATGATTAGTCCTTAGAATTGTCCCTCCTTAATACATTGAGCATTCAATACGATTACTGGAAGTCTGGAACACAGGATATCTATTTCATAGTTTAATAGTTGAAGTTCTTTAATTTTTAATTTGCAAGAGCATCATATGATCTGTAGTATCTTCAGTTGATGCTCTGTGTATGACCCTTTATTTTTACATACCTTTGTTTAGGGAAATGAAAATCTGATGACCAAATCAAATGTGAATTACACTTCAATTGAGAAGCTGCTTAGCAATAGGTTTGCTAGTCAGGTATGCTGAATATGGATATGTTTGTTCCCCAGTTCGTAGTTCCTATATTTTTTTATTATCCCATTAAATCTCTTCCCATCTTTTATTTTTTACATTCAAGCTGTTGGAATCAACACCAAAGAACAAACCTATCCATGTCAAGTGTGATCCATCTAAAGGCGATTCTGCTTGGAAATGGTTGGAAAGGTGGATGTCCATATCATCAAAAGATATTGCAAATTGCAATGAAACTAGTTCTCTAACAGAACAGTCAAAGGAAAGCAAGGATAGCGCTTCTGTGTTTCAATTTGAAACGGGTATTCCATCTGAACCCTTTCCCCCAGCTGCTAACACTATACCCACTGTTGAAGATTCACCTCTGCCACCTGAGGATGAAGAAAAGTCGATTACTTATGATCCTAATAACTTTGAGTTTCAAGCAAGCTGCTCCACACCATCTATTGTAAAAGATGACATGGAACAGGTTCCGGCTGAAGAAAAAACTGCATATGATGCCAAAGTTACCTTAGCCGATACCGATTCCTTCCAAAATGACAATTCGGCATCAGATGCAAGTGCCCCACCAGAGCTTTACTCTCTTCGGAAGGAACCTGAAATTGCCCTACCATCTGAACACAGCTCTCTTCATGGGGAGCCTGAAATTGCCCCACCACCAGAGCTTAATTCTTTTTATCAGAAGCCTGAAATTGACAGTGAGCAGAACAAACGATCCATGAAAAGATTTGCTTCAGACCAACTAGAGTCTGAAGGAAAGAAAACTATGAATGGATCAAAAAAGCTCAGTAATCCTGCATTTATCGCGGCACAGTCAAAATTCGAAGAGCTGAGTTCAGTAGCAAATTCAGGTAGGACAAGCAATTTGTCCTACCAAGATTCTGCAGTTGAATCTCAAGGAGACACCTTTTCTGTTGGCAATGATGGTGCATATAAAACAAAAGAGTTTGCATTTGAAAATCCTGCTCTTTATCTTTCTAGGCTTGCTGGTTCTGATTGTGGCACTGAACTCTCCATTTCTTCCACTCTTGATTCACCTGATATATCAGAGCCTGGCGTAATGGAAAGTGAACGAGATGCCAAAGATTTAGTGGAAGGGATTGGTAATATTGAGAACACAATAAACCGTGATGATGAGACCAATGTTTCATCTGCCATCCCAGCTTCTAACCTAGCTACTTCTGTTTTGGATCAGTCAGAGGTTGTGGATGTCATTAGTGGCAATTTGGGTCACTCAGTGGTGGCTGTGGACTCTGGAGAGCCTGCTAATAGTAATACTGAGAAAGATGCATCTGATCTGCAGAGAGAACCAGCAGAGTCTGCTCTGCAAGATTTAAGATCGTCTCCAGAAGCATCACCTAGAAGCCATTTAACTGTCCCTGAATCACAAGGAACCCCTTCAAGTCAAGTGTCTGGGCAACCTAAAGAGAGCAAAATCAACAAGAGTAGATCTGGCAATAAACGTCGGAGTCTATCCTTAAGTAACAAATCTCCTACAACTCCAAATCAAGATTCAGGATCAGGAGGCAGTAGGGAGCAACTGCCTAAAGATCAGCAGAATGGAAAGAGGCGCAGTTCCTTTGGCTCTGTAAAGCCTGATCACATTGATCAAGAACCTAGAGATAATAGTACTAACAGTAATTCTGTTCCCCATTTCATGCAAGCTACAGAATCTGCTAGGGCCAAGATTAATGCAAATAACTCTCCAAGATCAAGCCCAGATGTGCATGAACGGGACGTCGAAGTTAAGAAGAGACTTTCCTTACCTGGTGCCGCTGGTAGGCAAGGATCTCCACGTATCCAACGATCAACATCTAAGGCACAGCAGACTGCCAAAGGGAACAATATACATCCTCCTCAAGGTAAATTTTAGAGTATAAGTAACTTCTTTTGCTTGGATTTTGAAGCTTGAATCTTCTTGTTATTATGAATGGATCATTATTTTTTACTTCATTGAATAGTGTAAGGGTTGTTGCTAGTAAAATTATGATTAATTGATAAGCTGTTATTTTGGCTGTCTATTGCATTGTTGTGGTGTTTGACATGCTAGTAGTGGACAAGCTTCGATCAATTAGGGCTGTGCACTTTGCAAGAATCCAGCCTATGTTTACAGATTATGTCTTGGTTTGGTTTGCCAAAAGTTAATGTTTATATTACTTAAATTTTTGTTTTTGACCATTGGGTTGTTTGGGGGCGGGGTGAACTAGAATGTGAATGACTTTTTTTTATCGGTTTTCGAGGTTTGTTCTTAAAAAATAACGGTGGAAATGCACCACATTTTGAGCTCAACTGGCAATGGAGGCATCTGGTTAGGAAGGAGATCTTAAGCATATTTTCCTTATTAATGAAAAAATGTTGTTTTAACTTTCTTCTTAGGCCACCATCCTTGTGAATATATCATTGCTGCTCTACCTTGAAGATATTTGTAATGTATGAATCTGTGTTTGATCTCTTGTGCTTTCTTTGCCTCACCTTCTTTCTTATAGTAAAAGTCAGAATATTGCTGGTTATTGAGCTAAACATACTGGGTGTCCAGTGTCCAACCTTTCTTGTGGAGAACATATATTTTGTTATGAAAAAAGAGAAAAATAAAATCTGCTCTTTAAATTGTACTACTTACCACTTGATTTCTGATTCTTCCAGAGAGAAAATGGCTGAGGTGAATTGATGGCGGAAGTGTGCTGACAAGCTTCTACAATGATTTGATTTGTTAATTCTATTTGAAGCATAGCTGCTCCGTTTTACATGCTTTTTTTTTTCTTTAAATATTTCTTGACACTTTGCATTCTTTGCCTCCCTTTTCTGCTTCCCCAAATTTGAAGGTGCTCAGTTTGGTTGTGACCTCCGGGAACATTCATGTGTAAAAGTGAGTGAGGCTTATATATGTAATGTACATTGTTTGTTGCTCTGGTCATTGTTATTATTGTGCCATACCTGTGAGGTGCACGCGATTTGTAAGTTTCAGAGTTCGAACTTTATGAAATATTTAAAAATGTTTGTTGAATATATTTTTGTTTGGTTTTTGACCCAAATGTATGTTACGGAAATAAGCTGAATATCATCCTGATTTTTTCCCTTTTTCTTATTATGACTTGAGTGAGGGGGAAAAAGAGCCAAAGATCAGCTGTAGTCAGTCAAAGTCTTTGTTAGCCTGATTCTTTTGACTGAATTGAAAGTGTATCGGAATTTTTCATAAGTAGTGCTGTCAATTTCTCTTAGATGATTTGAGATGTCAAAAAACTATGAGTGAGATTAATTAAACAATTTTTTTGTAGTTTTATAATTTAAAAGAAAATTAATTGGTAATAAAGAAAGTATTTAAAAGAGTTTTCTTTCATTAGTCCGAAGATTAAATGAACCAACTATGAACAAATTACAGAAATTTGTAAATCATCAGCAAATAGTAACACTGAACCAACAAGAGAAAGGAACAGAGTATCAGAACAAACATTCTGTTCGCCGAGAGTGTGGTGAAATTGAATACGTAAGATTCATAAGATGTCTATGGGTAGGTGCTCCTTCGAGGATAACAGTGTTTAAAGAACGAATTTCACTAACCACCTTTAAATAAAAGAAAATTTAAAATGAATTATTGTGAAATGATAATTTGTAAAAAAGTAAATTAACTTGTATTTATAATTTGTGTATAAGTTAAATTTAGTTTTGAAAGAATATTTCATTTTCTAATTTTTCTCTCTCAAAAGTATTTATGTAAAAAACTCATCCAACCATACCTGCTTAAAAGGAACTCTAAGTTGAATGTGAGTTTTATAATAATCTTCAATCAATTATTTGAAGTGAAAAAACTCTACCATTTTTAATTCTAGAATGTTTTAAGTAATTAATTTAAAAAATCAATTTTGTTAATTAGATCTCAATTATTTACGATCATTTCACTTTTAGAAAAAGTTATTATTGTAGCTAAAAAATATTATTTGTATAAAAAAAATAAGGATAAAAGTACACCAGACTATTCATTAAAAGAAACTAGATTGAAGAAAAAAATAACTAAAAAACTCCAATTTAAAAGAAAAATTAAGTGTCTGGTTAACTCACCAACTATAGCGTATTAAAAGGAACCAAACTTATTATTTTGAAACTTACTTATAATTAAATTGGATTTATTTGATCCACCATTTTATACACCAAATGGAATGAAATAGAGTAAAATGTTTGACACCTCTTATTAAAAGTCATCTAAAAAGTTGTATACGTGTAACTACATAAAAAAACACTGATAAATGTTTAAATATAATGTTGTTAAAAAACTAAATACAAGTAAAAAAAATTAGTTTTGAGTAAAATTTAACGGTGGGAAATTAAACCGATGAACTCTTTTAGTAGCAAGAATTATATTTCTTTGGTCAAATATTGATCTCCCAAAAAAGAATTAAAGTTTATTCCGTTAATAGACTTTTATTATAACTATATGGTAAGTTAACTGATTTTTATTGTAAATGCATGCATATTATACGAGTTTAATCTTTTCCTTCCCACAATAATTAACTAAGAACATTTCTATTATAT
>Ga0123341_1006049_pt1 | contig 10891 bp, 9 predicted proteins | sample Turbeapinknodule_FD_89959 | JGI IMG/M metagenome (GOLD analysis project Ga0123341, IMG submission 89959) | Root nodule microbial communities of legume samples collected from Mexico - Turtle bean Mexico pink nodule | ecosystem: Host-associated > Plants > Roots > Nodule | place: Mexico: Nepantla...
ATTTTTTATTTTTTAAAATATATTATTTGAAGTAGCATTTTATGATAATAATAGAGTTGGACCGATAAGTTTAGATGTTCCAATTAGTTTACAAGTACAACAAATTATTATTAATGGATAAGAATTCATTCGTTTTGAATGAACAAAGAAAAAGATGAATTATGTGTATGCAGTTATTAAGGGTGTTCATGAGTACCCTTAATAAATACATTAATATTTTATGTAGTAATTAAAAAATATATTAATGATGGGGAAATCATTTAATTTTTATTAACTAGAAACAAATATGCAATCCAAATTTTTTTAAAAAATAGAACTGTGCATTCTACAAGAAGTAAAAGTGGATTTAGCTAAATTATATATTATATTTAATAAATATAATAAATAGTATTATTGTGTGTTAAATACATATGTGATATTCATTATATCACATTTAATGTTTATAATGAATAACACTTATTTAATAATTTAATACATTAGTTGGTGTGTGATCTTGAAAATAATTAAATTTTATTAATAATAATAATAATAATTTGTGAATATATAAATTTACGTGAGAAGAGATATATATATATATATATATATATATATATATATATATTTGATAAATTAGATTGTGTTCATAAGAAGTTGTGTGTGAAGGAGAAGGGTGAATATCCATAACCACATTGTCAATGTTGAGAGCAATTTGTGGGGTGAGAGTGGGAGTGGCAACTCCAAAACATTGCCTTCTTCCCTCAATAATCTCATCATCCCTCAACATTCATACCCTCACACGTACCACTTTTTCCAGAACCTTCCGTTTCCACCCACCTTCAATTCCTCTTCCTCCCTTTCTGTCCCTCTTGCCTCCCAAAGCAGCAGGTACTCATTTTCTGCAACCCCTTAACGTTTTTCCCCTTAATTTTGTTTCTGATAACATTTGGGTTGGTGTCAACATTTCTTGTAATGTGGTAAAAAAGTTTTCTTAAAAAAATGCATTTTTTCATGAAAAAATCGAATTTTTAATGAAAAAAGATAATTTTTCAGCTTCTTATGGCACTGGGAGTAGTGGTGCTGAAGGTGGTAGGCCAAGGGAACTATTGGTGCAACATTTGTTGGTCAAAGAAGATGACCAGAAGCTTCTGTTGGATCTTCAGCAAAAAATCTCTTCAGGTTAGTGACACTGAGGGAATTCAGTTATTTTCTCCTACCAATGTTAGGATTTGGAAGGTGTTTATTTCTAGTCCACGGCTTAGTTTTCGTTTGTTGTTTGTGTGTTCAGGGGAAGATTTGAGTGATCTTGCTGTGGAACATTCAGTTTGCCCATCCAAAGAAGAAGGAGGAATGCTTGGATGGGTAAAAAAGGGTCAAATGGTATGCTTTTGAGATTAGATTAAACCTTAGTTTTAGGGTTTCCCTGAATTTGCAACCTTTTTGTGCTTTGTTGGGAAGCGGTTTCAGTTGATTTCACCAGTGCCTTGTGTAATAGGATACGGATATAATTACCATAAAGTTTCTTTGGGTAGGTGATAAAGGGGGTGAATTAAATATGTTTTGGCCATATGGTTCTGGAAAGGAAGCAGATGGGGTAGCACTAATTTTACTTCAATAGTACAATTATGTGATTTCAAATTTGTGTGATGGTGAAAATGTGATAGGTTCCTGAATTTGAGGAAGCTGCGTTCAGTGCACCTTTAAACAAAGTTGTAAGGTGTAAAACCAAATTTGGATGGCACCTGCTGCAGGTTTTATCTGAAAGGTATTAACAGGTTTATGCTTCTAAATTGGATGATTACATGTTTTTAATTTCTATAATTTTTTTAAAAGGATTTGACTTTGATGTCTGATGATGCAATTAGCCAGCAACAATCACTGGGGTCATGCTTGGAGGTGGTTGCTGTTAATTACATTGAGTGTTCTTATGCCTTGTAAATTTTCTTTTAACTGACAGGGAAGAATCAATTCTTCAAGACATTCAACCTCTTGAGCTGCATGGGAAAATTCAAGATCCCAGTTTTTTGGAGGAGGCACAGTTAATTGATGTTCGAGAGCCTGAAGAAGTGTATGCTTTGATTTTGTTCAAGTTTAATTAATTTTGAAATCCTTTAAATTAATATTGAGACCAAGTGGGTGGGTGGGTGGTTATAAATTGCTATGGCAATAAGCTTGAAAAAAAGAGAAAATATAGTGATATATAACTTCTTCAATTGAAAGTTTTGATAGCATTTCAACATTAATACCCTTTTTGACATCTCAAAGGGAACGAGAGGGTATACTTTTTGTTTGACTTCATGGATATCATTTAGTGTCCCTTACACTTGTTTGCATTTATTTTTCCTTTGTGCTGTAGTTTTGGGAATCATCCACCTTTCCTGCTTGTCTCTACTCTAGTTGCTGGTTTGGTTTTTTCTTCATTTAAATGACATTCTCATCATGCACAGGGCCAAAGCATCTTTGCCAGGATTTACTGTTCTTCCCCTCCAACAATTTGGAAGCTGGGGGCCTGAAATAACTACAAAATTTGACTCTCAAAAGGATATATACGTTATGGTAAGTGCAAATTTTCTTCCAAAAGATTAGAGGACCTTTGATCCTAATTATTACTGTTTTCTTACATGGCTTGATTATTGTTCTTCCCTGAATGATCTGTTCTTGTTGTGTATCCTCCTGTTCCTCCTGTTCCTCCTTAATTGGTTTGGAGGTTGTAAGTTGATAAGAAATTGAAACTGCAATTTTTTTAATACGTTCCTGCTTTTGCAGTCTAAGTTTGATTATTAGAGGTCTTTCATTGGAGATTAACTTTGTTCAGTTAACATGTTGCTACAATGCACAAGAGGATTAACTTTGGATCTGATTTAGCATTGCTCTTTTCTTTGTGTTGATTTGTTCAATAACTTGACTTCTTCTGAACGCAGTGTCATCATGGCATGCGGTCATTACAGGTTGCCAAGTGGTTGCTGTCACAGGTAAAATAATTTTTTTCCTTTTCGCCATGCTTGTATGTTTGATTTGCTTCATCATCTGTTTATTTGTTGATATCACAGTGTAACTCACAATCCATGCACGAAATTAGTTCTATACTGTATGATTTTAGACGTGCAATCTCCATCTGGTGCTTGCTGGATAGAGACTGCTTTAGACTGTATACAACTGATGGAATAAAAAATTTCAACTTGATCAAAGGTGAAGGAAATATGAGGATGATTTGTGTACCATTTACTCACCTATATACGAATCTGAAAGTGGATTTAACTCATTTAGGAGTTGATTCTCATCTTCACAAGTTGCAATGAAGTTGTTTTGTACTACACATTTTCTGATACACTCATTTAAACTCACTCTACCACTGGATGAAATTCACCAAAAACTACTAAATTTTGAGTCTCTTTTCTTATTTAATGAATCTCACTCATGATTTTGTACTTTTTGATAAATTTAACCAACAATAAAGAGTGAGTTATGAGTGCATTAAAGATTGTGTTATTACCACTCCTCTATAGATTAATGAGCAAGATGTTAACATTATATGATAATGATAATGATTGTGATTTTCAATCTTTTTTCATTTCATTTAAATATAAGAAATGTATGAAGGAATTGTTGATTGTGAACTTTTCAGGGTTTTAGGAAAGTATACAATCTTTCTGGGGGAATCCATGCCTATGCTGTTCAGGTTGATCCATCAGTCCCCACATACTGATCACATTACCTTTAGGAATTGGAACTCTCTTAATATAGTCATGTAGTCATTTTGGATCAACACTTAGAGGCTCCTTGTTTTCAATATTTAAGGTTACATATTTTGGATCAAGAGGTAGAGACTCTTTGTTTTCAATATTTAAGGTTACAATATCTAAGCAACTTTTTGAAATTTGTCTGACCAAATTTTCAAAGCACAACAAAATGGTTGATAAAAACTTTTTTTCTCATCATTAAAATTCTGGATGTTATTTGTGGTTAACCTTTTTCTTTCAAATAATTATAAATAATTTTTGTCCATTTTGTGTGTGCTTTAGTGTAACAAAGATTCAGATAGTTTAAACAAAACAAATTATTCTTAAACCATTATTCACCTAATAAATCTGTATAAAAAATGCATTAATTAATTAATTATAATAAAAGGATTAACAATAAACAACGGGTTGAGATGGTTTTAAAGAGAAAATTCAAAATGAGAGCGAGATTTAAGAGATGAGTTTATCTCTGTCTGGAGAATCCTATAAAAGTATTTTAATAACCTTTTTTTTAACTGTTAAAATTAATGTGTATAAGTTAAAAATAAATTTTTAAGAATTTAAAAATATGAAATAAATTTTATAAACTAATCTATAAATAAGTTAATTTTTTAAAATGTTTTGTTTTAAATTGAGTTAAAACACAAGAAAACTTATATGTAAACTACTCTGTCAAATCATTGAAACATGGAATCCACCTTGAAAAGTATAAAAAGGAACTAAAGAGGTTACGATAGAATAATAGTCAGCCTTTTTAAATCTATTAAGAAGAATAGTATTTACATTTTTTTTAGTATGAAAACTACTTTTGATAAATATAAATGAAGAAATAAAATACAAATTAATGTTTTAATGAGTGATTGTTGTGCTTTTCAATTAAGGTTTTTTTTTAATATCTTTTATACTAATTAGACTACAAATGATTAATAGAATAAAAAATTAAAAGAAAAACAAAGATAATTATGTTTGATCAGTTTCAGTCTCTAAGTGAGTATTTAGAAAAAGAAATCTATTTCAATCAATTTTATTACTTCCAAAAAGAAATCTTTAACTTTCATAAAGAAGTGCCCAAATTAATCTAGAAAGACCCATTTGACTTAAGTTGGTCAAGATTTAGTATTTAATATAATTTAGAGATGCCTAAAAGTTTGAGTAAAAAATAATTGCAAATAATACACATGCCCACTTGGACAAAAATCTAGAAAAGTTATATAATGTAATGTATTTTTTATGACACTGATCATGAGTTTTACTTTGTTTTATGGTAAGATTAAATGAATGAGAGTGGTAAGAAAATGAGTTGGATTATTGTGAGTCGAGTCATAAACACATAATTTTGTGTATTTTTTAGGGTGACATAATTTATCTGTAAAAAGTGTAAAAATGGAAGTAAAAACAGAATGAGTAGTGTGATGAGGTGCATTTAGGTGGGTAAGTTATTGAGAGTGAAAGAGTTGTAAGGACTAAAACTGAAAAGAGACTTGTTTAGACTTGGAAAAGGGAAAGTAATAACTGAGTTGGTTGTGCCAGATGTTTTGACCTGTGTAACAGACCAAAATTCATTTTTATTCCCTCTTCCTAAAACTCCTCACAACCATTGTCTGAATAAAAACCTCACCCTTCCAAGGCAAAAGACACGCCAAAGACTCTTAATTTCCTGCCTCTAATTCTCTTCACCAACACCACCTTTTAACACCCTTTCAAATTTCCCCATATCTTTTTTTTAGACAATTTTTTTTTCTCTTTCCCAACAAACAGACACTTCCCCTCATGCTAACACCTTCTCTCCAGAAAACAATCACAACATTATTTTTGAGCCCTCAAATCACACCACCTTGACCTATATCTACAAGTCATTTCCTTTCATTTCCCTCCACCCCTTTTGTTCCTGTTCTCCCTTCCATTCCACCATGGGCAACTGTTGCTCAGGTGGCACCAATGATTGTGACAACAAGGGAGAAACCAACCAAAACAACAACAATGATGAAGGGGGAACTGCAACCACCCCACCACAATCTAAGCCTAACCATCCTCCATCCAAGCAATCCAAGCCGGCCGCCATCGGCCCTGTGCTTGGAAAGCCAATGGAGGATGTGAGAAGTACTTACAGCATGGGGAAAGAGCTAGGGAGAGGCCAGTTTGGTGTCACACATTTGTGCACACACAAGAGCACAGGAAAGCAATATGCATGCAAAACCATTGCCAAGAGAAAGCTGGTTAACAAGGAGGACATAGAGGATGTGAAGAGGGAGGTGCAAATCATGCACCATCTCTCAGGGCAGCCCAACATTGTGGAGCTTGTCAATGTGTTTGAGGATAAACAATCTGTTCATTTGGTGATGGAGTTGTGTGCTGGGGGTGAGCTCTTTGATCGCATCATTGCCAAGGGACATTACACTGAACGTGCAGCAGCTTCCCTGTTGAGAACCATAGTGCAGATCGTCCACACGTGCCATTCCATGGGGGTCATTCATAGAGATCTTAAGCCTGAGAATTTCCTTCTCTTGAACAAGGATGAAAATGCACCTCTCAAGGCCACCGATTTCGGTCTCTCAGTTTTTTACAAGCAAGGTGAATAAGATCTCACCCTTCTCTCTTCTGGTTTTCATTCAATGTTTGTTTGTTATTAGGTTTGATTTAATTAATTATAAGGAGAGATAATTTAATTTCTGTGGAAGAACATGTGCATGCCCTGTTTGTTTTTAGATTCATGGAAAATGAGACCTCTGTAGCAATTGTTTCTGGGATATCTGAGATTACATCAGTCACATTTATTAGTAATTTCATGTAATATTAAGAACAGTGATAAAACCATAATTATGACTGTAATTTAAAACCTTTGTAACAATTGTGGATAAGAACTCGTACCACCAGTGCCTCATTTCAATGGAACTTCTCTTTGGAAAGTTTTTTGCTAAACAATCACAATCTTGGAATTCAAAAGCAGCATAGTTTAACATGGAATTCATCCCTTTTTTGACAGGAGAGATGTTTAAGGACCTTGTTGGAAGCGCATATTACATTGCACCTGAGGTCTTGAAGAGGAAATATGGTCCAGAAGTTGACATTTGGAGTATTGGTGTCATGTTATACATTCTTCTATCCGGTGTTCCTCCATTTTGGGCAGGTAATATTCGTTCATCAATCTTAAAGCTACCTCTAGATAACAAAGAAATCTTTTCCTTCCTATAAATTTGACATTGAAACCAAAACATGCTTTTGACAGAAACCGAAAATGGAATATTCCATGCAATCCTACGAGCTCATATTGACTTCACAAGTGATCCATGGCCATCAATTTCGCCAGCAGCAAAAGATCTCGTCAGGAAAATGTTGAATGCGGATCCCAGACAGAGGCTGACAGCGTACGAGGTTTTGAGTAAGTGAAACACCAAACTTGAATTTCACGACGAATTAATTGTTTACAAATTAATTTTACTCAAGCCTCAACAGATTAGTTCAATGCAATTCTAATACAGCATTTCTAATGTGAAAAACAGATCACCCATGGATCAAGGAGGATGGAGAAGCACCAGATACACCACTTGACAACGCAGTACTGAATAGGCTCAAGCAGTTCAGAGCAATGAACGAATTCAAGAAAGTTGCTCTAAGGGTAATTCTATTTTGTTAGTAAATCAATCATGATTTAGTTAGAGATGGCAAAAACAAACTACTTGGCATGGCCTGTAAATTCAACTGATTCGCATATGAATATGAATTATAGGTCATCGCGGGCTGCCTATCAGAGGAAGAAATCATGGGGTTGAAGCAGATGTTCAAGGGGATGGACACTGACAACAGCGGCACCATTACAATTGAAGAGCTCAAACAAGGGCTTGCAAAACAAGGGACCAAGCTAACAGAACAGGAAGTGAAGCAATTAATGGAAGCTGTAAGTTCTCTCTCCTCTTCTAAGTACTGCATCAGAAAAATGTTTTTCCCAGCAGTCATTTCTCTAATGCCATTACTTGTGTTTTTCTTCTGCATATTACAGGCAGATGCCGATGGCAATGGAACCATTGATTACGATGAATTCATCACAGCAACAATGCACATGAACCGAATGAACAAAGAAGATCATCTTTATACTGCTTTCCAATACTTCGACAAAGATAACAGCGGGTAAAGACAAAAAATATCAACTGGACTTGAATATGTATCAGTCATCACCCCTTCAGAAATTGATTGGTATTAAACGTTCTAATCTCCTTTCTTTGTCATAATCAGGTACATTACCATCGAAGAACTAGAACAGGCTCTCCATGAGTTTAACATGCACGATGGTAGGGACATCAAGGATATCATTTCAGAAGTTGATGCAGATAATGTAAGTCCTTTACTCAATGAATTAAATATACTAATAAATATAACTTTAAATGAAAACTCAGACACAATTATGTGGTTTCTAATAAATTTCAATCTATAATAGTGACTTCTAGAGAATGTTACTAGCACTTCTATAGTTCCAATTCAAATAACTTTCTATCACATATGTGGTTAACAAGATCCGAATCATGATTAAGAAATTTATGAAAAACTTGTCATTGTAGGATGGCCGGATTAACTATGATGAATTTGCTGCAATGATGAACAAAGGAAACCTAGAAGTTAACACCAAGAAGAGGCGTGATTCAACCTTATATTAGTTGGGATTAAACAAATATTTGACATCAAGGTCACTTCAAGCCATGTGTCATTGGCTGGTGGTGTTATAAGTGAAATATCAAGGAGAGTGTTGTTGTGCATGATTGGTGTTTGGTTGGGACTAGGGATATACGTGGGGAATGGGACAAGGTGGAAAACAAACAAAATTTGAGGGGGAAAAGAAGTTGAATCAACCATTGAGAAATGTGAATATATATATAATGTGTGTCCTCGGGCGCCCAGGGGTTGATTGGTTTTCTCTTTCAGTGAAAAATTGTAACAAATCTTGTATTGCTTCTCACTTAGGAATCAAATAAAAAAGGATTTTAAATTATGTATTGATTCCTTTTCAACACTAGTTCAAATACATTCTTTGGAAAGATTCTACATTTGAATACCCTTTCAATCAAACAGATAGAAACATTATAAGGTTTCCACTCTAGAAATTAATGCTGAATTCAACTATCTTTTGAGATTCAGATTTATATAAAAGAAATTAACAGTAATCTATAATACATTATAGAGTTCAACACACAAAATGACTCTTACACAAACACACGATCACACTATAAGTGAGTTTGAATTAAGATAGAGCAATTCAAGGCACCATTAACTTCAGCAATTTTCAAGTCCACAGTCCTTATGGAACGGCATAATAATTTCGGAGACATGACTTTTAAGAATAAATCAGAGATAAATAACAAGACACAATAAGGTAAATAAGAACCATTACATTGAATCCAAGGTTTGAAGATTTTCATTTGATTAACTGGTCAATTTAAAACCCATCCGTTTCCAATAAATGCTAGAAAACAAGGTAATATGACAGCACAAAACAAAAATTAGACGTTTTCATGAAGGTACAAAAGTTGCACTCGTAAGAAAAATCTTCTATTAAAAACACTATTCCTTCACAATAAAGGGACACAATCTGATTAAAAAATTTGGACAAAATGCACCAAATCATAAATAAATTAAGATGAAATAAAAAATGCAGGACCATGAAAAATCGTTAGGACATTTTTGGCAAACATATAATGTGCAGAATCAAGGATTAACAAAATAGGTACATGAAAGATTTCCAGATGCCAACTTCAAACCAAATGAATTCAATTCAGATTGGGAAAGACAGAAGGAAACCCTCAAGGAACCTCATACAGTTGACTTGCAAAAACAAATTTCATTTATTCTAATTCAATACACAGAAGGCACAAACACAGAAAATATCCTAAATTTACCAAAGAAAAAGAAGGCCTTCAAAAAACAGGGAGCAACGATCTTCACGTCCCCCACTTCAAACTTTCAAAAGTACAAAAGAAATAAACCTTTCATGCCCTCTTTCTAGGTAACTCTATCACTCTGACAGAAAGAATAAAGCATTACCTAAGCTTTCCACTCGTGAAACTAATGCTGCACCCAGCTGCACACCGAGAATCAGGAGTAAAACAAAGGAAATTAACGCCAATTCAACTCACTACAATACGGCGCAACGAGAAATTCACTCAACGTCCGAATCACGCTTGAAAGAACACTATCGCGATTAAATTTAACCATTCATACTATTCAATAACAACTTAAGCATCCACAATTACTCGAACAACGACACAATTACACTATAGATGCATATACAGAGAGCTTTCCTCAAAAACCCTAACTGTTAAACAACCAGAAGATTTCCGATGAATTTATATTTCGTTTCTTTCATTCCAACAGTAACACTCATTTCATCGTAAACATTAACAATCACTCATACTTACTCCAATAACAATACATTAAACCGCCAACACAGTCTCGAAAACCCTAACTAACAAACCCTAGGATTTAGCGAGAACGAGCTATTTACTTATCTTTGGTGGAGACGCCGTACTTTTCCTGCATACGCGCAATCTCGTCCTCCTTCTTCTTCTGATCGAACTTCTTGCTCATCTTCGCTTGCTGATAATACAGCACGATAAGGTAGCGATTCGCCACATTGAAGCCGGAGAGGTGATCGACAGCGGTTTTGGCATCGTAGATGTCCTCGTAGACGACGAAGGCCGTTCCGCGCGTGTCCTTGTTAGTGCCAATGCGGATCTGGCGAATCGCGCCGTATTTGCCGAAGATATCGTACATCTCCTCGCTCGTTATGTTGAAGGGAAGGTTGCGCACGTACAGGACGCGGTTTACCTCCGGCGGCAGCCGCGTGTTTCCCTTCCGGAGACTGATCGCCGCCATCGACGCTCTTTGGAAGCAAGGAAAAAGTGAGGAGAAATTTAGAGAGCGAAGAAGAGAAAGAGAAAGAAGAAGAAAGATAGATACCTATTGCTCGTGGGTCTTTTACTTTCTTTTCACAAGAGATTTATTTACTCCGCTTTGTTTCAGTTTTATTGTTAATATTATAATAATAAAAAATTGAAAAAAGAGATAATAAATACGATTTTATGAATAAAATTAAAAATCGTATTTCTGCATATTATTTTAAATTTATATTAATAATAAAAATTAAATAATATTATCTATAATTATAATAATACTATAATATTTTAAAC
>Ga0123341_1006050_pt1 | contig 10890 bp, 5 predicted proteins | sample Turbeapinknodule_FD_89959 | JGI IMG/M metagenome (GOLD analysis project Ga0123341, IMG submission 89959) | Root nodule microbial communities of legume samples collected from Mexico - Turtle bean Mexico pink nodule | ecosystem: Host-associated > Plants > Roots > Nodule | place: Mexico: Nepantla...
ACAGTAAATAACAACATTCAACAATCCTTTATAATAATATTTTAATACTTTTAATTAAAAATAAAAATAAAAATAATTAAAATATTATTTTGTTTTTTTTAAGAGTATGTATTTACTGCACAGTGTCAAGGTATAAGGGTCCTACTATTAGGTTATTCCGTTAACTTGTCATGTCATTAAGTAACTTCATAAATAATTTTTTGTTAAGTTTTTATAGCCTTTCATCTTATTAAAGAAAAAGGTTTTCTTAAACCCTATTTTTTCATTAAATTAAATTTTAGTCTCAACAATTTTTAAACAGTCTTAGAAAAGAAGATTGATTTTAATTTTTTATTATGGATTAAAAATAAAATTTGAAAAAAAATTCAAAAAATATAGACACGTAACAAGATTAAACTGAGTGTATATGTTTTCATGTAACTAGAGAAAAATGGCAATACATAAAGAAATATTTGAAAAGCTTTGCCACATGTGATAACAAAATTTGAAATAGTTGAAATCGGTGGGACCAACCCGCTCCCAACGAATACCTAGCCCAATAAACGGTTCAGATTTGTTCGGATTTTGAACCAACCCATTTACCCTCCTAACAATAACAACAATTATCCAATTTCATCTTTCACTGTTTCCCTACTCTGCATTCTGCGCCCATAAGAAGAATCAAACGAAGATCCTTTTTACTCATAATAAATCAAAAAATCATATCTCTCTCAATACATACACATTCCAATGTCGACGCAGAATCGTCGCTCGTCGTTTTCCTCCTATACGGCGTCGTCTTTGGCCAAACGAAATTCAGCCGTCGTGTCGTCCGGGAAGGCTGCTAAGAGAGCGCCGCTCGCCAACATCACCAACCAGAGGAATGCGCCTTCCTCTTCTTCAGTAATGATCGTTTCACTGTTTTAATTTTTTCATTAATTTCTCTGCCGTAATGAATCGCTGAGATTGTGGAACGTGGAACGTTATTAGGATTTGTTAAAACATTTTTTGCTTTGTTTTGAATCATTTCATTCTGGAATCAGAGTACGCTGTGTCATGCATTGTAAATTGGATTATCGGTGCCTTCTTCTTACTGGAGAATGTTATTTGTGTGGAAGGGTTTGTGGAACTGTAGTTGCGCGCGAGGTTCTTAATCTCTTTTTGTGTTGTCTCTGTCGTTGTGCTCAAAAGAAGATTTGTAGTTTAGTTTTGGAGATTTTGGTGATGAGAATTCTATGATCGGTGTGGTTTTTCAGCTGAATTTTTGTTATTTGTGGCCAGAGCCTCTTTTGAAAAATTTAAAATTGTTTTCTACTGTGGAAAGGACATAAAGAGGTGGGAACCACTGATAAGAATGTATTATTTTATTTGAGGAATATATGAAAAGTAAAGAGACTGAAAAGTTCATTTTTATAAGCAAAAATTTGAAGAAAAACACTTATTTTTTCTTAAATTTGAAAATTTTCTAAGTCAGTAAGGTGAGAGGTTCTGGAGTTTGGATTCTGTTCCGGTACGCCCAACTTGAGGTCGGAACAGATTCTCTCAGTAGGTTGAAAACTTTAGGAGTACATGCTTAAGTCGTTAATAATTCGTAAAGGTCCTCATTTTTTATTGAATACCGTTCAATTGGCATCACAAAACCCTGCTTAACTTTGGTGCTTAGATATGTTAGTTGGCTGCAAAGGTTTTGTTTTATCTATGGCTTAGCTGGACTTTTTAATGCAAGGTTTCAAGTTCAACTAAAGCTTCCAAGACCAAGAAGGAGGCTCCAGCAATAAGCGGTAGCATCACAAGATCAACAATTTGTGGGAACAACTTACGTGAGTTAAAGACTATTAACTCAAGCACAACTATTTTTCCAAAGGCTAATTGTTTACCACGAAGGAAGGATGCTGCTCCCACAGTTGCCAGAGTCTATGTGCCGGTTCAGAGCACCTTTGATGTTTCTCCTAGTAAATCAGATGCGAGGTCCGTTTCTCTGGATGAAACGTTGTCTTCTTCTTATTCTATCAAGAGTCCTGATGAAGTTGAATATCTGGACAACAGGGATGTCTCAGCTTTTGATTCAATTCAGAGAAAGACAAGCAATTTGAGCGTTTGTGATACCTCCAAGACAGAAGGTTGTGCAGTACTGCAATTTTCCTTTGCTCTAAGTCACATTTAAGTTTAATTGTATGGTCAATCAAAATTTGGATTATGATATTTTTTGCTTATTTGAAGTGAAGTATAGTATTTAAAATTTTCAATCTAAGGTAGTGATGTTCATATGTTTACAGGTAACACATATAGTAGGGAAATAGTTGTTGATTTGGAAAGAGAGGGCAAGGTTGTCAATATTGACAACATTTACTCGGATCCGCAGCTTTGTGCAACGTATGCTTGTGATATCTACAAGAACCTTCGTGAATCTGAGGTAACACTTCGTTTTTTCATTGTGAAAATAATGATTAGTGTTTCTTACTTCCTACATGGAATATAATGACTTATTCATGCTTTCATCACTACTAACTGGCCAAATGTTTGATATCAATTCATATTGATAATTTATATTAAGTATTCTGATTTCGGATGTTTTCCAATTTCTGGAAACTTAGGAAAAGAAAAGGCCTTCTAGTGACTTCATGGAGAGAATTCAGAATGACATAAATGTTAGCATGCGTGCAATATTGATTGACTGGCTTGTTGAGGTAATTTTTTTTCATAATAAACGTCTAGAGTCTTGAAATTTGTGATTTGTAGGGAGAGAAAAAATATTGATGTGGTCATGATACAAAAGGGCTTTGACTAATTTATTCTTTGAAAAGTCTTTGCTCAAGTTAGATCTCGTTCTCAAACCCCTTTTATTATGCTAAACTTCAACTTTTCAATTGCAGGTGGCTGAGGAGTATCGCCTTGTACCTGATACATTGTATTTGACAGTGAACTACGTTGATCGGTATCTTTCAGGGAAGGCCATGAATAGACAAAGATTGCAATTACTTGGTGTTTCCTGTATGATGATTGCCTCGTAAGGGAGCATTATATATCACTTTCATGTTTTCTAAATAGATGCATTTTATACTTTTTTTTGGCTCTCAAGGCTAGCATCAACATATAGAACAATAATTTGGGTTTTGGTTCTGGTTGACAGTAAATATGAGGAGATTTGTGCACCACAGGTGGAGGATTTTTGTTATATAACTGATAATACGTACTTAAAAGAAGAGGTATGCATTGAATTTGTTGGTTAACTATTACTGTTTTAAGTTTGTTTCTCCTATGACTTGAAGTGAGAAAATCTCCTCAAAATCATATTTAAATGCAGCTTTTACGAATGGAATCTGCTGTTTTGAATTATCTGAAGTTCGAAATGACAGCCCCAACAGTTAAATGTTTCTTAAGGTAATAGGTAGTTACCAACGATTGTAATTGATGATTAAGATTAGGAAAACATTCACTCTTTTAATATTCACTCTTTCTTTTTTGTAATATAATTTCAGACGATTTGTTCATGTAGCAGCTCATGATGTCCAAGAGGTATCTTTCGCGCTTGAACTGCTCTTGTACATATGCATTAAAGAATACTATTGTTCAATCTTATTCAAGATTCCGTTTCTAAAATATTGGCCTTTTGGTGGTTTTACCTGTCCACTTCTCAGGTACCTTCACTTCAACTGGAGTGCCTAACCAACTTTATTGCCGAATTGTCGCTCTTGGAGTACAGCATGCTGTGTTATCCTCCATCACTGATAGCTGCTTCAGCAACTTTCCTTGCCAGATTTATACTTTTCCCTTCAAAGAAACCATGGGTATGCTTCTCGTCACAATGTTCTAAACCACATGTACCGGCATTCAGGGAAAGTTTTGTATGATTTGATGGCTTACTATTTCTGTGTTTTGCAACAGAATTCCATATTGCAGCATTACGCACAATACCGGCCTTCTGATTTGTGTGCTTGTGTGAAAGATCTCCATCGCCTTTGTTGCAGCAGTAGCGATACTTCTAATTTACCCGCTATCCGAGAGAAATACAGTCAGCACAAGGTAATTTGCCTAAGCACAAACAGAATTACCATGCCATGTTTTCCCCTTTTAGTTAGGTTGCTTACTTCATTTATGTAACAGTACAAATGTGTGGCCAAGAAGTACATCCCTCTCTCAATACCGCAAGAAGTTTTCCGGAATTGACTGAATTCATGTTGACAATCCCATTATGGCTCAGGCCAAGTTTTGACAAAGCTTCAGTCTCAATGATGCAAGGACCATTTCGGGCGAAAAATGCATAACTTGGAACACATCTCGTCATATCACACAGATCAAACGTGTGATCTAAAACTTCTTGGATATGTGCTGGTGAAGCTAGTGACATATAACATGCCATTAGAATTTCATGTGAGAACTCCTCGCAGACACAAAGCACATAAATGTGACAAATTCCCATTATGTCACTAGAATCCCGTATTCATAGGAATTCCCTCGAGTATTCATTCTAGAATCCCGTGTGACAAATTCCCTCTATTCTTAGTGTATACATTGCGCGTATTGTTTTCTTCTATTATGAAAATATGCCAAGTTGCAAATTATGAAGCTTTCTTATCAGTTCCTTTCTTAGGTATGTTATGTTTTAGTGTAGTACAAGGGATAGAGAAGCCGATTTGATTTGATTTCACGATGCTTGAAGAAGTTGAGATCGAAGACAAGTTGATTCGTTTATAACCAATGTCACATGGTTTCTGAAACAAAACTAAGTTTCCCTAATGTAATACACTTAATGTAATACAAAGGCTAACCTAGTTTGAATCTCTAAATATGCATCCCATATATTTCCATTACTTTTCCTTAAACAAATTAAGATTTGGGGAAATTTTGAATCAAGAAATTACATCACACATAAAGACGAAAACAATAACAGTAAATGGAAATAGAAAACAAAGTAATCTATGAAATCGTCTATTAGATCGTTCACCAATTATGTATAGAAATTGAAAATTAAATGGAATTGTGTAGAAGTAAATGAAAATGAGAAACGTAATTAAAAAAACTGAAATTAAAATGGACACAAAATGAAATTATAGTGATGAAACAAAAGCAAAGTATTATCATATGGCTAAAATAAAATTGTACAAGACGATTCTAGTAATGCATAGTAAAAACGAATTAAAAATAAAATCAAAATTTAAAGTAACAAGCAAAACACAGACAAATTCTATAACTATAAAAACTAAATGCAACTATTAAATTGTCTAGTTAATAATTGTCTACTACATCATTTGATAATTTTGACAACTAAAATATGAATTTAAGGTAACAAGCAAAATGCAGACGAATTAAAGAACTATAAAAACTAAATGTAACTATTAAATTGTCTAGTCAATGATTATCTACTAGATCATTTGTTAATTTTGCAATGAAAATCTAAGAGTCTAATCAAATTATAGACGAAAAAAATGTAAAAGTGCATAAATGTAAATGAAAGAAACAGAAAACAACAGAAATTGAAAGGAAATAATTGAAAATTCTTCCAAAGGAAGAAACAAACAAGGAAACTGTAACAAAAAGTATATATAAAAATAGACCATCTAATGAACTAAAATTGTAAGAACTTGGAATAGAAAACAAAGCATAACTAGAATTTAAATTGCAATTGAAAAAAATTGAAGTTGAAAGAAATTCAATGCATAAAATAAAATGTAAACACGGAAATTAAAAGGTATTGGAGTAAATAGAAGAAAATTTTGTTCGACAAATGTGAAACATCAAACAGAAACCATGGTCAAGTTATCTTCATCCTTGAATGCAAAAAACCCAAATTTGAATTCTTTATTTAATGAAGAAAACACAAACCCAATTGGTTTGTATGTTTAAAGAAAGCAATTCATAATTAAGAACTGAATTCTAAAACGAATCAAGAGAAGAAAACAACTTGAACAAAACATCGTCTAACATAGTTTCATATTCGTTGTTATCCATTTCAAGAATTCAATCACCTTCCAAATGTAAATTTGTATAATCTTAAAGCATAAAAGAAGATAACACATAAAGGGTAGAAGAAGAAACATGAGACAGGGAAGAGATAAAACGAAGAACTTGAATGGTAAAAAATTGTAAACTATATAAATTGAAAAATAGAGAACTAGCTAAACTGTAAAAAAAAAAAAAACTAAATGTGATCTACCATCTATTCTAAGTCTAAAATCTTAGTGAGTGTGCAATTGATTATTTCTTCTTTGCTGTAATATTTTAATTGATTGTTTGCTAGTTTAATAGGTTATTTTTATGTTTTTGTTCTGCATATGTGAATAGGAAAGAGAAACTGAAAATTCCTTGATTGCTTTGACTATGCCTTCACGTGAGTGTCCTTGGAATTGATTATTGAACAACAAATTCTTCACAACTTTTTCTAGTCAAACAAAAACTGAAAAAACCATTGATTGTTTTCACCTTTTTGTTCAATTTTAATTGGTTAAACTGCACCTTTGAACAGATTGCCTAAAATGTTGTGAAACTCTATAAAAACACAGCCATGCATTGTATGTGAACACCATCTCTGCACTGCCTTTCTAGCCCATTTATGTTCTGCATTTTATTTTCTCACAGCTTGATCAAATGGCCTCTTCCTCACATAAGAAAAGAAGGTCTCGAGAGCCATCTGCCACAATGCTGGGGTGCTGGAAAATTGGTTTGCTAGAGATGAAGAAGTAATGATTTCTTTCATGCATGAAATGAGCAGAAAACAAATTAACATCCCAAAAGTGTTGGATGTCTCATGGATGAAGGAGAAAAACCCAGAAGAATTAAGGGCATTATTGAAATTTCAAAGGCTAAAACCTTTCCTTGAAATGACAAGAAATGTGTATCCTGATCTAATCAAGATATTCTACACAAACCTTAGCTTAGAAGGGAAGAATCTGGTTTCTAGTATGAAAGGTATCAAGATGTTGATCACCTCTAAAGTTTAAAGTGGGCAGAGGAAACATAGCTGAAATAAATGAATTCAACAAGATGAAATTTTATTGATCTTGCTTAAAGGATCCATCACATGCATTCAACAGGTTTCATGTAGGTACACTCATACCAACCCCTAGATTTTTAGCATTTATAATTGCATGGCACCAACACCCAGGGGGAGCGATCATGCTATGCTACATGAGGAGGATTTGATCTTGATGTACTGCATCGTGAATAAAATCAAAGTGAATTGGATCAACATAATGAAGGAACACATGCTCAAGTCTAGAAGACTTTATGACTATAAGTTTCCCTATGTCATCTTGATTTCAAAGCTCATTGACTACTTTGAAGTGGATGTGAACAATGAAAGAAATGAGACTATCAAAGTTTTTAGTGAAATTGACTGCTCAACCCTAAGGAAAATGGGTTTCCAGAAGTATGATGATGCATGGATTCACAAACCAAGTGTTGTTCCCAATGTTGAGTATGCAGAATCAAGTCATGCAGCTGAAGAAAATCCAGTTGTTGTAGGAAATGCTGAAGCAGAAGAAGTTGATGCAAAAGAAGCTCCAGAGATGAATGTGTTGAACAAGATGTTTTGATGTCTCCAAATCTAAGTGGAAAGCTTGAAGACCTTGTTGTTGGGTGTGTGTGTGTGTTGTTTAGTTGTTTGAAGCTTGTTAATTCACTCCTTAAGATGATCCAAGGTCAATTGAATCTTTACCTTTTTGAAAATATGGGTTTTCTAAAAGGGTATAAATTTCAATCGTTTGAAAAGTCTATTCAACCTGTTGTTTGACACTTAGTGGTTTTTAAAATGGCTTGGAAAAGCTTAACTTTTTTTTTTGGTTTTGCTGTCAAAAAGATTGAACTAGTTGTTTCGATAAATCAACTAGTTGTTTTTTGTGAAAACCTTAACAAAATTTTGTTAAGTGGTTTTAATATGTTTTAATTGATTCCAACAACTTTTGGTTTTGGACTTAACTGCTTTGACTATTTGATTGTGGCATATAAAAGTTGTTATACGCTCCTTTGCATTAATTAAGAATGAGAGATTAATAAAAAATGTTTTCAAGATTTCAAAAGATTTGGATAATCTCAAGTGTGTGAAATAGAATTGAGTTTTGTACTTCTGAACTTTAAGCTTTGATTTACCCAGGTGTATTTTTTCCCCCTTCTTCCTTGAACATTGTATTTTTGTGTGTTCTTGTGTGGTGCAATTTTAGGTGTTTCTGGAAACTGTGTTGTTTGTCAAAAGTGGTGTGTGTTCTTGAGGGGTTCAAGATCATCACTTTTGGTGTGTGTTTTGTAATCTAGGTTTGATTACATAGTGAATTCTCAGTGGTTAGGATTTAGCTCTTGGTTATGAGTGAACTAGTATAAACATGTTGTGTGAATCTATCTATCCCTACACCCATTAAACAGTTTTAACATTGTTTTCAAATCCGTTGGTATAAACAATTGGTTGTTTCGTGAAAACAACTGGTTGATTTTCTGGAATCAAACTTAAAAACAGTTTTCTATTGGTTGAAAAAAAATTTAATTGATTGATTCTTCATAACCTTTCACTCTACCTTCAATCCTTGCAAAAACCTTTTCAAAAACAATTCACCCCTCTCTTGTTTAAGGCCTCAAATTCTAACAGGATGATGAAGCTCCTACTCATGAGATGCATGAAGAAGTTCCTCCTTTTGAGATGAATGCAGATGCTCAAGAATATGCAATGAATGCTCTAATTTCCTATGAAGAACTAATAAACCGAGGTGAACCTTTGTCAAGTTTTGAAAGACTTATGCTTAACAGGCTGGACATAATCTCTGCAGATCAAAGAGCTTATCATAAGATGGCTGAAGCCAGATTTTAGCAACTTGATCACCAAATTGAAGGGGTCCAAGAGCAACTAGCTGAGTTGTACTATCAGGAGAAGTAGTGTGTAATGTTCCTACTCGTAGTTGGTTTATTTCCCTGCACTATTTGTAATTTCCTGGACTGTTTTAATCACTGTCTTTTTATTTTCTAGACTGTACTAAGTGCTGGTTTTGCACTTTAACACTTTCTATCCTTTTAAAGCATGTATGATCATTGTTATAAACTATTTTCTATGCTTATAAACTGTTTGATGGAACTCATATATCCATTCAAACAACACTTGTTCATTGTTTTTGTTTGATGAACACAAAGGGGGAGAATAAGTGTGCTGGTATTGTCTTTGATGTGTTGTGTGTTGCAATTGTTACGAATTCTAATCAAAACCATTTTTCAAGGCATGGTTATTTGTCTCCATCAAACAGGGGGATATTGTTGGATATCTCAAAGCTACCCAACTATATATGTTTGATGAAGCAATAAACCTTGAAGAAAAGTGGATGCTGCCAAAAGCCTTGAAGAGAAGACTTGGTGCCTCATAAAGTGTTTAAGTTGCTAAGGTAGATTAGACTATTGTTTATTGTCATTATCTATCTCTTATCTCAAGCCTATGATGAGGAGTCAAAGCACAAAGTGTGTTAAAAAGGAGTTAAACTGATTTTTTACTACTCACGGGTTTTTCAATCTATTAAAAGTTTTTTCAACATGTTAATATTTCTGTTTTACACACTCTGGAACTTTTTCAATTGGTTATTTAAAAAATCAATTGACTAAATGTTTTCTGATGTGAAGTTGTTTGAAGTTTGTGTTGTTACCAAAATTTTGTTTTGTTTCAAAAAGTCTGTTTTGTTTCCACATTCAGTTTTAAACCTCTATTTTTTTGTTTGTTTTGATTCTACTTAGTGTATTTCATTATTTCAACCAGTTATTTTAGTTTTCAATATGTTGTTTTCCTAACAAATTTAAAATTGTTTTTCAAATCTAGTTCTGTTTTGAATTCTATAAAAGGGAGAATGGTTTTTTTGATCAAAACATCGCTTGAATACACACATTCTTACTGTTTTCAAAAAGCTTGAGAAGTTCTTTTAGGAAATTTGACTTTTGGAGAGTTCCTTTGAAACTTTGTGAGTTCCTTGTGCTTTATTTTTATCATTAGCTTGAGATTAAGGGATTCATAAATGTTTTGTAGTTTGGAGGTCCCTGGTTGTGTCTCCTAAGTCTGGAAATAAGGTGTATTTGTTTCATACTTCTTCTATTTTCTAAAGTTATGTTAGTGTGCTTCTAAGATAGGGTTTCTTCAACCATAAGCTTGGTTGGAATAGTGTTTTTCAGTGTGTGCTTGCAACTCTTGTAGGGTTCAAGAGTTGTTCTTGACAAATCTTTGTAAAAGATTCTTTTGATATAGTGAAATCCATCTTAGTGTGAGATGGGATAGAATGTAGCTCAATTCTGAGTGAAGCGGTATAAAATCTTTGAGCGTTTTTCTGCTTTCATATTCATTGTTTTGATGTTCTGGAAAATTTGTAAGAACTGGTGTAAAAAGTAATCTCTTGTTTCAAAGATCAACCACTTGTTTTTAGTGCAGTATTTGTTTTTCCAGTGTTTTGATAATACAATCCCTAAAAGTTACTAAATTTGCTTAAGGAACTAAGTAACTGAAAAGTGTTTCAAGGTTGGAATCTTTCTTGCCACATTAAAATGAAAGTTTTAATTGGTTATCAAGTATTAGAATATATTAAAATCTTTTATTTGAAATTTGAAATCAAAACTGCTACCGTGTAAGTGAATGTGTCGTTTAGATTAGAAAAACTAAAGTTAAAAATATAATATAATTAGTTGTATCTCTCTACAATAAGTTGTTTTTCTCAAATTACCTCCTGCTAGGAAAATTTCAATCTGTTATTCCATAAAACAATGAATTGTTTTCCTGTCAGGATTGCATAAAGTTGTTTTTGCGAAAATTATCCTAAGTACAATTCACCCCTCTTGAATTTAGACTCCCATATATATATATATATATATATATATATATATATATATTTTTTTTTTACAATATATGTTAAAACTATGTGAAGTTTGTATAAGTTAAAATATAAGTTTCATTTTTATAGAGTG
>Ga0123341_1006051_pt1 | contig 10890 bp, 8 predicted proteins | sample Turbeapinknodule_FD_89959 | JGI IMG/M metagenome (GOLD analysis project Ga0123341, IMG submission 89959) | Root nodule microbial communities of legume samples collected from Mexico - Turtle bean Mexico pink nodule | ecosystem: Host-associated > Plants > Roots > Nodule | place: Mexico: Nepantla...
ATAATGAGTGTTTAAAGCTGTACAAATCAAATAAAATCAAATCACTAACAAATCTGTCCTAATAAATATAAAATGGAATCTGCACTTAATTATAACATAATTCTCCTGATTATGCAACAAAAATAATCATCAACACAACAAGTGTTGGTGAAGGCCAAATGTAAAATGTCAGAAATGTGGTCAAATGGGACATATAGAAAAGATATGCAAATCCCAACATCTCCAAGAAGTTGTCAAGATTGTTGATGACGAATCAGAAAAGGAACTACTTCTTGCAACATCATGTTTTACAACCAACAAATCTACAATGGTTGCTTATTGAATGTGGTTGTACAAACCGTGAGTTATGATCAAGAACTTTTTAAAGATTTCAACAAATATGATATTTCTAAAGTAAGAGTAGGGAATGGTGAACAAATTGTTGTGAAAAGTAGAGGAACAATTGCAATTAAAATTCATTCAGGTGTTAAATTAATTTTTGATGTCTTGTATGTTTTTGAGATTAATCAAAATTTGTAAAGTATTGCTCAACTATTAAAGAAATGTTATAAGGTGGTGTCTTTTGAAAACAAACTTTGTGTGATTAAATATGCAAACAACCTAGAAATATTCAAATTTATATGCAAGACAAAAGTTTTACTTCAGATTTGACGAAAGAGGAGTTGACTAAATGAAAAAAATATAAAAGAAGGATTAAAACAAAAGAATATGTATATCTGTTGAAGAAGTTTAATGTCTAAGAGAAGAAAGTAGATGAAGAACACATTCTAAGATTATTGAAGTTCAATTTGTGTCTTCTCCTATGATATCTCATTGCAAACTTACAAAAGGTTGCTAAAATTTTTTCAACAATCTTACTCTTTATAGATTAGTTGCTGGTGCTCCAATATGTTACCATTACACGACCAAAGTAGAGTTATGCTGTGAATAAAGTTTGTCAATTTATGACAAATACTATGAATTCTCATTGGATGGTTGTTAAGCATATTTTGACACACTTAAAAGGGTTTTGTGCATCATTCTTACATTTCAAGTTGCTCCTTCTTCACAACCATTTTCCACTAAAACTCTTTCTGATGCTGTTTGGGCCTCTGTTTGATGATTGCCTCTGCACCAGGTGTAATGATTTATTTTTGTGCAAACCTAGTAGCCTCTTGGTGGTTCAAGAAACAAACCGTTGTAGTTAGATCGCCCACGGAAGCTGAATATCGTTGTCTTGCTCACGCTACTGCTGAAGTTACCTACCTAGATTCAAACACTTTTAATTGAATTATCAATTTCCTCTCTCATTCCAGCACTGTGCAGTTATAATCAAAGTGTTGTAGTAGTTACTCATAATCTAGTTCTTCAAAACTAAACATATGGAAATTGATATATTCTTTGTTAAAGAGAAAGTTTTAGCTAAGAAGCTTTAAGTTTATCATATCCCTATTGTAGATAAGAACCTGTTTCTAATTTTCAGCCAATTGAGTTTAAGGGGGTTATTAGTGTATAGGACATTTGTTAAATTGTGGACAGCTATAAGTTTTAGTCAACTGTCACTTTTTCATATCAATAACCTTTATGTGAAAAACTACTTGTACTTCTTGTGAAGTAAGTTTCTCATAATTGAAAACAGTTTCTTTCATCTCTCATTTAGCCTAGAATCAATAATATGATATAATGCATTTTGTTATTTGTCTTATTGTCATAAAGTTTTCTGATATCAGGAAGATGAGATGGTGCGAGCCATTGGTTCTTATACAGTAGAAGCGACGGTTGTTGATAGATGGATCAAGTTTCTAGAGAGCACATGGGTCTTCCAAGTTTCAGAAATAAAGAGAAAGGATGAGGAGGTCAAGTATGTTTTGTAGTTTAATCGCATTGGCAAACAAATAGTATCAAATAAATGTGGAGATATAACAAATTTCAAAGTTATTATGCAAATTGCTTTGCAAAGTGTATGTTTTCATTTATTAATATTCGTATTGTCTATTTTCTTATTGCACATAAAAGTGCTGAACTGGAGAGATATGGTTATCATTTTGTGGATTTGGTGGTTCCTCTTCTGCATTCTTACAAGGTAACAAATCACCCTAGATTGATCATTATCTTTATCATACTGCATTTTCCGAATCTTCTGATCACCGGCTTGCTTATATGTCAGGAAAAATTGGCTTCGTCTGTTACTCAAATAAGAATACTTGTGGAGAATTTAAGATTCAGACCAGGGTATGGTGTCATGCCTCTCTGAATTGTCTATTGGGTAAAAACCATGCTTCCAACCATTGATTTTTATATCAGGTTACCGGTGTCATCAATAGTAGACAATGAAGGTTTGAAATTAGCAAATCCAAGGAAAAAGCTTGAAGACGAATACTTGGATATTGAATCCAAGGTATCTTTCTTTTCAATGTTGATTTATATCACTATATGTGAAGTGAACATGTATCAGGCCTCTCTTAGAAGATAATTTTATTTGTGAGATGACATGATAGGGCTAAATTCAGTCAAACTGTTGTGCCAGATTTTGTGGTCTTATACAAATGCTTATTTCTTATTCTACTTGTTAGTTTTTAGCCACTCTGAATATAGTGGACACCATTAACAAGCAATATCACATTCAAAAGGAAGGCATTTTCAGGTATGTTGTGTCTTTCTCTCTTTCTTCCCTGGCCTCTTGTCTTTTTCTTTTTCCATATTAACATACATATATAAATGTTTCTTCCCTTTAACATTTACAATTTTGATATAGAAAAGACAGCGACAAGGTGACACAACTGTTTGATGCCATTGAGAAAATAAAAGACGAATTTGAATCTATTGAGAGGCCAAAAATGGAACTTGAGATTCCAACTGAAAGGTCAGAAACACCATCAAGTCAAATAGTCTCCAGAACTCCTTCTCCTCCCTCGGCTAAAAAACACAAGCAAGATGTAGTGAGAAAAAACTCTTTCTCAATAATGCCTGGAAGATCAGAAATAGAAATAGAACTTGATAAATTAAGTGAAGATGACTCAGCAGAAGAGATAAGTGAATGGGAGTTTGATGATCTTGACAAAGATCGTCACACCAGGAGTTGAATAAAAAAAATATTAACCACTGATATTGTAAAAAGAATGAAATTGAAAAGGCAACACTGTGCTGTGTCTTGGGAAGGCTGTGATTTTGGCTTACTCCAATACTCAGATAACTGACTACTTCGCTCAACAGATGTACATGAAACAGCTTTGGTACACTCATAGTCGTATTTTGTATCATATTCATCATTGATGAAATGTAGATAGATATATTCAACCATGTAACTTGCTTAGATAAGCCTTGTTTGTGTAACATTTTTGTCACTGAGAAAAATCGTTTTTATAACATAACTGACTAGAGTAACAAGCTGTTTTGTACCTAGTCCTTGATGGTTTTGGGTCATGTACAATACAAATACGGCTCCAATTACCTTCATTCAATTACCTATTCCATTCAAGTAAGATTTCTTGTAATAAAACCTGAGATAATTTCTTTTGGGTAGAAATAGCTCGTTATACATAGGATTCAAATCAAAACCATTAGTAAGCTGGAATAACCTCACAGTTAATCCAATTAGTGAGTTAATTTACATGTTCAGTGATAAAACCAAATGGAATAAAATATATATTGAAGTTTATGTAATATACTAAGCATTGGACTATTGTACTAGTAAAGTAATATGCATTAATGCGACCACATATTAAGCTAGATAGACATAATTTTTGTATTGGTTTTCATGGGGCTTAAATTGATTTGACTGGTTTCCATGACCCTATTTCTATTACTGATAAGTTTGGGTTTTGACTTGAATGATTGTTGATTCAAAGTGTAGGGGACATTTGTTGTGGTAGAATTGTACTAAAATTTCTTTCCCTCCTTCCAGGGGACGGACATCAGTGGTAGTAGTACTATTGTTTACTTACCCTCCAAACGAATAACTTGCATGCATTTCTGGGCATCATGAGAGCCAATTATGAAAAGTAAAATAACCTTTTGATGGATTAAAAGTAAAAGGAAAAAGATAAGGTTGATACCATTTGGGCTCACCTGGAAGGGTGGAAGATAGAAGGAAAGACCCTTTATCTCTGCGATGACACTCTCCACTCAATCCGGCTGCTGCCACTCTTGTTATGGATGGCCCATTATTTCTCTCACAATTAGCCAATGAGCTTTAAAATAAAAGGGCCATTCTGGAAAAGTGATCATGTGAACGTAGTCTCATAAGAAGCACGTGATGTGTGGCACTGACATTTTTCTAGTCCTTTAGTGATGACTAAAGAAAAAAGTCTGAAACCAGCAGGCTTTTCTTTTTCCTTCCCTTAAATTTGCTATAAATTGCACTTGGTATTTACCTTCATGGTATAAATTGTGTTTTGCTTTTGTAAAGGCCTTAACTTTCATTATTAATTGATAAATTCTTACATGGGGTGGAAGAAACTTTCCATTACAACATCACTAACAATCATATGATGTCATGAGCTTTTAACTTCTATTGTTTTTGTGGGCCTTGTTGAACAACTCATCATATCAGACTAGTAAAAAATAGGTCTTGAAAACAGAATGAAAGCAACATTCTTTCTTTGTGAGAGTTTTACTTAAACTCAACTTGGGTTGGGGAATCTGCTTGAGACTGAGAACTCGACAAAGGGAGACAGAAACAACTGCCCTCGAGCATTGTTAGTGGCTTTTTCCCCTCTCAATCTCGAAACCAACGCTAGTCCTTTTGGCTTTGGAGAGAGGGTTATGATTATCAACTTATGCTTCACCATTTCGTTAGTACTATGCTATAGGCTATAGGATCCTACTTGTCACTTCCCAATGCATTCATTTTTGTATTTGTTTGAGGTCAAATCTCAAAGTTTGAATCCCTATATCAGTAATATAACACATGCAAAGAGCCAAAGTTGAAAGATTAAAAATATCTTACCTTTTGACCTGGTCAAATGAGCACATATCACTTACCATGAAGGTGAATTATTGGCCATAAGCCAATTGAGAAAGAAAGATGGATGGGGCCTTCCGGAAGGATGAATAATGTAGAATTGGTAAGTTTATAGATTATGCATGAAAAGGTAAATTAGAAAAACAAATTCCCTTCATAATTTTTTTTTATCCTTATCGAATGTGCAAACTGAAGAACACTTGACTTCTAGAAAAAAAATTGACAAACCATGTTTCATTTACCTTTCAAGTCACCATTTAACTTAACCATTACAAAGTTCAATCATTTTTTAGTGTCTTACTGAACAATTATGCATTAAGGCCTCTCTCATACACGTATTGTGCTGGCCAAGTACCCTTAATCATGTATAAGAAGATAAGGATCAGTGGGCTAGACAGGGATGTAGATACTAGATTCATTTCATTGAGACCTCCCTATGTACCTGCTTCCTCACTAGATATCAATCTAGTATATAAATCATCCCATTCATACTTTCTTTGTCATGGAACGAATTGGAAGGTTTAGTGTGTTACATTGAAACTTTCAATAAAAACAAGGTCAGTGTCAACATCTTCCTTTGAGTTGCAGATTCTCTTCTTGTACTTTGACGTATCAAACTCATATGGAACAGGACAATAGAAGAATGAAAGTGTTCATCTAACACATGGCATGGCCCAACTATGTTAACCACTAATTACGAATTATTCATAGGGACTGGACTTCAATGCTCATGTGCAGCTTAAGTAGAACTTGCCTTAGCTATCCATTGTAAAAGTTACTGTTGGTACTCAATAAACCAAATCTATCATGGGAAGGGTAAGAATTAGATCATAGATTGAACTTGTGCACAAAGGAGAAATGGCAGAAAAGGGGAAAGAAAAAGAATAATGAAAGCAACCAGGGTACTTTCAAGGTTCATCATTGCTCTCTTTTATTACTACTTTGACAGATATTGGTGCAGATAGCAGCATCTCTTTCTACAGTGCATTCCCAGTGCCTTGAGTTATATACATAACGGGAGAAAAAAGAGATTAAAAAAAATAATGAGGAAATAGTTTATGCACTGATCAAAGACATCTAATAAAAAATGGTTATGCATGGAAAATTAATTGGTTTTTATAGAATTTACTTAAAAGTCATATTTATTAATGATTTATAGTGGGATGGATGATTATGTAAAAAAAGTTTACATTGGAAAAACACAACTATTAAACTTGAAGAAAAAAAAAAAATAAAAATGAAACCCCTCACCCATGACTACTCACTCACTGACTAACAATATCTCTGCATAACATAGGACCACAAATTTTGAATCCCCTTTAAGCTTTTTCGAATATTCTGGATGATTCACAGTTATGCATGTTCTGGGAGCCAATATTTTTTTATACACTTGGATAAACAAAAAGGGTGGAATAATAAATAAATAATAGTAAGGCAAGATAAAATAATGGGTTTATTTCATGCTTGAAAAGTAGCGTGCATACATAAGTTAAAGCACAGAGTTTTTTGTATTAACGTAGATGTATTTATTTGACACGGTAGAAGAGTAAAGTGAAGACAAAGGTGATAAGATTAAAATCTTAATAAATGCAATAAATAAATGAATAAAATATGTTTTGTATTTTAGCAACATCAGCACTTTTTATAGAATACCCTGCCCTCTTTCCTTGAGGAAGCTCAATTTCCCATAGGCATCTATCTCCATACTCTGACAGACACCAATAGAGAAAACCATCATCACAAGAGAGTCACATGAAATGGCCACAAAACAAGTTACTTTGGTTCATGTAGATGATGACTACATTGACATGGAACTGTGTTCCTCCCCCAACTTCTTCTCATACTCCCTTAGTTCTCCACCATCCAATAGAGAGTTTGAATTCCAGATGAGTGAGAAAGAGTCGTCAACTTCTCCTGCAGATGACCTCTTCTACAAGGGAAAACTCCTTCCTCTTCACCTTCCCCCTCGTTTGCAAATGGTTCAAAAGCTCATAGAAAACTCCAATGCCAACTTTGAGTATGTGAAAACAGCCTCATCGTTGGAACACAGAACTTTTCCCTTCACTGAATCCAATATCTCACCTTCGGAATCACACTTAGTTGGCAGTGATGTGATCCCAACTGAATATCCACTTGGGTTGTTTTCTGACATGAACAACCTCATTGATGATCTTCCCAAGAAGTCTTGGCCCAAGAAACTGATGCAGATGAAGCAGTTCTTGCTTGGTAAGAGACTCAAGGCCTCAAGAGCTTATCTCAAAACTTTGTTCAACAAATCTGGTTGCTCAGACAAGTTCTGTGCCAGTGCTGCAAGCAACATGGGAGCAGAGAAAACACCGTTCAAGTGCAAAGAGTGTCAGAACAAGTACATGAAGGTTGCTAGGAGAAGCCCATTTGAGAGTTTTTATGATAACAAGCAGCACCAAGTAACTTGTGCTGTGATGAAGACCCTTAAAAGAGAGATGCTTGAAGTTGAAGATGATTTCTGTGACCACAGGAGATCTTTCTCTGGGGTTGGTCATCGACATTGTGCCACCAAGGCTTCATCTTTGTCCACATCTTCATCCGGGTCCTCTTCTTCATCTTCATCTTTTTCTCTCAGCTCAGCTGGGTACTATGATTTGCAACTTTTCAAGAGAAGCATCAGCGCAAATTATGAGTTGGAAGGTTCAATTGAGGGAGCCATTGCTCATTGCAAACAGTCTCAGCAGCACTGTAGTTCAAAGAATGGTTCAGATGATAGCCGGATTTGTTCTCAATTCGCTACAAAAATGCACTTGGTGGGAGTTAAAGAATAGCTATAATAGCCACCCCAAGAGTGTTGAGAAAACCTTGTAAGAGAAGAAATAGGCATTTTCATTTTGAAATGCTGTTGCATTTTGGTGGAGTTTACTGTTTGAATTAATAGAGTGGGTTTTCCAGCATTAAATTGTTAAAAAATAAAATAATATTCTACACCTCTCTCTCTTATTCTTGTACTTGTTGCATATACTTTACCCAGGTGTAGTAGAAGTGAACACTTAGCAGCTTCACTATTATTATAATTATTATTAATACTATACTATTATTGTTTATCTCAGAGGAGTAATTCCTTTGGCCAAAAGTAACTTTCAATTTTTCTCAAAAGAACTATGCTTATCACTAACGAGCAAGAATCCACCATGACAAAATTTCTCCAATAGGCATTTGCAAGAGTCTTCTCATTTTTACAAAAGAAAATACTGATGGTTCAGAATTTACTGGATCGCATTTCAGGTTCTTTTTAAGATAATGTTCTGTAATTATAATGTTAAAAGTGATAAACTATACGTGAATTACCTGCATACTCTCATACCTGTAACACGTATTTGGTATCCATGAATCATCTACCTCATCCTCATCTTTGTTGTGAGATGGATTTGGATGGTAGAAAAAGAGAGATAGAAATGTAATAAGCAATATAATAAAAAAGAAAGTAAGGGATTTGAAGAAAACAAGGTATAAATGAGGTGGAGGTGGAGGTGGAAGTGTATATATTTTTATAATCCTATTTTAGAAGTTGGTCCAAATTATGATTGACATGTGTGCTCTAAGGTGAATTTTGTGGATTTGGGACTTCAACATACAAAAAGAAAACCTTTACTTATAAAACTCAATTATTTGCTGTTAATTGACCATATTTTTTGTTTGTTCTATAATTCACTGTAAAAAGTAAGTCCTCTTGTTCTGAAACTGACCCTTTTTCCCAAGATAGATTCCCAATGACTGCTTAAGATTATGTGCCATTATTCTTTCAGTGTTCAACAGATAACAAACAGATAGACTATAGTACTGTATAATTAAAAGTGATGAACGACATATTTTATTCTCCCACCCTTCCTTTGTAATATATTTTGCAGTCTTCTCTATGAAGTTGAAAAGGTAAAAGTGTCCATCTTAAAATGTCAATGAAAACTGACCTTGTAACCAACCAAAAGAGCAAAGATTACAATCAGAAACAACCCTTTGATGGGGAGATAAGTTTAAACACAAATGGAATAGCCTTATTTTAAAAATGTGGAAATCATGTCACATATGGTACCTGAAAGTTGTTGTTTGGCCACTATATATATACTTTATTGAGAACAGTCATGATTAGTAATAGTGAATTCCCAGCAAAGCAGCATGGTTGACTGAAGATCAAAGCACAACTAGCTAGTGCAATTATGTATCCTTGTTGCAATTACCAAAGTACAGCAGTAACAGAAAATGATTATGATCATATCCATAATTTTAAAGGAGCACTAATAATAATAATTATTCTGATTTTCATTCTGCAATGTAATGGTCCCACCCTAAGCTAGGCTTGCATATACATACATATATATATATATATATATATATATATATATGTATTCTTAAAGCTCATGATCGTATGTATATATAGGTGATTTGGGTAGTTCAAAACCTGTATTCTATAAGTGATATAAAAAACAAAACCCAGTGTACAGCTTTACAGACAGACATTAATCCTCACTAGGCGTGCATTTCTTCCTTTCACTTGATTTTGACTAAACATTAAAATACGCGTACATAGTTCAGAGGGCGAATCACATGCCCAAAATTTTGAAGTTGCAAGTATAAGTGGATGCTGTTGTGCACCAATTATACAAACACATAGAACAAGCACAAAGAACAACCAATTCTTTTCCCCACCACCAATTTGTCCTAATCAAGCCATAAAGCAACTGTACTTTTCTCTCTTCTGTCCATATCTCTAACTTGTCAAAGTTTACCTCATGTAATTAATCAACCAACAAGTTTAAAACCTTATCAGAATTCCTAGTCTGGTTTTTACATGCATGAAGTGAAGTGGTAAGTGGTAACATAGAAATCTGATGAAGGTTATAAGTTGAGGAAGAAATGTGATAAACCAGTTAGTTTGATTAGTACATGCATCCTGAAATATTGAAATGCAAGCATGAAGTTGCTCCTACATGTGCATGAGGGATGGTTTGATCGTTTTGTGAAAGGCATTGTGAGTTATTTATGAGAATCCAACGAATGAAGACGGGGTGTTTGGGGCACATGCAAAAGACACATTGATATGGAATGTTGCAGAAGAGTGAACATATCTAGAGTAACCCTATGAATAAGACTCGACCCTTAGGAAAAGAGGTGATAGATGTTAATGTTGTAGGGGCCTGTGGTAGGATATGTACCCTCTTCTTGGACTATTCTACACTACTTGTTACTCCTTCTAAGTAATGTTAATCTATTTGGAGCATTGTAGAATCATCTCAAGGTAAAATATATCTCAACTTTGGAAAGATGCTTCTTTTTTATAAAAGTCATATTTGATATTACTATCAAACATGATAGATACCCAAAGTTCAGTAATCAGGGACCTTTATATGAAAGATACCATAGATTCAGTACCATTATATGAAAGACACCATAAATTCAGTACCATTATATGAAAGATACTATAAAGTAAAGATGAAAAATATCAAAGAAAGAGGGACTAAACCAAACTCATGAAAAAATCTAAAAATATCTCAAAATTAACTTAATTAAGAGTTTATAACTGTTGTGAAAATAATATAAATAAAGACTAAAAGACAAATACCCTACTCTGTAAAAGTGTTTTCTGAAATTAGTTTTAGATCTTACACAACGTAAAAGAAAATAGTAGCTTTTTAGTCTTGTATTTCCTTAAAATGGTGGGTTTTGTGTTCAGTTAAAATAAAAGTAAAATCAGACATTTAAAAAAGGGAAAAAACATAATCAATAATATTGTGATAATCTCTTTTTTTTAAAAAATTTTGATATTATATATATATATATATATATATATATATATATATATATATATATTATATATATTTATATTATATCTATACCTATATATAAAGGGATTCCTCTTTTAACTGCTCTTAATATTTTTTCCTATTTTATCCTTATATTAATATTTAATTTTATTATTGTAT
>Ga0123341_1006052_pt1 | contig 10890 bp, 8 predicted proteins | sample Turbeapinknodule_FD_89959 | JGI IMG/M metagenome (GOLD analysis project Ga0123341, IMG submission 89959) | Root nodule microbial communities of legume samples collected from Mexico - Turtle bean Mexico pink nodule | ecosystem: Host-associated > Plants > Roots > Nodule | place: Mexico: Nepantla...
AAAATATATATTAATATAAACAACACAACAAATTAAATATAAACATAAAAACAATATTTTTAAAAATATTAAAGATAAAAACTTAACAGTGCAAACTAAACAAATATAAGGTTAATATTGAAGGATGTTAATAAAATAGTAAGATAATATTTAATTTGGTGAATAAAAGAATAAATAATTGAAAATAGGAGAGTGAGGGAAGTAGCTGTTACTCCAAGTATATTATCTGTCTATGCTCCCAATGAAAGAGTTATTTGTTGTTACGCTTTAAGAATTTCATTTCACCTTCTTCTCCGGTGCCTCATCACCACCACCAACCACCATGCCCCACCGTCTCTCCTGGCACTCATCGCCACCCTTACTCAGCCCTCCACTAATCATCATTCTCTTCCCCATCGTCATTCTAACCATCCTCTTCCTCGCCCTGCCGCCGCTCCTCTCCGCCTCCACACGCCTCATACGCCCCGCCTCCGTCAAGACCAGCTGGGACTCCCTCAACATCCTCCTCGTCGTTTTCGCAATCCTCTGCGGCGTCTTTGCCAGACGAAACGACGACGAACAGACCCCAAGTAATAACCACCACCACGCCGTTCCGGATCGAAACGCTGCGTTTCGTCAAGTTCCTTCCCAAGGACAATCTCGGTGGCTTGGGATCCCAGGGGAAACAAAGGACTTCATTAATGATACACCTCTCAACCGCTTTCAGTCACCGGCAACCGGTGGTGCTACTCGGTTGAGAATGAGAAGAAACAGCAGCTCTTATCCAGATCTGCGCCAGTGGGAAACCGCTGATGACCGGAACAAGTTCCGCTTCTTTGATGATTTTGAAATCGACAAGCAGTTCCGCTCGCCGGCTAGAGACTATTATCCCGCCGTCGACCACCGCAAACGGTGGACGGAATCACCACCACCACCATCACCATCGCCATCACCACAATCACAACATCAGCATCAACACCAACAAGAAGATGGAGTAGTAAAGGAAATTCCTGTTGATACCTTCGAAATTCGTACGTCGTCGCCGCCGGTGAAGTCAACTACGCCGCCTCCTCCACCACCACCGCCTCCTCCGCCGCCGGAATCGGCTCGTCGCAGTACGCGACGGTCGCATCGGAAAACAGAGAGAGACACTGAGATAAGCGTCGAGCTCGACGAGCGCGAGTTCACGACGATCCCCTCTCCGCCTCTGGCTCCTCCGACGCCGTCGGCGAAGGCGCGATCGGAGCGTAAGACCGAGCGAAAGAAGAGCAACGTGAAGAGAGAGATAGCGAGTGTTTGGGCTTCAGTTCTCTCCAACCAGCGAAAGAAAAAGAAGAAACAAAGAGCAAAAAATAACAACCATCAACATTACGATGATAATGCCGACGAATTAACCAATAGCACGACACTGCCACCACCGACGCCACCTCCACCACCTCCTCCGCCACCGCCTTCAATGTTTCACAGTCTAATCCGAAAAGGACTAGGCAAGAGCAAGAAAATCCACTCAGTATCACCCGCACCTCCACCGCCACCTCCTCCGCCGTCGAAGCGGTGGTCAAAGAGCAAGAGCCAGATCCCTCCTCCGACTCCGCCGTCTCCTCCACGGCATCGAAACACCGGGCGACCACCGCTTCCGAGCAGAAGCGTCAATTTCCACGAGGAGATTGAGGAGACAGTTAACGCAGGCAACCAGTCCCCGCTGATTCCAGTTCCGCCGCCGCCGCCGCCGTTCAAGATGAAGGCGATGAAGTTCGTCGTCCGCGGAGATTTTGTTAGGATACGCAGCAACCATAGCTCGCGGTGTAGCTCTCCGGAACGAGAGGAGATTATGAATGCATCGGAAAGTAGAGTGGATGACGGCGTAACGAATGGTGACGGCGTAACGAATGGTAACGGCGTTTTCTGTCCCAGCCCCGATGTAAACGTTAAGGCTGCATCGTTCATCGCTCGGCTGAGGGGAGAGTGGAAGCTCGAAAAACTGAACTCTTTCAAGGACAAAAGCAATGCCTCATTGCCTCCTATCTCAACAAAACACAACCAAAAATGGCTCTAATTATGGTTTTTTTAGTTCAGTTATTAGAGTCTCTTGGGTTTGGGTTTGAGTTTGTTTTATTTCCCTCACATACTTTCACTCATTCATGCCATTTTCTTCATTTAAACATATTTGTATAGCAGGATAACTAGGGCTCTCACTCTGTTTTTTATCACCTATTGGAGCCTTTATTACTTTTTCAACAAACCAACTTCTACCGTTGTAATTCTTATCTAGTAGTAAATCTCATTTTGTGCTGGATTTTTATTTTTGCAACACTTCTTCTTCTTAGGCTTAATATAATCTCACAATCTTATCAGTGAGTCGTTTTCATACTCAATTTCCTATTCTTGAAGTTTCTTCTTTTTCTTTCTTTTCTGTCATACTGTGGTAGAGGCTTGGATGGTATCTGCAGAAGACACTCCGACAATCAAGTCAGCAAAGTTGTTGGCACTTGGTTGATTGATTCGTGTTTTAGATTACACTAAATAACTTTTAATTATGGGATAGCCCTACTGACTTGGTCAACTCATGATTCGTCGCTATGAGTCAGTCGGTCACGTATTATCACGCATTCAGATAGTTCGAGATTTTGACCGACTCAAGGTGTCGTCTGACAATACTAGTACACTTTTTAAAGATAAAATCGTAATTGATAACTTATCTCCTAAACGAAGCCTTGTGGTCGGTATTTTCTTCTGAATGTGCATAAAGAGTTGAGATCAGAAACAAAAGTGTCAATTTTAAAGCACGTACTTTGTTTTCATTGCTAAAGAGAAACCACCTTCACTTCCGTTAAGAATCTTTCCTTCTTTTCACCACCCATCCATGCAAACAAACCCAAGCCACTCTTTTTTTTTGTTTAAAAATTAAGCAAATTTATTCAGAGGAAAATATTTAAATTGACCTAAGGATTGTTATTTAAAAAAAAAACGAACAAATGATTACAAAATAGCATGTCCTCATCTATCATTATGTCAACAAAATTTGTAAGAACAGGATCAAAATTTCATAATTTACGCAAATAGTTATCGAATAAAAAAATAATCCAATTAATAATTCCAATAATATCTGAAAAATAAAAAATACAGTTAAAATAAATAAAAATTATCGTATTTTTGTACCATAATATGTAGTGTTGTACGTTTAGAGTATAACAATTAGTTGAACGTTAATATGTATATATTCTTTGCTTTTCTAATTATCAATAAAATTTATTTTGTGTGTGTTCATCTTCTACTTATAAGTATTTTATAGAGCTAATTTACTTTTATATAGTCTATGAGAGAACTAACTTCAGTATAATATCACACGGGTCACAACTCACTCTACCTTCAATGCAATCATCTTCTTCTTCTCTTCTTTTTTTCATATGTTATTGATTTTCTTTTAATGTATTTGCTAGCTATGGAAAGATTTGTGAGAAATGTTCTCCAAATGTGATGATTTCATAATTTCATGTTTATTTCAAGAAATGCATTATGTCAAACAAGGTGAAAGAAGTGTTTCATACTTATACACGTATTTAAAAATTCTTTGTAGAATCCTTAAAACCAAATCCATAAAATGCGGTTGTAATGTTTTGAGACAAAATACACAAATGCAGGTCATGTTATATGTTTCTTGAAGGATCTTGGATAAATTTATAATCCAAAAAAAAAATTGATACTTTTTATGTACAAAGAATTTACTTGTTACTAATCAAACCTAACTCACGTTGTTCTTTAGATCAACTTTGTTCACTCCAATAGTATCAGAAATCGAATCAATGCAATTATGTTTTTTTATCTTGTTCTTCAACAAGAAAGATAACTTAATAAAAATTGTTTTCCTGATGTAAAAAATGTCGAATACTATTGGATAATGAAAATGGCTAAAAAAAAATCAAGAAATGGAGACGAACAAATCTCGATTATGAAAAATATTGCACCTACAATGACAAGATGAATCATTCCATATAGATGAATGTTATTCCAAACATAACTTTTGATCTTGGGATAAACAAACAAAGAGCATAATATTAATAATTTTTCACAAAATAAGACATACATATCACCGACATTCTTAAGAACTAGTGATTTAAATGTAGGCCAACCATCAAGATATTAATCAAAACAATGAACAATTTACACCTAAGCAAGTTTAACCGTTATTGAAAATATTGAAAGATTTTTCAACAAATTTTTCTCACAAATTAAATCAAATTAACAATCTTATGGTCGAGTATTCCACTTATAAATCTAAGAAAGTTAAAAATTTTCAAGATTCTTTGATTCTTTATACATGAGTCATTGATCTTGCACAACTACATATTACATAATTTTTTATAAAATCAAACTTGTTAATATAAAACCTTTAAATGAATCTCATGTTGTAGCACATCATACTAAAAATATTCAATTTTTTAAATTATCATGTTCATTATGTTACATATATCTTATTTTACTTTCAATCATATTTTTGTTCGACACTTCATTGAGTGTTTAAATTGTGAACTAAATTTTTATGAAAACTTTGTCAAATACGAGATAATATTACTTTGAAAAAAATGGGCATGTTGAGTTTAAGAGGGACTCTGCTACCTGCAGGAACCAAACACTCATCCTTTTATCAATACTATTTTCATTAACAATATAAAACATTATTAGAACAATGTTGATTTTGAAATTTTCAAAAAAAAATCAAAGTATTCTCTTACATGCAATCTAATAGTGAAATAATTTGTAACTCTTGTTGTTTAGTTAAGCAACATAGATTATCTTTTATGAAAAATAATATTATACCTATTTATAATTTTAATTTGTTGCATACAAACATATGTGATTCTTTTGGAACTTCTCTCATTGATGAGCATTGATATTTTTTTATTATTGTAAATGATTTTACACACTTGGTTGTTTTTCATGAAAATTAAAAGTGAAACCAAAATCCAATTCTATTATCCTTGTTAAGAATAATTTCAACTTGAATATTAAAACTAATAGGATTGACAATGAGTAAGAATTTGTGTATAGTGAATCATAAGTAGAAATCTCTAGTCACAGTTGGATGTTAATAATGTCTTTCTTATATGGATCTACCACATAATCTTATTTCTACCAAACTCAATCAAGTATGCAAGTTAACAAAGTCTTTATATGAGTTAAAACAGGTCAATAGTTCCAAGAAAAATTATATGGATCTACCACCTAGTCTTATTTCTCCCAAATCCAATCAAGTATACAAGCCAACAAAGTCTTTATACGAGTTAAAACGGGCTAATAGGGAATGGTTAGATAAACTCTCTACCTCTCTTTCTTTTCATTGATTTTGTTCAACCCAAATTTGATCACTATTTGTTTACTAAAAAGATATTATCTACTTTCACAATTTTACTTATGTATGTACATGATATCCTTCTAGCTGAAAAGTCCATAGTTGAAATGTGAAACAATTTCTTAATCAAGATATTAATGAGTTCCAAAGTTTCACATTAAATGTTTTCATCTTTTTTGTTGTCTAAATTAATGCAGGGGTCCCCTTTCTTGGTCCCTAAAGTGCTCACTCAAATATTCTCTTTCATAAATGTTCAACTATTCGACAGGTAATCCAAGTACACAGTGACTAAGTACAATTGTACACATGGTCTTCCATTTGAGTTTCATTCATTCATAAACTTATTTATTCAAATTCCAACTATATCTTCAAATACACCATGTTCTAAGCTATAAGGAGGAGTAACAAAATCAGGTGAAATATAATTTTCTTGCCTTAAATTATGAGATTTTCATGATGGATTTGATCATTTCACTGATGATTTTTGTGCAACTTTTGAATGTGACAGACACAAATGTGGGGAGCCATTGCAGGAAGTGGTAAGGATATGTGTGCCAAAATTCGTCAGACTCTTGTAAGGATCACAGAAATTATACTTTTCAAGACTGTTCTACAAAGTCCCCATCAGAACACATGCACATGGAATGTGCATTGGTATATTCCACTTACATTGGTCTTCTTGTATTATACAGCAAGACTAATATGGTATGAATAAAGGGATATTTCATTCATATCATGAAGAATTGTTGAACTACCTACAATTTTCCAGCACCATCTATCACTGATAATTTTGATTTGGAACATGTTGCATTTCTGATTTCTTTTTCTCCTTGAGAATTACCTGCCTAGGCATTACATCTATCAGGAAGCTTCCCCCATTCCATACTGAAGCAGAAATCTTCAGTATTTGGAAAATCACAGACAATTCATAGGACAAGAATATGGGAACAGTTAGTGCTGTGGTTGCCACAGTAAACATGCCTTGAAGAAGGATGTACATCAACAAGCGATTTTGATCCCCAAGTAGGCCACTTAAGCGCCACCACATATTGTTTGCTTTCTGAGCTTTTTTGGAGAGTTCCCTATGAAACAGTGAACACAACAAAATGAGAAATTTCAAAGAACTTTCTACCACCACTCAAGAACACACCCTTTCAAAATGGAGTGAGAAAAGTGTAGGGAAGTTCTTTGATTACCTGTAGGAAGTCATGACTTCAGGATCTCTTAAAAACCGTTGTCTGCGCAAGACATTGACAATGAGGAAGTATAGAACCTGCCACAGAATGTAAACTGCTAAGGGAACCAGAAACAACCACATCCAGAGATGGGATTTATCTTCAATATAAGGCCATGTAGCTCTTGCAGCAGTTCCCTCTGGTCGCATGGCTTCAAAGGTTGTAGGATTCCACCATCGAATGGAAAATAGAACTAATCCTGAAAACAAAACAAAACTATTGCATTAAAAGCATAATATTTGACAAGTCTATCACAAATCCAAGCCAAAATGGAAGCAGAGTAAGAAACAATAAAGTTGAGGAGTCTATCAGAAGTCCATTCCAATTGTAGCATCTCTGATATTCTGATGTCTATCTAGAAGTTCCAAGTTGTTGCATGGATAAACGAGTACTAAAATAATATTTTCATAATATTCAGGATAAAATGTATTAATTGAATGTACAGATTTAGGGGCATATTCTTAGATGAAGACTCATGAATGGTTTTATATCTGACAGATATTACATAATTCAAGCATGGATAAAGAAATCCTCCATATGCACTAATACAAATTTCTTGATAAACATACATTCTGGCTATTGTAGCCACTTTTTAAATTTCCTTACAGAATTTAATCATGAATTCAGTTCCACACAAATAGAATATTTAATATTTAACAAAATTATCCACTTTTAAAATCAAAATTTTCTGGGCTGGAAACCTTGTTTTTCTGTTATTTCTCTGAAAAATCTAGCAAAAGTTGTCTACTGCTACTAAACTATTGATTTCCATGTCTAGCATGAAGCTATTGAATATTGATTTTAGTTCAAACATCAATATGCATCTAGGAGGATCTATCGAAAAACTAGGAGTTAAACCAACCCCAATACTATTCCAGAATCTTTTGAATATTGAATATAGAAATCATGAAGATAATAGAATTTGAACACAAAGCATGTAAAATACACTTTATCAGAGATGTTCCACAAAAAATTACTTAGTGCACGCTATGCAGATAACACATACAGACTTTTTTCTAGCAGTCATTCCCAATATTTGAGAATGGAAAACATAAGTTCAGAATGATCATAGGAGAAGGCTAAGGTTTTTATTATCTTGTTTAAAAAGGAGAGAAGTTATTAAAAATGCAGTCATTACCAGGTAAAAGATGGATCAGAACACTGACAATTTTGTCAAAAGAACTGAAAACCAAACTGCAGCGCCAAACAATCAAAGCCCACGCTAATGGTCCCTGCAACAGTTCTTGAATAAGTCATAAAGTTGACAAATGAACCATTCTTCTACCAAGATATCAAATTATGGTTACCTCAGCGAATGAAAAGCAGACCATGAAAAGCTTTTCATTTCTTGGATAAAAAAGGAGGCAAATCAACAAGATTGTATTGGCATAATAGCAAAAATCCTGAAACATATGAACAATACAATCACTTAATTGCTTGGTTTTAATGCATAGTTTTCTACTAGGTACACATGAAATTAATACTTGTACCCTCTTCATAATGAGAACATCAAGACATTATTCCAATGATTTTAATCAGTAAAGATATTGAAACAGGGCCTAGGAGTCTCTAACACACTTTCTAAAATACCCTTTATCAGTAGTTAAAATTAAAACTTGTTAAAAATTGCAAATCATGAGAGAAGCTTATTAAATAAGTAATGAAATTCACATCAATTTATGATTTATAATACATTTTAGTCAATAAAGAGTATATTTAACAGAGTATGTCAAAAAGTTGTGTTGTTAGCACTTCACTGGTTTCATGGTTGCAGAGAGAGTATGAGATATCATCATTTACCAGGAGATAGTAATGCCATTTCTTGAACCTGTAATATATCCAACGGAGAGGAACAAACACGACATAGAACACACAATATACCAAGGGAACAGCTTCTGGCCCTGGTAAAAGAGGGTGATAAAAAATGAAAACCAATAAAGAGGCATTGAATCTTCTCAAAAGAGAAAAAGAGAAACAAAAACCACTACACTGTTCAATCAGAATAAACTTACTTGCCCCAAAGAGGAAGCAAAACCCACCAAAGCCAAGAACCCCCAGAAGATGAGTCACCTGAACATTCACAGAAATAAATAAAAAAATCAAAGCTTGTTCGATATTACCATACCCTAATGGCCTAAGATGATGAAAAATAAATCCATAGCTAAAAAAACATGAATCAGAAATTAAGCAAAACAAACCCACCTTGTTGATGAAACTTTCATGCTCTTCAGCTCGTTTGACTATCTTCACAGCTTGTTTGGACAACACCTCCTTAATTTTCAACCAAAACAAAACAAATCCATATCATAAAATCAAAAAATAGATACAGAATGCATAGAAATCAAATTGGAAAAACGAAAAGGACAAAACTTGTGACGCCAATTAAATACAGTTATTGTATAATATTGTTCTGTCAGCTACAAAATAAAATTAAACAACAGTACCAAAAAAACATGCATCTAAGTTTTATACAAAAAAAAAAACATATGGATTGAAGGCAACAACATACCTTGGACCTATCCCTGAACCTACTACGCCTGGTCTTTTTAGAGGGTTCGCTGTCTGTATAGTCTGATGCAAAGTCTTCGTTATCAGACACAGCCATACGTGTTTGAATGATTCAGACAGAGAAAGATGGTGGTGTGTGCAGAAACACAATTTTGGGAGTGAAATATGGCCTTTGTTCTCCTGTCACATATATATATATATACACATATATATACATACATACATATATATATATATATGTATGTATATATACCTACATATGTGCCTTTTCTAATTTTGATTCATATGAAAAAAAGTATAAACAACCAAACCATCTTAACTAATCAACTAGTAGTGTAATGTAATTGAATGGTCTAACACTGTAAAAAAACACTATTTTCTTTAAATTTTATATGACTGAAAATTAATAGTTTGTGATAATTTTTTTAAAAAAATTACATTGAAGACCATTTTTAATTGGTTAACATGATAAAAGCATACATCAAAATTAAACTTGTTTGTTAATTAGTTGAGACTATAAAATCAAGCAATCACATCATTTCACTTAATAATGTGAAGATCACATCAAAATTTCGATAAAAATATATAAATTCTTTGAATACTTAATAAAACATAACAATTTATAAAAATTTAATTAATAATGCTACGAAATATTTATAAGGTAATTCAAATTTAGTTATGTTATTTTATACTTTTTATGTAGAGACATAAAAACAATAACAACTTAGGATAACCATCATGTCAACTAAATTAATGACAAAATCAAAATGTAAGAACTTGATTGAAAATTTTCAACACTAAATCAAACAAAAAATTTAATAAAAAAATAAAATAAAAATACTTAAATTTATAAATTATTATAACTAATTCAATTTAGGTAACCCAACATATACCTAAGTCTAATTTTGAAGTGATATTATGAAGAAGGGTCATCTTATGTTTTTAAGATACTAATTGAAAAGTAAAATAATATTAAAAATTATAAGAAGGTTGATTAAGCACTAAAAAGATGGGTATCCCTACCCATGATGTTGATGGATAAGGACACATAACCCAATTTTATTAAGATTTGTGCCATGTGTCCCATAACATGCACTCCACAGAATCGTGGAGGTTTCCAGAAGTGTCACTGGAACATTATTAGCTTCATGGTTACATATTATAAATTAATATATTCAAAAAATATTTTAATGATATTATTTTAAAATTTATACTATTAAGATGAAATTTTAGTTTCAATAGACTCACACCTAAATATTATTTTTATACCTAATAAATAGATATTTTTGTTTAAGATGCTCGTTTTATGATAATGCATAATTTTGTTTATTCTTTTATCTGCTTGCATGGATGTAATTAATGCTTAAAGTTTAATAATTATTACACTTTTGTAATTAACATCTTCTTCTATTGACATGATAAAATGTTTAGTATGTAATTACAAAATGTTAATTTATTATATGAGAAATTTTATTGAAATGTATTTAGGATTTAAGGTTTGGAAATTTAATAACTTGACACAGCTTTATTTCATACGAGGAAATCACATTTTTTCAGCTATGAGGAACATACTTAAGATAAAATAATTAGTTTATTAAAACTATATATTATTTGTGAACTATTTGTGTATGGTAGTCTATTTGTCCATGAAAATTAGATTATCTTTAATTAAACTATTAAAATAATATTATTTAAATTATATTATCTAGTGATTATTGTTCAAATTTAACACCATTAGCATCTCTATAAGAAACGCTTAAGAAAGTTCAACTTATGTCAAATAGTATAATGATAAAAAGAAAATTAAGATTAGAAGAA
>Ga0123341_1006053_pt1 | contig 10889 bp, 10 predicted proteins | sample Turbeapinknodule_FD_89959 | JGI IMG/M metagenome (GOLD analysis project Ga0123341, IMG submission 89959) | Root nodule microbial communities of legume samples collected from Mexico - Turtle bean Mexico pink nodule | ecosystem: Host-associated > Plants > Roots > Nodule | place: Mexico: Nepantla...
ATATAGACCCACTAGTAAAAAACTGTATTTATATTTTTATTACATTACAATAATATGTTTTTGTAAAAATAATATTAAAAAATATTAAATAATATATTGTAAATTACACACATATATATACATATATATATTAATTGCATTATAAAAAGAATGTTATATTCACATCCAAACTTATCTTAAAATGAATGTGATATTTTTTTATACATTTTACTTTCCATCCAAACTAACAATAAAAATATATTTAATCAACATTTTACACACACAATTTCTCGATCCAAAATGTCTTTGTGGCACAACTTATAATTAAATACAAACAATTAAAGAAATTACCATAAATAAAATTTTGTTTAGATAAATTCAATAAAATTTAACAAAAGTGGTAAGCAAAGATATCCTGGGCATACCATAAATAAATAATATATACCTAATATAAGTCAAGAAAGAAAAAAAAAAAACATTTTTCTTGAGCTTACACATCCCAATAAAATCCAAATCCAAATTTAACGCCACAAACGAAAAAGAAAGAGATTCTGTGTTCAGTGTTGTTTCAGTCTCTGGCAAGAAGCTCTATCCTCGACTCTTTCTTCACTCTTCACTGCCAGTGTTACCCACCAATCATATTCTTCTTTCCTCTCTTCCCTCACTTCAACCACTGCAAATTCATGTACTCCACGGACCTTTTGGGCTTCTTCGCCGTCCACGGCGGCGATGCTACGCCGGCAGTGGCTCCCACCACCCCCAGCAACAACAAGTGCTTCAAGATTGCAGCTTTCACCAGACCAACTTCCCATAACCGCGTGAATTTGAAGTCAGACAAGGCTTTGACGCCTTGTTGCTACAGCGCTGACTCAAACACTGACGTTTTCTCTGTGACGTCGTCGAACAAGTCCGACGTGGACTACCTTGGGGAGAGCACCAAAGGTGATTTGAACGTCAAGTCGGAGCATCTTGAGGCTTTCGGTAATACTTGAAACTTTTCCAAGATTCTCATGTTTGGTCTTCACTTGCATTTGTCTGTCTTGGTTGTGTTTTGGACTGCTGGTTGTTACTTGATAGCACCATTGATCAAGATCAAGATCAAGTGTTGCTTCTGAATGTGAAAGTTTCTCTATATCATAGAATAGGACATTGGATCATATAGTTGTTTCAATGTTCTGAACAACAGATATCAGCTTAGGCCGATTTCACTCGCTTCCAGTACATCTTTTTTTGTTACCACTAAAGTTAATTTGTAATATTTTTCGTATTAGATTCTTTAACTCATACATAAGCTAATTTTAGCTTATAGATAAAATGAATTTATTTTCCCTTCTTATTTTTTCTCTCCTAGAAGTTTCTATGAATAAGTTTTCTTCAAACATATCTTTACTCTTATTTAATTGAATGCGGTTTTGTAAATTTGTGCTAAACAAGGCAAATGTTGGTCCCCTTGTTTGTAGGAATTGATTGTCATGGTGCTTTAGAAGGTCCAATTGAGGAAGTGGCCAGATCAGAAGCAAGACAAGCAGAGGATTTGCTAAAAGATTTGGGCATTCCGGTGGTGCAGTTGGCCTACTCCTTTTGCTTGCTTGTGTTTGTTTTTTCAATTTTCAGTCTACTTCCCTGTGTCCTATGCAATATCTGGTGGTATCTGTATCCCCTAATGTGCTCTTCTGCTGTGTGCATATTTGTATCATTATCAAATTCTCTTCTCAATTCAGGCATGGATGGATAATGGACATTAAACATGCTACAAATTGTGTTTTTCGTGAGCTGTATGCTTAATATTTAGACGTCTCACATGACAAGTTGCAAAATATCCTCCTTTTAGTTTTACATTGTTATTCAACCATCATGAGCTGACCACTTTTACAAATTGCCTAGGCCTCTCATATTTTAGATATCTATATACGTATACAATGAATATGAGGTGTTTGTGTAGGTTTCATTAAAGTTTTGAAAGGACGATACTTGATATAATTTACTTATATCATCATTTAATTATTTTTGTTTCTCCATAGATGTTCCCGGAAGATAAATTTCTACTTTTTATTTTGGAGTGTCACCTTAGAATGTGGATGTTTTATATCATTATTATCAACCTTTTCCACAACCACCTATTACTTCTTCAATCACTTGTTATTTTTTTCATTTAATTATTGTTTCTGACTGGCACTCGTATTTTGCCTTTTTCTATTTTTGCTCTCTCACTCTTTTCCTGCTTGGATTTGACTGAGAAGTGGATTCATGTTCTGTAAAAAAATATCATTTGTTTGTGTTCATGTGTAGAGCCCTTCTTCATCCAGAGAGTCGCCTCGCGGAATATTCTGCAGCCGAACATTGAATCTGCGGTCCATCAGTGCCATTGGATATGACATGGACTATACCTTGATTCATTATAACGTGATGGTACACTTCTGTTCCATGTTCCAAGTAGTCTGTATGAACTTTAATAATCCTAATAACTAAATATGCAGATATAACTTCCTTTGTTCAATTTTTGACTGTGCTGTATGTCAGATTTATAAACAAAAAAATTCTGTTGTACATTCGTAATTTTAGCATAAGGTAATCATCAAATGAGTCAAGACCTCAATACTATTTTATAGTACTAATTCATTCTATTAGTTCTGATGTTTACCACATTGGTAAAGTACAAAGTATTTTGCCCCTACTCTGCTTGATGGTTTTATTTTTGTATGTTAAAAACATTAGCATGGTGTTTCAAAATAAGAGAAGTACAAAATAGTTTATGTATTGTGTGGTGTTTCCTGGAACTGTAGGTTTGTTTCTGTTTAGGTAATGAACTTTTCTACGTATTCTCTTACAGGCTTGGGAAGGCAGGGCTTATGACTACTGTATGGAAAACCTTAGGAACATGGGTTTCCCTGTTGATGGACTTGCCTTTGATCCTGACCTGGTAATATGTTCTCTCTGGCAAGCTAAAGGCATATGGAAATCCATATTCTCTCCTTTTTGTTTAACTGATCTTTGCATTCTGTTATAAATTGTTCAGGTAATTAGAGGCCTTGTCATAGACAAAGAGAAAGGAAATTTGGTTAAAGCTGATCGATTTGGTTACATAAAAAGAGCCATGCATGGCACCAAAATGTTATCTACTCGAGCTGTGAGGTAAGTGTCATTGTATTTTCATTCCTGATAATGGAAACTTATCAAAACATACACCATTTTAGGATGACAGAAATCCCTCTTCCAACAATACCGATTTGATCATTTTAGGTTTGCACATGAATCATCATCAACTATTCATTGGTTGGCTGTGTTGCTACACAGCCTTCAAATTAATATATGTTATGTATACATTATTAACAATCATGCATGCATGTTCATACACATTAATAGTTTAGTAGATGTCATTTATCAAAAATTGGAGAGTGCTACTTAACTTTATATGCAATGGAAGTGAGATGTATGGGAGAGAACTGGTGGACCTGCGAAAGGAGAGTCGATGGGAGTTTCTCAATACACTGTTTTCTGTGTCTGAAGCTGTGGCCTACATGCAGGTATGTTGTTATTGCTGGTGTAAACCTCAAAACTTTCGGTGGTGGAGATATATTCTGATATAATGTTATCTTGGCTTATGTGTCTTCTTTTTATCTCTCCAATGGGTCATGGGTTTTGTTGCTCTCTTAAAGTTGAACAATGTTAGCGATGTCTTTTGAACCCTTGTCCATTCCCCCTTGTTAACTCTTTTAGAGGCCAACTAGGTAGTCCAAACTTCAAGAAGGTATCAGGGTCCAAATGGGATTGCTGAAATATGAAGATGTGAAATTAAAATATAAGGCAGCTCCTGTAAGCCGTAATTCTTGACAATAATATGACTAATCATAGTACCTACCTAATTTATAAGGGTGTTAGTTTTTTATTTAATGTACTACTTTTTTTTAAGGTAAGGCTTCATTAATGATGTACTATTTCTTTCAGATGGTTGACAGATTGGATGATGGGACTATACCATCAGATCTTGGCCCTCTCGATTATAAAGGACTATATAAGGTAATATGGTTGGGGCAAATGTTTCGGAACCATAAATGATATATTGATTATTTAAGTTCTTTTCTTTACCATTGCCACAACTTTCAGGCTGTTGGAAAAGCTCTTTTCTGGGCACATGTAGAAGGTCGCCTTAAGGTAAACACAGTCAAGCTGTTGTATTGGCCACTCTGAAGTTATAGTGTTGTGCTTCATTCACAACAAATGACATGAAATTTATGCAGAGCGAGATCATGTCTAAGCCTGAACTTTTTGTAGAGCCTGATCCAGAATTACCTTTGGCGCTTTTGGATCAGAAGGAGGTATTACTTCTAATGTGTTATATTTTGCATAACATATGTTGCCCTTCTACTTCTTACCAGTTGGCTAATTGAAACAGGCTGGTAAAAAACTTCTGCTAATTACCAACTCAGATTATCATTACACAGACAAAATGATGCGGCATTCTTTTAATAGATTCCTTCCCAATGATCTGGGTTGGCGAGATCTATTTGACATTGTAAGTTCGTGTACATTATTTCTTATTTTATTCTTGAATGAAATTTACAAAAAGTTCTTGACACTGGAGGAATGAAATACTCTATCTCCTCATCATTACTTTGCCCTAAACTAACAGCCTTATCTTATTATGAAATAAATTTGCATAAATGGGTATGATTTTGTTCATGGATAGGTAATTGTCTCAGCAAGAAAACCAGAGTTCTTCCAAACATCACACCCCATGTATGAAGTGGTCACAGGCGACGGTCTTATGAGGCCATGCCTCAAGGCTCAAACTGGTAATTAGTAGTTTGTATGATCCTTATTTTGTGGCTCATTTGCTTTGTCACTATATGAAGTTTGAGATTCATATTTTCTAAGAGAATGTCAACGTTCTAATTTTTTTATTTCATAGGTCAATATATGAATGAAGACTGTCGTTTTGAATACTGCTCCCAAATTTATTGAACTAAAATGACAGTATAAAGACAATGCTGTTCCCAGATTTCGCAATTAGAAATATGTTATTTTGAATACACTTCAGACTTCCAAACATGGAATGCGAGCCATACAAATTTATTGAACTAAAAAGACTACTGTTCCCAGATTTATTGACCCAAAAAGACAATAGGGTTTCAAAATGAGAAATACATTATTTCCAAAATTGGAATGCGAGTAATACAAGTCGAGACAAGTGAACTTTTTAACAAAACCAGAAGGGTTATATATTTTTATTTATTTCCGCATTCCTTTCTCGACAAATAAATCTGTTACTGGTAGTTTTTGGATCTGCTGTATAAAAGTGCAAACGGGTTCAAATGAGAAATACATTATTTTGAAGTACATTTTTGAACTTCTAAAAATGGAATGCATCTGTTCCTGAAATACGTTTTTATTCATTTAACAGAACCAAAAAGATTAGATGTTTGGAGGCATTCCTTTCTCAAATATATCTGTTACTGTTAGCTTTTGGATTTGCTACTACCTCCTTTACAGAAATGGGAATGGAGAATAAGTCGTAGATTGTAGACAATACAAAGAAATAAACACTGACATTTTTTTGATGCATTAATGTTTATCGACCATTTAGTTCTGGATATTTTAGATTTGATGACATTTGGAAAGAGTGATTGTATAATATATAACTAGAATTCAAAATTGCTGGCATTTTTTTCCAAAATTTATTTTAATACTACTCATCCAATCATCATGTTGTTTTTCACTAAGGATAATTGAGCTGCTCATGCTACTACTGATGATCATGGTACTCCATCTTCTGCAGGTGGTTTGTATTCAGGGGGGAGTGCGCAAATGGTTGAAAATTCTCTAGGTGTTCATGGAGATGAGATATTGTATGTTGGCGACCATATTTACACTGATGTCAGTCAATCCAAAGTCCATTTGCGGTGGCGAACAGCATTGATTTGTCGAGAACTGGAAGAAGAGGTTAGTAATACCAGCTTATGCTTGATTAATTTCTGACTAAAAAACTCCCGAATTTCAATTTTTTTCTCGAAATAAGCAAATAGTATGATTGCTTGTTGACTCAAAGCTAAAATGCATTTAATGGCTTTCAGTAATACATTGTATTGAACTGTATGTGTTTATAAAGCAAATATAATGCCATGACTAGGTACAACTAAGAAATATCCTTGTGCTTTGTAAATGTTGAAACTTGCAGTACAATGCCTTGATTGGTAGCCGGAGTTATAGAGAATCATTGGTGGAGCTTATAAATCAAAAGGAGGTTGTAGGGGATCTCTTTAATCAACTTCGGCTGGCTCTGCAGAGGCGAAATAGAGACCGTCCTGCTCAGGTAAGTTTTGATCATATAATCCTGATATTTTCTATGCTTTGTTTGCTGTAATGGAAATACCTCTTGCCATTGTTGGTGATACGAAAAGCATAAGGCACTTAGGATTTTTCTTTTGCATTCGTGTGATAATACACCCCTGGTCAATCTTTGGCTGCTATTAGTTTGTTGCCTATAGTCTTATTCTAAAGATAATCATTCAACGCTGTTCCCACATATCTCAGTTATTAATGCTAGTTATTTTGTTATAAACTTTGACATTATTAGCCTAATTATTAACCTTCCTTTCATATATTGAAGCTTTTTGTTAATGCTTCAACTGTGACTCTTGTGCCTAAAAATCTCAGAAAACTTACATTGAGCATACCTTTTTATTATTATTTTATGAAGTTACCCAGATCAGGCTACATATACTGTTGGCCTGTTGCTTCAGTACTGATTGTAATATTTTCTATCTTCTTAAAAGACCCTTGCAGCAACTAACATGAATGATGAAGACCTCACCGATAGCATGCAAAAGCTACTTATTGTTATGCAAAGACTGGATAAGAAAATTGCTCCAATGCTGGAGGCTGACGGGGAGCTCTTCAATTCAAGGTAAGCTTAGAGGATAGAACTTTTTATTCAGAAGGTCTCTAATTGTATTCGGTCTGTACTTGATATTATTAGAAAGACCAAAGATCCTCTGTTACGATAGCAAACTTTCAACCCCCTTCCCCTCTGGTTACTTCTCTTTCTGTGGCATCCACGGTGAATAAGAAACTGCTCTTGTTACAGTGAACATGAACATACTATTGACCATTACAATATCCTGGTTTTTGCGCTTTTTAAAAGTTGCAAGGAAGTTGGGACATCTTTTTTTTCTCCTTTGCTATATGGGTTAGGGGAGAGTATTTTTTACATAACAATTTGGATACTGCTTGTCTTGCTTTTTGGTTTTTTTACCATTTGCATTTGTTATTAACTTGGTGTATATATCTGCATTAGGTGGGGTTTTCTATCTCGTGCTGGACTGTGGGATAAAAGCCACTTGATGAGACAAATTGAGAAGTATGTGCTTGCTTTTTGATGCCCCGGATCTCTATTTCATCTTATTTCTCTTTTGATGTTGAACTTTTTAAATTTATGACAGATATGCCGACATATACACATCTAGGGTGTCAAACTTTCTGCATTATACGCCCTTCATGTATTTCCGCTCTCAAGAACAGGTATTGTGATTACTATTTTTTCATCATTTATTGAATTCTTTGGACTTAAACTGACCTAGTTATGTTTGTCTGTGTTCCACAGAACCTTGCGCATGACTCGTACACATACTATTGTTCACAACTTAATAATGAGCATTCTTCCTAGGGAAAGCGGAGGGTAATTAGAAGGAATAAGAGACTGCTGTTGACACTATGAGCAGATGTTCATTGTGATGGTATTTGTTGCTGTGATGATGTTCACGAAGGACATCACTACAAGTAGTGTTATAGGACAACAGTGTCTCAATCAAAAAATCCTAGATTCTGTTACCAGCTGTGGCTTGTTTTACAGTTTAAACACATTCTGACATGTTGTACAATCCATTGCTCTTGTACAATCGGTAGTTGTTAGTTATGAATAACTAACCATTTATAGTTATCCGTTACTTATTTGTGTTATTCGAATATAGGTAGATATATTTTTAACTATATTTAATTGTGAACATAGTCTTAGTCTAGGCTCACTCACACTCAATTCATTCATAGTAGACAATTAATTAAAAAAATTAAACAGTTTATTTTTATATTTATAATAAATTTTATTTTAGTTTATTTTTTTAATTGCAATTTAATTTTTAAAAAGTTATTTTTTATGTGATTTGATTTTAATTTTAGAGAATCACTTGTCTTGCTATCATCGTTGCCGCAAATCTAATATTGTCGCTACCTCCACTGGCAACACGTATCTTTGTTAACGTCATTAGATTGTCATAACCATTAAATTAATTTTAATAAGATGACAAAAATGTTAAATAAAATTGGGAAAAAAACTAATTTCCAAAATCTGTTTTCAATTTTAAAAGATTTTAAACTTACAATTGCAAAATTAATTGATTTAATGAGATAAATGAAAATGAGCTGTGGTTGCAATGCCAAGAGATCAAATTGATTTATTATGGACTATGTTCTTTGTTTTTGTAATATATGTAGTAATGGACTAAGGATTTAATCTTTAACTCTAAAATATATGGAGTAAATACCGGTGGCTGCACTGAACTACATGTTTGAATTAAACAAAGACTGTACTTCAATCAAATTACATCTTTTAAATATCCTTAAAATCTGAATGTAAAAAACTCAGTCCTAAGGTCATTATTATTACCAAAAAACCTTAGACTGTTAGCTTTATTGCCTATCACAAAAAGAATGGAACCTTGCATTTCCTTATGGTATGATACCTGCCAAAACTGTTTGCAGGACACCCTGGTGGAGGCAATAGGTGACTTTCATTGTAGTTGATAGAAACAAGACAGAGGCCATGAGGAGGGGCAGACAATGAGTATTTTGCAAGCTCTTTGCGATCTCGACTTTCCAGAATATGTGCAACAATGTTAGGAGGGATAGCTTCCCTACCAATTTGAAGCAACAAAGCCACCTGGAAAAGCAAACAGAAATATTCATTGCAAAAGTGGAACAACTACTAAGTGATTTTGAAATTGCTGACTAATCTTCTACATTAATCAGGAACAAGACTATTTACCATGTTTCGGACTTGTCTATACAAGAAACCTGTGCCTTCAACCTCAAGTTGCAAAAGAGCTCCCTAATCAAGGATATTGAAGTAATCAGTCTCTTCAAGCTTTAAAGTCTTCACAGAAAATAAAGAAAAAGGTACAGAGAGGGTAATAGACTGCAAAATACTTCAGTGGTAGAACTAGTAACGTACCATTTCTTTCAAATCAAATCGGAATATATGCTTCACTGGATCCGGCACCCGATCATTGTGGGATGAATTGGCAAAGGCCGAGAAATCATGCTTCCCAACAAAATATTTTGTAGCTTCTTTCATAACAGCGCTATTGAGTTTATATATACTATGGTAAGCAAAATGCCGCTGGAAGGGATCCATGATGCTATCATTGTATATCTTGTAATGGTAAATCTTACTTTTGACAGAAAATCGAGCATGGAATTCAGCTGATGCAGGGCTGATCTCTCTAACTCGGATGTCAGAAGGAAGAAGGCCATTCAGAGCTGCATGAATGTCTTCTAAATTGTCATAGTTAAAAGGTGTAAAAAAATGAGCAACCTGCAGTAGAAAGTTCTTCCAAGTCATAAATTTACGATGCTTGTTACTTGAAAGTTGAAGCCACACAAAAGAAACAAAACCAGACCTGACCCCAAGCATGGACTCCTGCATCAGTCCTGCTCGCACCAACCAAACTGAGATCCTTCCTTTGAAGCTTTGTTGCTTGAGTTAAAGCTTTCTCCAGAGCGCATTGTACAGTAGGGGGAGACTGTTGATATTGCCAGCCTGAAATATGATCATCATTCAAGGGTTAAAGGAAAGAGCTCAATTATTAAACTATATATTTACTTATTAATACTGGAAAAGTGCACCTTTCTATATGGCCTTAAGACAAAAGGAATTGTTATCCTCTGGAAGTTCAAGAAACCCCCCCATTTCAGTCCTTAAAATTGTAAATATCTGTCACTTTCATCATTAGCCAAGCATCATTAACTATAGTATTTTCTTTCGGGTGCAAAATGACATTGGAAAAGTAAGATGCTTACTCCTTAAAGTGCATTTATAAATTTCTGACCTCATGACTATAATTACAATGCCAGATACAATGAGATCACCCTAAAATGATAAATACAATGTTTAAAATTCTTCAAAGCAACTGAAAACTGAATGTATGCAACTATGCAAACATCTTAATAAACAAAGCAGTTTCATTGACACTTTGTGTGTACAAAAACAATAGAATGAGAAGATAAATTAAACAAGCACTCAAAGCATGGAATTCAGAAACAAATATAAGTGCCAAGTGAAGCAAGAAGACCCAGATAATAAAGATAACGACCCAAGTGAAAATGTTTGAGAAAGTTGAAGGCTTTATAGATGAAATGGAATGGGCAGAGTGCAAAAATGAAAAGAGAAGGAAACCTGAGTATCGGGTTCCTTCGTAAGCCAAAACCAGGCGCCACTTATACCCATCTTCAATGGGCTTCACCCCTTGTTCCAGTTCCACAGAAGCAGTGGAATTCACCTAAAATCCACAAAAAGAATAGAAAAAGAATGTTATGATGACACAAAAGGGAAGAAGATGTGGAAAGGGAAAGAGGGAAGAGAAAATAGTGTTACCAAAGGGAGGAAAGTTGGAGATGAAGATGGAGCAAGCAGTGCTCCTATTGCATAACTCATTTCACAAAATCAACTCCCTTTTCTTCTTTATCCATTTTAATTTTTGTGAATACCAACTTTTAAAACAATCAATGTCTTTGAAAGTTAAAGGAACATACACCCAATCTGCTCAACTTTTAAGTAATTTATTTAAATAATAAAATTGATAATAAAATGTTTACATGCTTAGAAAATAATCATAAAAAAGAATCGTCCTTATTAATAG
>Ga0123341_1006054_pt1 | contig 10888 bp, 6 predicted proteins | sample Turbeapinknodule_FD_89959 | JGI IMG/M metagenome (GOLD analysis project Ga0123341, IMG submission 89959) | Root nodule microbial communities of legume samples collected from Mexico - Turtle bean Mexico pink nodule | ecosystem: Host-associated > Plants > Roots > Nodule | place: Mexico: Nepantla...
CATACAATGAAACTATTCTTGAGTATATTGGTGTGCACCGGATATTTCCACTCTCATCTTTAACAACAATCCCAGGTCGAACTTCAATGAATTGATTCACCTTCAAAACACCCTGTAAAGAAAACTTTGTCAGGTGAGTCTGACCGAGGTCTTTTAAGCCACGCCACAAAAATACCAGACAAGGTTTATTTCATTCAATGACTTCGGAATAAAAATAGTAAGTAATAAACATTATATAAATTATGCATTTCAGACATCATTAGTGATTTTAATATCTGCAAGTCATGCAACAGTGCAAATCAAGTATAAGATCCGGGAAATTGACCAATAGACTTACCCTCAGAATGCTTCCACCAGCTACACCTCCTTTTATTTCATCAACTTCAAAACCAGGTTTATTGACATCAAATGACCGGATTACGATCATGTTAGGTGGAGAAACGAAGTTCCTCTCAGGGATTGGGATCTTCTTCACAATATACTCGCACACAACATCAATATTATACTTTAACTGTGCTGAAATGGGTACTACTGGTGCACCATCAGCAACAGTTCCCTGGTAAGTCACAAAATAGGGGGGAAATTTTCATGTAGGTTTTTGAAAAGGAATTCACTTGTGTAAAAGAAAACTTACCTGTATAAACTTTGAAATTGCTTCATGCTGATTGATTGCCACATTTTCTTGAATCAAGTCAACCTTGTTTTGAAGGATTATTATATGCTGTAGACGCATAATTTCCACAGCAGCTAAGTGCTCAGAGGTTTGTGGTTGTGGGCAGCTTTCATTAGCAGCTATGAGTAGTAAAGCTCCATCCATGATTGCAGCTCCATTAAGCATAGTAGCCATGAGAATATCATGTCCCTACAGATATTGGTAAAGTAAAAACAAATATCACATACATGTAAAAACAAACTAAAATATATATTAAATGATTTATCCATTTGTTTGAAGACCTGTAGTTACATTGCTTATAAAAAGGATACCCAAGAGTAAAAGCAAAAAATATATATGAAGAAATCTTAGGCGCTCATGGAAGATTAGCAAGGGATATATTTAGATTTGAAAAAAATAATTCAGAAAGGGAACAAACCAAAACTCTTGAATGCCACCAATACAACAGTTTTCTATCAACAAACGACAGCCTTAGTTGAGTCCCACTAAGTAAGGTCAGTCACATAGATCACACAATGTTGTTGGACTCAGTTAGAAACAAAAATTCTCAAGGATACTCACCATGAGATCCCTTATATTAATGTCCTTGGTCTCCCTATACCTCTTTTCACAAGGCTAAAAAATAAGAATGTAACGTGATCTACTCTGATAAGCAGTACTTCCAATTACTTTCTTTGCATAATCCAAACCACTTTTAAAAATTTGTCATTTTTCCTTGATGAGTCATACCAATATATCCCCTTCTTGTGACCACATTATATTTCTACAATAAACACAATTTTTCAATATTCTAAACCAGTACCTATTGTGCTTCTTGAGCATCACAGTTATCTTACTATATAACATTGAATGTATACTACTACCACTTCTATAGCAATATTAGTGTAACTACAAACAGTAATGACTAATACAGATGGGGGAATACATCTATAAGTAAAGAGCAAGAGCCTTCTCTTGCTCGTTAAGAGCACCTAAGAAATTTTCATTTTCTGTGTATATTCATGCATACCTCATGCACATACACACACGATACCCCACATATTCCTTCCATTTAAGGAGAGAAAATATGCCAAGGAGAAATGATGTATACAAGTAAACATGTCTCAATATTATATCTGACCAAATGTGCAGGTATCTCAAATATTATAGCTAAAATAAAATCTAATCAAATTATGCATTAAGCAGTCCGAAATAATAATGCAAGTCCAGGACTTCACCGGACAATCCACAAATGAAACATGTCTCAGCAATTTCATCTTGCTGTTTTCAAACCCTGGCACGTCACACATAGGACTATCTTCTTTCCCACTTCCATAAGCCCTGTAAGAAACAATTTATCATCAACTCACCAAAAGCTAAAGTAACCTGATATCATAATGCAAATGTAAAAACAAGCACCCACTTGTAGCACATAGGCCTTGAACACCGTTCATCTTCACACTTGTATATTTTTGCATTTGCATACCCAAGCTTGATTGTAATGTTACGCTCCAACTCATTTTTGAAACGCACAGTCTGCACAACATTCATGGGAACAATAGGTCAATAGTTTAAATATCCAAAGATAAAGGGAAATGTGTGTTAACAATACAACATGGCATGTTTATGTGTAATCCTGCTTTTTCAAACAGAAGAACAAAAAAAAGGTAATATTGATCTAAATGCAGCTAAATAACCCCATATAACCTCTAGAAAGAGATAACCACTTCCAATCAAGAGAACCCAAATCAGGCTTTCAAATACAAATAGAATTTATCCATGACAAACTATAATATACATATTGAAAGAAACCCACTAGCCAGTTTTACAAGCAATCCTCACCTTATAAACCTTATAAACCGGTTTTGTAGTTTTCAGTTAAACCTAAATCACTTTGTAAGAAAGAGAAACGTTCTAAGACAAAGGAATACCTGGACACCTGATATTGCTTTCACAACTGTTGACTTGCCATGTGCCACATGACCAATAGTGCCTGTTAGGATGCAATTCAATACATCAATATCAACAGTCATGGAAGAGAAGCTGACACAACTTCAGTTGCACAGTTTAATTTTCATGTGGAATCAATGTAAAGATTTCTACACTGCCAACCAATTACAAAATCACCCTATGTATGAGTGTTAAAATATTTTTTACATAATATCGCAATCTATGATTGGATAATAATATTAACAAGTTGTGCACCATCAGTGCATTTTAATTACATTCTAAGTGCTAAATCACAAAATGTGCGAAAATATTACCAATATTAATAGTAGCTTGCCGAGATATGACTTCTGGAGAAAGTGGATGCAACTTTGTCACATCCAACTTACTCAAGTCTTGCTCCATCAAACCCTTCCGTGACATTTTGGCAGCTTTCAATGGGATCTTAAGTGGTGAAACTGATTTATGACTTGACAACTAAATTATCTGCATGTATATAATCATGGTACGACAAAAAACCTGCATCAGAATCTACCATTTCTTTACTTTTTCTTGAAATATGTATGTAATATATTAGACAGAATCCAATTCTCTTCTGTCTTATCCTACCACAACCCCTCATCGGGTAAAATATGTATACTTCACGCAGATTCATTATTTTCTCAACAAATAAAATGAAATATTTCAAAGTGTGTCCAAACAAAATAATACTGTTCTACGTTTTTTGGTATAATTTTCTGATATAACAAAATGGGTACACAGAAACCCCTTCAGATTTGGGGCATTTATGAATATATTGTTCAGCTTTCAGTTCAGGTAGAAAAGCCCTACAAGTAAAACTTTCCTTCACACAATCTTTTTTTCTAGAAACATGAGTAGATTGCCGGATTGAGAATGAGCGTAAAGACGAATTTACTACAAACATATTTGAAGTCTTTTCAAGATACACATGAATCAATATAATTCTCCTTTTGCATAATTTCAATTACCAGCAGCAATTAACACATTGCGCAACAACATAGTTGATCACCACTATTTTAAACTTTTGACAAAATCATGGCTTCAAATAACATCTAACAATGTGCTCCAATTCTACCACAGTTTTACTGACAGAAGACATCAAATAGTCTTTTAATGTTCTGAAAAAATTCATTGACCAAATGTAAAAGCCACTAATAACACTCTTTTCACATTCACCCATAACCTTCATAGCCCATTGTTAACAACTCAAACTACCCAGATCCTTCCACCAATAAGGCACTAATTCACTCCTACTGGCTTATGTATCCATATCTATTAGGGGCAGTTTCTTATATAATTTTGGGATGATAGAAGCATTTAGAGCAGTATAAATAACAAAAAGATAATACAAGGAAAAGGAAGCTCAAGGCAGCAAAAATTCAAAATGAAATCAATAAATTTAGACAAAATTATCAACTAAAGCAGCAACCATATCTTTGCGTCCCTTTTCATTCAGAACAATTCTTAGGAACAAAAAGTACAGAGGAAATTTACCACTGTGTGGAAGGTACTGCGGAATGTTCAAGCATGCTAGTATTCCACAAAAAATTAGGGTGATAAAATAAGAAAATGAAAAAAAAAATTGAAATTACCGATTAGTGGAGTGTAGGAGTAGGTGAGTGGAGAGTGACTAAATTTGGCCTCGAAAAAAGAGTCCAAATCGCATTCTCCTTCGAAATTGATTTTCTCTCCGAAAATGGAAGCTCCGACAACATGTTTTCCTTCGCATTCAGAGAAACATGTAGCCACTGGGTCTTGGGCCAGTAGATTATTTTGGGCTGTTAATGTGGGCTGCAACAATTTAATGTAGGCTTCTTCTTCCTGCACTCCTTCGTTTATCTTCCTGCAGCCCCACAATTTTCTAAATCCCGAAACTGGCCTTGACATTTTATTTGAAAAAGGCACCATGGTTACTGGAAATTGGGATCTGAAAGTGTGCAACAGATTCATCAATCCGAAATTGAATCTTTTTTTCCGGATGAGGGGTTTTCCGGTAGAAAATTTTCCATAAATTATTGATTTTCAGATTGTTGAATCTGGAAGCCTAATTCTGTTACGGATTGGTGGATGTGTAATGCTTTTTTTTTTAATTATGTATTTTGAATCTAGAATGCTTATTTTTGTTACGAATTGGTGGATCCGGAATGTTTTATTTGAATGATGGATTTTTGAATGTGAAATGCATATTTTGAATTACGGATTGGTGGATCCGAAATTTTACCGGAAGTACCAATCCAAAATTTTTCTGGATTCCATAATCCAGAATGCAAAAAAAATAAATACAGTTCAAGTGCATTTTAGGGTTTTTAAAAGTAATAGGGACAGTTTGGTCTTTGCATAACATTGTGGAGGTGCAAAAAGAAACTGCCTTTAATGTAGGGAGTTTCTTAATATAGCTCTACGTTTTTCTTCCTGTTTTCCCATAATGTTATGCAAAGACAAAATTATCCTTATTACTTTCTAAAAACCCTAAAACACACTACTCACACTCTTTCTTCTTCTTCCTTACACACACCACAAACCTACATTTCCTACATTTCTATGACTTTCTCTGTGCACAGTGACTTCATCTTATCACACAAGAACGTGAGGCGTGTTACACTTGGTGGTGGTTCAATGGTGTCTCTTCATCTCATCCCTATTGTTTTTATTTTCCAGAATCGTGATTCCGCAACAGAGTCCTAGATTGAGTGATCCAAAAATTTCCCAGATGAGTGTTCAAAAGTTATATGGATTGAAATGCATTATGGATCCACCAATCTGTAAGACAAAAAAATGCATTCTAGATCCACCAATCCGTGATTAAAAAATTGCTTCTAGATACAACAATTAGTAAGTCAACAAATTGGTTCCGGAACACCCCCTCATCCAGAAAACATAAAGTTTTACTTACGGAACGACCAATTTATAGATTATATTTTCACTTCCGTATTGATCCATCCATAGCACAATCCCGAATTCCAATTTTTGGGAACCTAAAAACACCATAACTACCCAACCACTTAAAAAAAACTTAGTTTTTACCTCTAAAAGCTAACCAACACTTCAACAACGCAACTCACTCCTCCCTCTTACTCTATGCAGCTAAAATGAGTTTCCATTAATGTCACCGATGAACAAAGAAGAAGAACGGTGGCAAAACAACTCATCCACGATGTCCTTTTCAATTAAAGGACCAAGGCTAGTTTGGGATATTTAAAAATTATGGGGGTGAGGAAGAAACTCTCTTTAATGTAGGGAAATTCTTCCTACAACTCCATTTTTTTTTCTCACATCTCTATATTTCAAAAATTATTGAAATTAATGTTTGATATTTTCATTGAATGTTTTCTTAATTTTGGAATATAAAATTCAGAGACTTTATAGATTATAGAATCTGAAATTTAAAATTTGTGATTTTTGGTATTTCAGAATATAAATTTCGGAATACAAATTTTGCACTCTAGAATGTGCAATTTGAAATACAAAATTCCAGAATGGAAAAATTGTATTCTGAATTGTGCAATCTTGTATACCGGGATGTGAATATGAAATAAAAAATTTATATTTTGGATTGCACAATCTAGAATACAAAATTGTATTCTAAATTGTAGAATCCATAATAGATAATTTCTATAATTTTGAAAGTATTAGGGTGTAGGAAGAAATAATGGAGTGCAGGAAGAAATCCCCTTTAATGTATATTTAGAAATTTGGATATTTTAGTCCTTCTATATATAATATATTCTGAATACAAAATAAAGAGCATACTCCTATTGACCTAATACGTGTTATCTTACCTTAATCGACTTTACCAATAACTACATTTTTACCTTTATGTTTTGGAGGTATAGGAATGAAGACTTGGTGCTCATCATGTTTCGTGAGCAATCACTATCTAGAAATTGACTTTGTTTCTAATCTTTTCCCATACAACAAATCTAAAATAGGAACTATGAGCTATTTAGGTACATAAATCCTTTTGGCTCCTTATTAGTTATGTGTAATTGTTTTCTATGTTTGCATTTGTCAAGTATATGTCTAGATTTTCCATAATTTCGACAATTAATTTCAAATGATTTCATAAAAATATTTTTCTTTTCTTTATCACATCATATCCAGATCCAAACTTTTCATATGTATGTCTCTATTTTGCAAAGAGAATATTTAGAGTCTTAGAGTTGTCAACAAATTTTTGAAAATCATGTTTATAATATGTTTATTGTCTTTGCAACAGTTCTAATTTTTCAGCATTTGTCTTTTGTGCCTGTTTAAGAGATAATATTCTTTCACTACTTGGAACTTGATCCCTCTTGAGTTTATCCTTTTCCAAACTTAAAGTTTTAATTTTTTTTTAGCACAAGATATTTTTTTAGAAATATAGTTACAACTGTTGAGGAGATCCTTTAAAGATATATCATTATTCTCATCTTCCTCAAACGATGAAAACAATGAGTCAATTGTAATATCAAGATAAGAATCAGATTTAATTGGTACCACTTTTATATCTTTCATAAGACAGAGATTGTCATATTCATCTGTTAGAATTTGATCTCGAGTCTAAGTGTTCTCAACTATCCATCAGACGTTTCTTGTTTGAACCATGCTTTCTTCTCAATTATGGATTGCACAATCTAGAATACAAATTTTGTATTCTCGATTATAGAATTCAGAATGAATAATTTTGATATTTTTGAAAGTATGTTGTGTAGGAAGAAATCCCCTTAAATGTATATTTAGAAATTTGGATATATTATTCCTTCTACATATAAAATATTTTGAATATAGACTAGAGAGCATACTCCTACTGACCCAATACCCGCTATCTTACCTTTTTCGGCTCTACCGAAGGCTACTTTTTTGCCTTTATATTTTGGAGATCTAGGAATATAGACTTGGTGCTTGTGTCATGAGCAATCATTATCTAGAAACTGACTTCGTTTCTCATATTTTCCATACAAAAATTTGCAATGAGAATTATCAGCTCTTTAGGTACCAAAATCCTTTTGGGTCCTTTCTTATTAGTTGTGTGTAATTATTTTGTATGTCTACATTTGTCAGGTATATGTCCAGATTTTCCACAGTTCTAACAATTACTTCTAATGATTTCATAAAGATATTTTTTTTTTCTTTTACCTTTATCACATCATATCCATATATAAAGTTACATCTCTCAATTTTGCAAAGAGAAGATTTAGACCTTTAGAGCTCTTAGCAAATTTTTTAAAATCTTATTTATCGCATTTTCTTATCTTTGCAACAATTCTAATTTTTCAACATTTTTTCTTTTATGTTTGTTTAAGAGATAATATTCTTTCACTAGTTGTTACTTGATCTCTCTTGAGTTTATGATTTTCAAACTTAAAGCTTTAAATTTTTGGTTGAGCTCAAGATATTTTTCAGTGTTGCTATTATTAAGGAGATCCTTAAAAGATATATCATTATTATCATCTTTGTCAAACGAACAATGAGTCAGATGCAATATCAAGATAAAAATCATATTTAAATGGTACATCTTCTATATTTGTCATAAGACAGAGGTTGGCATGTTCTTTTGTGCTAAAATTTGATCCTGAGTTTGAGTATTCTCAATTAGCCATAAAAAAGTTTCTTGTTTGATCCATGCTTTCTTCTTAGCTTGAGACATTCATTTCTCATGTGTCCATGGTTATTGCACTCGAAGTAGACAATGTCCTATGCAGATTTTGATCCTTCTACCTATATGAGCTTTTTTCTTTTCTTTTGATAGGCAATATTTTTTTTCTTTTCCCTCTTCTTTTAAGCAATTGCTTCAACCTTTTGGATATGAGGGAGACTTCATCGTTAGTTGAATAATTTGATTCCTATCTAGATATATTTCCTTTATTTTCTCTTCGGTTGGTGATCGTTTGTCTTGAAGAAAATTTTGCTTGTAGTCCGTTTTCTACTACTATTATCGCGTCATTTTGTTCTTTGTCTTGCAAGTGAACTTCATGAACTCTCAGAATCTAAAGAAGTTCATCTCAAATGTACTGGTCAGACGTGCTCGGGGCTCCAACCCGAGCACTTAAGTATGTTAACTTGGCTGGTCAGGTTAATTTGGGGAGGTACCTAGCTCAGTCCAAGATAAATGGTAAGTCTAATGATACGTCAGGAGGTTAGCCTAGACAATTGGAAGCTTATATTGAAAAGATAATTAAAGTAAAAAAATATAAAAAATAACTGAATTAGTTAAGCACAAATATTATTATAAATCTCAACTAAAATAAACAGTTAAAGAGATATATTAACAAAATATCTTTATGTTTGTTAAACTTCTGAAGGAAGGTCTACGAATACTGTAAAAGGGGCTTGAGACCCTAAGCAAAGGTAAGTTCAATCTTGTGATACTACACTCATATAAATACTTTATATTCAGATACTGATAGTTATATGCTCTCACTGATTTGATTGTCAGAGTGTAATCAATAGGTGAAACTCCCCTCACTGTGAGTTATTAGCATCTTAAAGTAGTAACAAAAAAAAAAAAATTCAAGCCCAGAGTCCACCACCAAGGTCCGATCCAAGTCAATTGGTGAGAACACCAAGTAAGTTTTTTTTATGTCTTTAGCCTTAGTGATGACTATTGTTTTGGGTTCACTAATATATCTAATAACTTCACATTTATCTATGTTTGGAGATGTTTGGCTTTCCTTTCTTTCATTCTTTGCCTTTAATCTCTTTATTTAGTTTTTTGAGTATGTCATTTGATACCTAAATTGAATTGGTTAATTATGAATTTTACAATATCTTCATATTTTTTGTGCTAGGCGCTTAAAATAAAAAGCTTGGACTTACAATCTTTTAATTTATTTATGCTTCAAATATTTTTAAAAAACTAATTCTAAAATATTCAAAATATAAGTTAATAAAAACAAATCAAAACATAATCTGAAAATCTTTTTCTTTTGGATATTTTGTGATACCAAAAATCGAGTATTAAAAATTTCCAGTGTTTCTAAATGTTTTTGTTTGTAAAAGATTTGAGAGATATTTGCAATATCTTAAACAAAACATTTGCAATATTTATTTACACAAATTTGTTTAGAAAAAAGATGAATTTTAAAGATATACAATAAACAAGGACGGACAGAGTCATTATGCTAGTTCAAATATTTTTATTTTTGGACATTAAATCTCTTTGATTGAATGCGTTCTTAATAGATATATGAATTCTAAAGATTTTGTTTAATAATTATAAACAAAATTTAGTACTCGTTAAACATGTTTGTCAAACCATCTAACATGAACAAACTTGTAGACACTCGAAGAGTCTACTATACACTGCAACTCTACAAATCATTGTTAGAATCAAGTAAGACATCCAATCTAAATTTTTTTATAAACTTAACAAGTCTTACCATATCGTCTAATGAAAATATGTTATAAATACTCAAATCGTCTATCATGAACTTAGCAACAAAGAGAAAGGTTTTGAGCACTAATAAAAAACATTTATTAAGCACCATCATTACCTCTCACGAAAAGAATTTTATGTGATGAAATAATATTTGAAGCATCACGTTGTTTCAAGGAACAATAATTTATCTTTTTTGGTTCAAGCAATCAAGTATTCGATCAAATTGTCTTATATGTGGATTAAGATAAAAGCTCTTCGCTTCATGACTTGAGTCTAGGAGATTGTGTGTTGTTCAAACTCATAGTTGCTAAATAAGATACGATCATATAACTTAATATTCTAGAATTATGTATATAGTATGAACTCATCGTGACCAGAGGGTTTGATCAAAACTATTCACTTCAAGACTTAAATTTGGAGAGGTTATGTAACAACCGAACTAATTGTGTCCAATTGATGTTCAATAATCATGAACAAAGTTAACTTCAAATAAAAATAATGCAGTACATGAGACAATATCTTTATATCTAGAAAAATATCAAATATACACATCACATAATAATAAGATGTTGATTCTTAACCAATCACTTATCCTCTCATCCTAGCTTAAAATTTTAAAAAATATGAACAATAAATAACCCAAAAAATACGTCCTTATCCCACAATATGTTAACCAGTATCAACACTACCACTATCCAAAAAGAAGTTGTTATTAATCCTTTTAACACTTATAAGTAATCACACGCTTTCTTAGGAAAAAATAATAATACACTTTTATCACTTCTCGTTAAAGATTCCTAGATATCTTTAGGGCGAACATATTCTAATTAAATTCCTAATAATATATATATATATATATATATATATAATTAAAATATATTAAAGACTAAAATAACATAGTTATGACAATA
>Ga0123341_1006055_pt1 | contig 10888 bp, 9 predicted proteins | sample Turbeapinknodule_FD_89959 | JGI IMG/M metagenome (GOLD analysis project Ga0123341, IMG submission 89959) | Root nodule microbial communities of legume samples collected from Mexico - Turtle bean Mexico pink nodule | ecosystem: Host-associated > Plants > Roots > Nodule | place: Mexico: Nepantla...
ATTATTGATCATGAAAAAAAAAAATTAACCGTTATTTTGTGATATTGAGAAACCAAAGAAAAAGGAAAACAAATTTTGTCAGGTTTATAAATTATTATAATTATAATTTGTAATTTTTAAAAAATTGTATTCTGATTTACTTTTATTTCAACAATTGGATATCTTCAATTGGAACTTCTCAATATAGACACTCAATTAAATGGTTTATTGAGATGAGTTTTTGTTTTAGTATTTAGCTAACATATTTCTATTCGGGATGTAGAGTGGTCTTTTGGTATAATTATAATTAAAAATCATGAAATGCATTTTGCATGTACAACATTCACAATTTTGTAATATTGACTAAAGTAGAAAAAATAATTAATCTACATCCTAAATATTTATCAACATCTGAAATATATTGTTCTCGAACAGGGTTGGAACCAAGAGAACGATTGAATCCCTTTTCAGTCAGTCGATTCTTTGTTCATTCCTCTCTACTGAACTCTCACAATCCCTCTTCCACTTCTCCTTTTAGCTAGTTCAGAGTCTGGATAGTACACGCAAAAGGCATTTCGACGCTTAAGTGAGTATTCGGTATTTGACACTCGGTGCTATTAATACTGGGTGATGACGTACCTGATTCTTGGAATTTTTTCCTATTTATATAATTATCATAGGCCCTTTGTTATTGGGCCAGATTAGGGAGTTGGGTCATGCTTAGAAGTGCATTACCTAGTGCTTGATCGCTGATTAGTCTCGTTAATTCTGTTTAGGCGTAATGGTTTTGGTCATGTCGGTTGATTTAGACCGAGTGCTGAGTCAGGGTCTCGGTCGTACGGACTATTCGAGTACACTTACCCCCAGGCTCAAAGATGTTCAATCCGAAGAGTCTTTATCCGAGGTCGTTGTGACGGTTGGGGTTCCCGAGGTGAAACGCGACGTTGGTGGTGTCGAACGCGTGACGTGACCCATAATGATGACTTAGGTTTTTTGGTGGCATTCGTCATGAACTGTTGGATCGAGAGAGATCCAACGGTTGAGATGAGAGTTACGCTTCGTCTTCTGGCCTCTTCAAAGGCTATAAATAGTGGTCCCCCACTGCTCCTCACCACTGCTTTCTTGCTCCGACTTCTGAAATCGATACATATTGGCGAGGTGTGTTCCCTACGTCCCACAAGGTTAGTCATTTCTTCTTCCAAATCTTCGTCTTCTTCCTCATCCTTTTCTTCATCTTCCTCTTCTTCTTCTGGCTCCTCCACGACCGAGCCCTTATCGGTCGGGACAATTCAAACTTTGCCCCCCATGGAGGATTCTGTAAGGGCTGATGACCCGGACGGTGCTACCGACCGATCAGATCCCCTTGAAGAGTCATCCCATAGTTCAAGATTTGTCTGGGTTGATCCCAAGGTGATTGAGTTTATCTTTGTCTATCGGGACTTATCTTCCATTGACTCCTTCATGGATAGGCATCATCTGTTAAAGTCGGATGCTTCTTATGGCATCTTGGCCATCGATTATTGTCATCCGACCGACACCATTTGTATGGGTTGGTTGTCCTATGATGGTCCTTTTTTATTTGTTTATTCTTGCCTTTTTTTGGACCTCCATGTCGCCCTACCTTTTGATGACTTTACGATGGGTGTCCTTCGGGCGTTCAACGTTGCCCCTTGCAACTTCACCCAAACACATGGGCCTCCCTCAAAGCCTTTTGGCTCATGTGAGATATGCTTTGTCTTCGTCCCATTCCTTCCACCTTTCTCCACTACTATACGTCACAACCATCCGACCCGATTAACTAATTGTCCCTTATCAACCGACCGGGTACCATACTCTTCTCCCCCTTCACCTCCTCATACAAAAATTTTAAGGCAAATTTTTTCAAGATTTTTATTGAGCCCAGGGTAAGGAGCTTTCTTTTTACGAGCTCGGACGATCCAAATTTCCCTTGTATTCGACTAGGACCCCTACTTGCTTCAAGTAGTGGCCTCGTCCAACCGCCAATGTCGAGGAGCGATAGGTCTACGATTTGTTTGTTAGTCTCCCGAGAAGTCTTCCTACCCGAAAAATCCTGTATGTATATAAGTCGTCCCAGAGGTGGATTGATTTTCAGAGTGTGTTTGTTTTGTTTATCGCTTTTTTTCTCGGTCGGGACGTGCAATTAATTAACGAGTCTTCTTTGGTTGCGAGTATCATGATGAACGAGGCTCCTCAAGCACTTGACGTGCTCACCGCTTTTCAGAATAAGTCGGTCAGTATGGTCAGGGGAAGCTTGGAGACGGTTGTTGTAAGCAACCACGCCAATACCGGGGTCGGTCCCTCTACCGCCCCTAAAGAAAAGAAGAATGGGAAAAAGAGGGACATCACCACCACCTCTCGATCACCGAATGGCACTCCGTAGCGACCCCTCATCCTTCTCCAATTCGGCTCAAGATCCCCTCGCTGCCAAGGGCTCCGACAATCGGAGCTGTCGTCGATCACCCTTTGGCGCTCCTTGGAGGAGACTTCAACTTCTTAAGGGGCGTTCGGAAAGGCCTGACGTCAACCGAGGAGAACCTCCTCTCCTCGATTCTTGAAGATGAACTCCTCTCTCTACCTCCAAAGAGTTGCATTGTCGAGGAGTTGTGTTGGCACGCCTAGCTGCTAGTACCCGCAACTAAAAGGTTGAGGAGATATCTTGGCTTGAGCATGAGCTATTCGAAACAATCACTTCCTTGAAGTCGTCACTGGAAGCAATGTCGGCTTATGAATCAATGGTGGTTCGGGATGAGGCTGAGCTCGAGCTAAGCAACGCTCGGTGCACTGTGGCGATGGCTCGGAAGGAGGCTGAAAGGGAAAAGGTGGTCGAGTTGGAGAAGGAAATGGAGGTGCTAAGGCTGAAGAACTTGGCCTTAGAAGCCAAGAATGTTTCTATGGAGGACGAGCTTCTGACTTAGCAAGGGAACATCCTCTTGATGCTGGGCAAGACCTTCAACCAAGTCATCTGATAGATCCATTTACTGTATGGGGGTTCACCTACCGAGGGTGCCTTTGAAGTTAATAAAGACGTTTATAAGGGTCGAATGGTAACCTTTGTTGAGTTGGTCGATCTTCGGGCATTGACATCAGGGGCTGCGCATGAAGATGAAGATGAAGATCACTAGGTTTAGTCTTTAATGCCTTTTTTACTCGGGGCCGGGATGTGGCCTCCTTTTTTGTTTCTTTGGGGTCGGGGTGTGGCCTCGACCTTCTTCTTTAGGAATAGATCGATCGTTTTTCCGCATTCCTGTTTTACATAACACACAACTTATAATCAACCTTTTAATTGTTAGTCGGTCGAAACTTTTGTAAATAAGATTTATCTTGCAAAAGTTGATGAGTATTAGACAGTATGACCGATCAAGTTGAGTGTGGTTGAATGGACCAAGTCCTTTAGGTTTCGGGAGGGAATGCCGATTAAGGTTTCATCCTTGACCGACCCGTGTCTTTAGGTGTCGGAAAGGTATACCGTTTAAGGTTTCATCCTTGACCAACCAAGTCTTTGGGTATCAGAAGGGTATACCGTTTAAGGTTTCATCATTGATCGACCAAGTCTTTTGGTGTCGGGAGGGTATACCATTTGAGGTGTCATCCTTGACCGACTAAGTCTTTAGGTGTCGGGAGGGTATACCATTTAAGGTTTCTTCCTTGGCCGACTCGTGTTGCAAAAGAAATTTAGATACAAACTTGTAAAGAAATGTCTCATTAAACCTTCCCGACAGAAAATCCTCCTTAGGGAAAAAAATGGTCGGGTGAGGAAAGAGTGCATGATTTTATTAATTCTTAACTGCAATAAAATTTGAGGTGCTTGGCATTCCACATCCTCGGTGCAACTTTTCCTGATAACCACTCTAAGTGGTATCCCCCAAGCTGCAACATCTCGAATCCGGAAGGGGCCTTCCCAGTAGAACGAGAACTTGTTGTCCGTCTTTCTCGCTTCGCTTCTCATTCACCATACAAGGTGTCCCTTTTGAAAGTTCCTTGGTTAGACTTTCGAATTGTACTCCCTGGTCGCCCGTAGCTTGCGTTTGACCTCGCGAATTTTGATTTTGTCTCAGAGCTCGTTTATCAGGTTGATTTCGACTGATAAACTCTCATGGTTGAGGGATAAGTCAAAAATTTGTCTTATGAGGGATGGCTCCCCAACTTCGACCGGAATCATAGCGTCGGTGTCGCAGGTCAGGTTGTAGGATGTTTCTTGGGTCGAAGTTTGGGGCGTGCAGCGATACACCCATAAGAATTCTATCAACTCTTCGGTCTACTGTCCTTTTGTCGTACCTAGCCGTTTCTTTAACTCATTAAGGATAACTTTGTTTGCTGTCTCGGCCTGCCCGTTGGTCTAGGGTGCTCAACCGAGTTTGTTATTGATTTTATACCAAGGTCCTCGTAAAAGGACTGAAGTCCTCGGTCAATGAATTGCCGACCATTGTCAGTAACGATTGTGTGGTGGACCTCGAACTGGCATACAATGCTTCTGCATATGAAATTTTTGATGTTCTTGGCCGAGAGGGAGGCGAGGGGCTCGGCCTCGATCCATTTGGTGAAGTAGTCAACTCTGACCAAGAGGAATTTTGTTTGTCCTTTCCCAGGCTGAAGAAACTGATGATGTCCATTCTCTAGATGGCGAACGACCATGGAGATACCATACTGTGGAGTGTTTCGAAGACAAGGGGCCATACTCTTGACACGTAGTGTATTTCTTCACATATTCTGCACAATCGCTTTGGACAGTCTTCCAATAGTAGCCGGCTCTGAGTACTTTTGCGGCCATAGTCCTCGCACTCAAGTGACTCTCGCACACTCTTTCATGAATCTCTTGAAGAACATACTCTGCCTGCTCCTTAGTGATGCATTTCAATAACGTCATGAAGTATCTTCTTCTGTAGAGGTCCTACGGATCATGGTGTACCTGGCACACTACTGCTTCATCGTCTTCTCTTCTTGCTGCTTGCATATGCCGAGCTCTAATGATTGAGGTCATCCAGGTATCGTCCCCCGTTATGGCCAAACATTTCGCCTCTCCCACACTTGGATTTTTAGACAAATTTGTACCACAAACCTATAATGGCTTTTCTTCTTAGTTGTAGAGAGCCGAGACAAGGCGTCGACCCTTGTGTTGTCCTTCTTGCGGATGTGCTCTACCATTACCCTCTTGAACCAGGTGATAAGGTTGGAAACCGTGTGGTAATACCTTTGCAGCAGTTCAAACTCCCCATTTATCTGATCGACTACCAACTAAGAGTCGCTTTTACACATTACCTTGCGAGCTCCCATGTTGTACGCTAAATTTAAACCGACCAGGATGGCCTCGTACTTGGCCTGGTTATTGATGGCCTTGAACCCGAATTTAAGCGCCTACTCCAGAATGAGGTCGCGGGACCCTCGAGGATGACTCCCACTCCACACAAAGCTTTGTTGGACGAACCATCCGCATACATCGTTTAATTGGGCGAAAGGTCCTGTTGGGGAGTCAACTCGATAGAGAAATCAGCTAAGCATTGAGATTTTATTGCTCCCCTTGGCTCATATCGGATGTCGAATTCTGATAGCTCTACTCACCACCCTATCATGCGCCCTGCAAGATCTGGTTTAGATAAACTTTTAAAATTGGGTAGTCAGTCCTTATCGTGATGGTATGGTTCTGGAAGTCGGATAGGGCGAGGGCGAACACGACCTTCTCTATCATTTTGTATCTAGTCTCGACCACGTGAAGCGTTCGACTGACGAAGTATACTGGACACTCCTCCTTCTCGACCTCTTGTACGAGAACCGTGTTGATCGCCTCATTCGAAACCGATTGATAAACTATTATCGGTTGGTTGGGTCTTGGCTTCTGAATGATCGTCGGTGAGGATAAGAACGTTTTTAGCTACTAGAAGATTTATTTGCACTTCTCATCCCAACTGAACTTTGCTGCTTTACGAAGCAGTTGCACCATCGGCCGCGTTCGGTCAGCCAAATGAAGGGCGAACCTCGAGAGGTCGGTAAGGCGCTCAATGAGTTGTTGCACCTGCTTCAGGTTCTGAGGGCTTCTCATCTCGATTATTGTCCATAATTTGTCCAGATTCGCCTCAATTCACCGGTGGGTTAACACAAAACTCAATAACTTACCTCCCTCGACATCGAACACATACTTCTCAGGGTTGAGCCGCATGTTCGTCCTCTTCAGAGCTTCAAAGACTTCCTCCAAGTCCTTGATGTGTTGGTCACATGAGTCCGACTTTACTAATATGTTGTCCACGTAGACCTCCACATTCCGGCCGATCATCCCCTTGAAGACCTTGCCATGAGTCTTTGGTAGGTCGCTCCAACATTCTTCAGGCTGAACGACATTACTTCGTAGTAATAGTTTGCACCGTTCGTCATGAAGGCGATCTTCTCCTTATCGTATGAGGGTACAGTTAATAATCATTGGAGGTGCATAAAAGAAGCCTAATTAAGGAATAAAAAATTTGGAAGACAAAAACTTATTCGAAACGTTTTTTTCTGAAACACATTTTTTTTCTTTCGATGATAAATCTGGAATTCATAAATGTGTTATGAAAATATTCCAAAAAGAATAATTCAGGAAGTCATTTTAAAAGGAGTAAAGTAGTCTTTTCTAGAAATAATGATGTGCTGGGAGAAAATTGTTGTGGTGCAGGAAGAAACACGCATCACCCGAAGATTAATTTCACTGGGCCTACTATCCATTTTGTCTCGGCTTCTTCTTCCTGCACCCCTACATTTTTCTTCCTGCACCCCCACAATTTTCTAAATCCCGAAATTGGCCTTAATATTTTATTTGAAAAAGGACACCGTGGTTACCGGAAATAGGAATTTGGGAGTGTGCTACGGATTCAGCAATCCAGAACTGAATATTTTTTTTTTCGGATGAGGGGGTGTTTTGGAAACAATTTTTGCATAAATTATTGATTTCCAGATTGCTGAATCCGGAAGTCTAATTCTATTACGGATTCATGGATCTGGAATGCTTTTTTTTTTTTAATTACGGATTTTTGAATCCAGAATGCATATTTTTGTTACGGATTGGTGGATCCGGAATGTTTTTTTTAATGATGCATATTTTGAATTACGGATTGGTGGATCCGAAATTTTACCGGAAGTGCCAATCCGAAATTTTTCCAGATTTCATAATTCATAATGCAAACAATAAATACAGTTCAAGTGCATTTTAGGATTTTTAAAGAATAATAGGAACAATTTGGTCTTTGCATAACATTATGGGGGTGCAGGAAGAAAAAATGGAGGGGTGCAGGGAGAAACTGCCTTTTGTCTCCTCATTTTTCTCCCTCCAGGCTTTTCTAATCCAATAACATTTTTAACTTCATAGCTAATTAAATAGCAACAATCTCACTCTACTAGCTTGATATTATCATCTATAACATCATTTCAACAACACAAAACACTACACTACAAATCACTAATAGCATTCAACCGGACAATATAATTCAAACCTAAAATTGAAAAAATGAAATTCTAGAATAGAATTGAAAAACCAAAATTTCATTCCGACATAAAAAAGTATATTTTAAAAAAGACATTTAAAAAAAAAATCCAAAAACATACTCTTAAAAAAGAGATTATGAAAAACTACAAAAGACATTTTGATAATTTCGCATCAGTAATTGGGTGCGGGTCTAAATTTGTTGGGTGCAGGAAGCAATTGCTGAAATTCAAAACCCATGTCCTATATTAACGTGGGCCTAGTAGGCATGGGTTTAGCCCAAAGCAGGTCCAGTAATACAACGGTGTCGTTTGGCCTCTCGATCTAGAATAAATTGTGGAAAGTTGCAGAAACTGCGTATCGCAGAGAAAGAAAGAATTAGGGTTTTCATCTTTGCCATCAGAAAGCGACAATGATTTACGACGTTAACTCTCCACTTTTTCGATCCTTCCTTAGCCAGAAGGGTGGCTCCTCCGATAAGAGGTTTGTGCTTTCTCTCTTTCTTTCGGTGAACCTTTGAGGAATTCGAATGTGATTATATTGTTTTTTTCATCTTTTGTTATCTGCCTTTGATTTTTGAGCCTTACCCATTTTCTTGTTTGCGCTAATATGTTAATCTTGGGTGTAATGTTCTGAGGGATGTTTATGAGTTCCCGTTTTTCTGTTATTTATTGGATGACGTTTCTTCTTCTATGGGTAAAAGACTGAATATTTTAGTTTTGCTGAAGAGGAAATGGCTAATGACGTTATTTGTTTGGTTTTGGTTCTCAATATTCTGCTCGAGTTTGGTTTTGGTTCTCAATATTCTGCTTGGGTTTCTTGAATTAGGAATTTGCAATAATGTTTTTATTTTTATTTGTATTTATATATGTTTTAGTTCCTCTGTGTATCGTATCCTTCTCTATACTTGCTCTTAAAATAAGAGACGAAGAAAGAACGAAGACATGCGTTGTGGGACAACAAGTCGTATTTTTGTGAAGAGGTCCAGGCATAGTAGGTTTCCTTTCTTTATCAGAAAATGAAATAAAAAGACTTCCAATCTTCAGCAAGTTGCTTTGCATAGCTTCATGTGGCAGGGTTCTGTCAAATACATGTTTTCTTAACGATTTACAGGAAATTTTATGATGGCAAATGCATTTTTAAAATTCATTCAGTTAAATTATATAAAGACTAATGAACTATTGTGTGACTTCTGTTTTTGCTCATTAGGGCATCTGCTATTCGATATAGTGAATTATTGACCAAACATCAATAATGCCTGCTATAAGAATGACAATTGGATAGGTTTAGGATGCTATGTTGTTTAATGGAGGCACCGTAGCTCCCATAGTGGAATTGCATGGTGGATTTTTTCATAAACACCGTAGCAAATTTGTTAGGGGAGGCCCACCATGGTGGTATACTTTAGTCTACAATGTTGTGTGTATACTGAGGTATCTTGTCCTTCAGCCATCTGCCATTAATACACCGCCAGAAAGAAAGTAATAAGTAGGCCATTAATGATAGATGTTGTATCTATCAAGTAACAAATTAACGATTCTTAATCTACTACGTGGGGTTAGCTATTGGTTTTGGATAACTTGATTAAATGTGAAATTTTGCATCCACTGAGGGAATTTTTCTTTGGCTGCTGGAAGTATTCCTAATTTTACTGAATTTGGTTTGAGAAGGTTGATTTGGAATTATAGTTTGGATAAATATAGTTGTAAATGTGTTCTTGAATTTCTGTTCCTAACTGGTATACTTGCTAACAAATATGAATAGTGTCTTTTTTTCTCAACTGGTACACGTATACATAACACTAATTTGTTTTGGTTTCATTGCCAGGGAAAATAAGTTATGACTTCGTAATCTTGGGAATTTTGTAATCCTGTTTTGCTATTGATAGCACATTCTGAAAATTAGTTGACAAGAACCTGTCATCAAATTTGACTTTCATATAATTGTCTGTGTGGTCATGACTTGATGAAAAGTCTGCAGTATAACGTCAGTATTTTTCAATTTTGTTTGGGTTGTTGACAATTTTGTCTATATCTATACTAACGTTGCTACAAATGAATGACTTGAGCATCCTACATTACTTTGGTTGATTCTGCTGTTCTTCTTCGGACATGCACTTTTGTATTTTATGCATCAGACAGTTTTTATTCAATTCTGAAAAAATGTTTTAGCTTTCTTATTGCAAAATAAAGAGGAAATTCCGAGAAAAGAAAGGTTTTGAAGTGAAATATTAGTGTTTTGTTTTATCTCAATGAAAACCAAAGTTTACTTGAAAGAAACAAAATCTTGCTTCTATGCTTGACCTCTATGAATGTATATACAATGAAGTCATTTTAACAAATTTTCAAACATTTCCTATATTATCTAACACTTTTGTGTTACGAACTTCAATTCCGAAACTATACTCAGTTTTATAAATTCTCACATTGATTGGTCTTCTAGAAGTTTTTACACATTTATAAATGTGCTTTAATGTTGCCTGAACCTAATTCTTATTTGTGATGACATGATAGATTCATTTTTTCCGTAGTATACAGTGTTGTGTTTGTCTTGTTTTCGAGATTTTATTGAAGGTTAATCAAATGTTTTGTCTCAGGAAAACAGAAGAGCAGAAGCCGAAAGAGCACAGGCCCAAAGCCAGTGAGAACAAACCTATAATGACAGAGTGATAACAAATTGTCTTCATTCAGTTGTAGAATGAAAATAGGTGGGTAGTTTTTGTATTTGTGCTATAAAAATTGAAGATCCTGTTTGTGTTGAGTTACAGAGACTCCAGAGTTTGTTGTTAATGGTTTGATTTTGGATATGAAATGGTAATGGACACAATTTGAACTCGGCCATTTAAGAGTTGTTTGAAAATACTAAACATCGTGGACACCTCACCATAGAGACTTTCGGTCATTTTGAGTGAAGATTAAAGAACAAAATGAGAAGTTTGTTTTATTTTATTTGTAATTGTTTTCCTAAAAAGTCTTAAGGATAAATTTGTTAAAACAACAGGGTTATGAAAAAATAGATTTCCAAGTCTAGCTAAAAGAGTTTCTATATAAATTCATATTTAGTCTGACTATAATTTGTCTTTTACTGTGCCTTCAATAAAGAAGTAGAATTGAATTATAATTATTCAACAATCTTAAGGTATAGCATGGGCCAATTGACAAAAATGGTGCAATTGGGTAACCCAATTATTAAAGTTGTGATGTACAAAATTAATTAAACTGTTAATCTATTTTTTTTGATAAAAGTGGTTAACTGGGTTATTAATGTTTGTTCAAATAAAATGTAAAGAAATATATTGGTTTATATTTTAGTATATTTTTTTTAAACTGTATTTTATGTATATGTATACTTTATTTAAACTGTATTTTATTTAAATTGAAGTTGACGTTTTTTTTATAAAAATAATAATTAATATTTTTTAAAATAAAATTATATGTATAATAA
>Ga0123341_1006057_pt1 | contig 10887 bp, 8 predicted proteins | sample Turbeapinknodule_FD_89959 | JGI IMG/M metagenome (GOLD analysis project Ga0123341, IMG submission 89959) | Root nodule microbial communities of legume samples collected from Mexico - Turtle bean Mexico pink nodule | ecosystem: Host-associated > Plants > Roots > Nodule | place: Mexico: Nepantla...
CTGTAAGAAGCATCAACATGAGTACTCCATGTAATAAACATGAGTAAATATTTGCAGAATCTAACTTTACAAGAACATACATTGCTTATTTGAAGTTCCAAAAAGTGCATTAAGGCATTTCTCTATATTACTATGTGGAGAATGGTTGTTTAATTATATCTGTGTTTGAGTTATTATGTGTGTAGGTGACATGTTTTTAATGATTTCTTCAAACAAAGATAGTTCCATCAACAAATTCTTGTTTGATTAAGGTATTTTGGAAGCGTTTCTAGTAAAAGGATTTCTTAACAGCTCAATTTTGAAATTTCATACATGGATATTCCATTACCACTGTCTTTGTGGTTGGGTGGTTGATTTCTGGGAAAGGAGGAGTCACAAGGTTTCGGTCCCTATAAAGGGAACAGGGGGTAAAACTTTTCTTTCTTAAAATTTAAGCATCTTTTCATTAAATTTTATAAATAGTATTAAAATTCTTATGCATGTTTTGACGCTTTAATTAATAAGATCACAGTTTATGTTTTCATTGCACTGGTAGAAAAGCAGGTAAGGTAAGAAGTGCAGTGATGTTGGTGACAGAAGAGGAAGCATAAGCATGAAGGTTCGAGCTTTTTGGTTTGTTTTTCTTCTTTTTTTTTTCCTTTTTTATCTTTGCTTCCCATACTGCCCTCAATGTTTCCTACCTCTTATCCTTCCTTCTTCTTGTTGCCGACAACAGTTTCCTTTGTCGTGCTTGACGGCCCGTGAACATCATATATGTGTATATGTCACCACAGTTGGAGGTGATTTCTGCCGCTGTTAAAAAAATATTATTATTTATTATTATTAATATTAATTATTAAACTCACGACCACGACCTTGCGAGATGTCGAAGGGGAAATCGCTGGCGCCGGTCTCATCCATCGCCTCCTATGGCCTCGCCGTATGCTACCTATTCTGAAATGCGCATAAACAGAAGGGTTGCAGGTGATGCCGTTGTGGTGGATGGGAAGAGAAAAAGAGAGAGCAGGGAGAAAAAGGGAAATGATGGAGGAAAGAAAAGAAAAAGGTGAATTTAATCTCGTCCATTGATTAAAAATTAAAAGATCTAACGGCTCATATTGTCTTTATACCATTATAAAAGTGTCACATATTATTAGAAATGTTTAAAAAAAAAAAAAAAAAGTGAAAAAAAGTTAAGAATAATGGATGAAGGGCCCACAGTAAAAAAGAAAGGCGAGAATGTGTGAGGAGGTAAATTAAATTAATTTGACTGAGACTGACTAGTAATGCCATACTATTCCACTTTCTCAGTCTGAGGAAACACAGTGAAGCTGCCTTTCAAATGCATGACACGTGTCAACCATCACATTCCTTTCGCTCTTCTTCGGAAGGTTGAAAATGCTCGATTTAAATATTTTCATAATTTTTTTGTATTGTTAAAATTCATTAACTTTTAAAATATTATTTATAACTAGTAATAATATAAATAAATTTTCTTTGTAGCATTGAACAAAACCAAACAAAACCCCTGCTAACTCATGCTCCCTGCCAAATCTGGCCTCTTTCTACATTTTGGATTAGGATCACCTGCGGCTAAATAGAAGTGCACGCTCTCATAGTTTTAAATCCAACCGTTAAAAACTCTAAATTATATTTTAATTTATAATTTAATATATAAGAATATTTTTAATGACAGGGATTAATTTAATACGTTTTTTTTTTTACTTCCACAAAAAAGAAACTTGTATATCACACTTTTATATATTTCAAGCATATTTTACTATATTTTATTTCAGTTAAACTAGGAGCTTTAAAATCTTTCCTTAGTTACCTTTGTCGTCTTTATAATTAAGACATGATTCATTCAAAGAGAAAATCAACCCATTTTCACTTAGCTATTTCTTGTCTTTTGGTCTAAATCCTGACCATGATCATAATTAGTGTTTATTATTTGGAATAAACTCCTTTTAATGGCCTTTACAAATTTGAGAGTGGAGGCAACTTAGCTTTAACCAATCCAAATCTATATCCAAACCAATTTGGGATGGTTTAAGTACTAAATTTAGATTATCTATATCCTAACATATTTAGTCTTATTGTTGTTTAAGTCATAATCCAGCTTTAAATTATTGAATATGGAATTGAAGGTAAGATTCTATCCAATGTGAGTTTATTCTTAAAAAAAACTAAACAGTTAGTCTCACATAAACAAATTAAATCATTAATAAAAGGTAAATTCAAGCTTTAAACTACCGAATTTGAAATGGAATTTAAAACTAGACTATATCCATTTTGGGTTAACATTTTACTTTGTTTGTACATGTACAAATACAATAGAAATACGAAAAAAATTGGTCTCAATGATTGTAGTGGGCCTGTGCAATGAATATGCAAAGATATAATATACATACCCTACAAGGGTAATATTCTAGAATTTGAAAAAGTTTATAATAGGTTATTTATTTTTTCTTTAAAACGGGTAAAGCTAATCACAAAGTTGTCAGAGATATTATAAGAAAAAATGTGGGGTCCCCTCTACTCTCATGTCTTTTGTGACACCTATTCCCATCTTTATTATATATCAAAGTTATTATATATCAAAGTAATTAATTGAAGCCTATCTCAAGAACAACTACTTTTACATTATAGACAAAATATATCATTTTTATTTTCTTAAAAAAATAAAGCTAATAGTATCTTTTTCATTGTATCACTTAGAAAAATTGAATTCATCACCTTTGACTTTTTACTTGGTAGATCAAGTTTAGAGTCTGACTTTAGTTTTCTTAAGTTTAAAGTTCTATCTGATTTAAATAACCATTGCGATGTTAAGTTCATCAAATGTTTACCTCGATGATATGACGATCAAATTAAAGAAATCTAACTATTGAGGTGAAAAAAAATTAAAAGATTCAACCAACTAAATTTAATTATATATATGATAATGAAGGAATTTAATAAAAACGTAAAGCAAGAACAGTTTATAAAGATAAAAAATTTTACAAAACCCAAAAGTATGTTCAATCCTAATAATAACAGACGGGTGGGTGGATTAAATGATGCTAGCCTAAAATAAAAAATCTTGTAAGTTTTCTCCTTTAGATAAACTATAGTATATTTTGTAAATTTACGAATCACACCCTCAATAAACAGAGAATGTGACTTATTAGCAGATATATTATATTCCCTAGTGATATGGTACACATTTTTTTTATACAAGTAATTAATAATTGAGTTAGATCCGACATATTTTTTTTAAAAAATTATATGTAATCATAATAAAACTTAGTTAATAAATAAAAACCATGTTATGAAAATGTGTCAAAAGAACATTTTATTAATACAAGATTGTATTTGTCAAAAGTATGTTATCAGAGGTTGACATTTAAGAGCCTGATTGCACAAATTATTTAATTTTATTTTTTTTAAAATTTTCTCTTAAATTTTTTTATAGAGAAAAATTGTCCAAATATTTGTTTAAACAGAGAATTTCTATCACCTACGTGATAAAAAGTTAAAAGTCATTTTTTATAAAAAAGAAAAGCACTTCGTATTTTTTATCAGTATAAAACATTCAATAAAACCGTGAATCAATAAATGATTTCTATTATTAAAAAACATCACAACAATATGTTGATAATATTAAATACTATAATTTTTAATAAACATCACTTTGTCAGTTTCATTAACAATAATGTTGAAACAATCAATCAATAATTTTTTTTTCTTAAAATGATTATTAAGATATATTATTAACATTAAATAAGTAACCATTAAGTATTACTTTTTATACTTCTTTTTACTTATTTGCATGATTACCTTCATATAATGAATATATTAAGCATTTGTGATATGGAGGTCAATAAACATTTATTGGTCCACTTTGGTGCTAGTTGGGCCACAGCCCATTCGGTGTTCAAGACTTTGACTAGTTAATGTTATTGGAGAATGGGAATCCACCACTGACTCATCTAATCAAATGTGACAAAATTGATAACAAATTGGAGAAAGAAGAAGGACAATCAAAGTTAATATTACCCCTCCCAATTTGTAGTATCTCTTTAATCTTCTTTACAGCAACTGTATTTACAACTTCTTCAAACATTTCTCAACCTAAATCACCTTGCAAATGGCAAAAGAGAAAGGCGTTTTATCCCTCATTCACAAACTCTAACTAATTAGTTGCATTTGGCAAAACATTGCTTTCTAAATGCATGCAATAAGTGAGAGAGAGAGAGAGATAGTAAAAGCTTTTCTACATGTATTTTATTTTGTCAGTAGAAAATGGTTCTTTTACTTCTGAGTTATCAGATATAATGCCTAGTGCTGCTTTCTGAGGAAATTAAATGCTTATTTGTTTATCATCTTTGTGCCACTGCATCCTATTTATAATATACTGTAATTTTGTTTCTTTTTACTTTCTCTCCTTGGATCTGTGTTAACATAATTGAAACTGAAACAGCCATTCTTGTGTGTAGATGGTGTGATGAAGCAATAATTATGAACATCAAGAAGGAAATGGCAAAATATTCATTAAATTGTTGAGTAGAAGACAGCTTGCATCAGAGCTTTAGGAAAGACTATCACAGAAATCAGAGAAAACCAGAAAGAAGTAATGATATTAGCCTTGGCTCACTTGGATCATGAGCTTCAGCATATAATGCTTACTTTTAAGTTTTGGCTTCTTTAGCTAAAGGAATCCTAGAAACTAGTGGTGTGATCTCAATACAATAAATGATAGTTGCAGATGGCAAGTAAGAAATTCAAAAGGGTCTTAGCAGAATTGAAGATAATAAAGATTTTTCACTTCATACACCTTCCTTTCGTTTTATTGTTATTTCAAATTATACTTTAAATTAAAAATATATATCATCAATGCTTTTATTTATAATATTAATTTTCTAACATTTTCCTGACATGTCTTTTATCTCTTATTCGTTTACCACTCTCTTTCTTCATAATTATAATGATAACAGATATTTATAAAACTGAGTTTCAAGAAAGCTTGTGCTTGTGGCATAGTACTAATGCTTCCACTATGGTTGTTTGTTTGCACTGTGGCAGAGACATGCTTGTCAAAATGAAATGACCATTTTCTTATCATTAATTTCCTAATTAAGGCTTATCACTAGCTACTTTATTTTCCAATTCCCCGCGGTGCATAAGGATCTATATTCAGTTGGTGGGAACGTGCCAAAGAAGCAGTCATGTCACATTGACACAGACCAGAATTGTTTTGTAGCAACAACTGTGTTATACTATACTATGTGATTGCCTTTTCGGGTACTCGTAGTGCCACCAAGATTTTGTAAGATAACAAGGTTTGGAGTATTCAACACACACAATTAAACCAATTACCTACTACATAATTGCTTCAGCTTCTAATTTGTCATGATGTGGGCATCATCGTCTACTCACTAGTGGCTATTCTTTTTTATTTAGGAAACTATTCTTTTGAGGCACTGCTTCACTTATCTCCATCTGATTAGTACTCTACCGTATGAGGTGTTTAAGCCAACTATTCACCATTAAACTTAACCTCCAACCATGTTTCGAGGTTTTGGTGAACACAAATTCAGATTAATTTCAATGTGTTATTTGTCAGGAAAGTGTTTACACAAATGAGGAGGTGGGTCTTTAGCAGAAATCATGATGATTGATTTTAGAAAATGAGTGTTAAGCAGTGGTTGCCATGGACTGAAACACTACAAAGTAAACATTGAGTACGTTGTCCAAAGCATCTTAAATTCCCCATGGATGAGTTTGGAATCTCCGCAATAAAATTTGTGATCCTACAGGAGTAAAATAATACTTCTACCAATGCCTCTGATTTGATGACCACTTTACCTTTAAGTTCTTTAACTTAAAAAGTTGTATTATTAAAGCTAATTACCAATGGTACCCCACCCATCATACATAAACAGATATAGATAAGGACAAGAAAGATGTGGATTTCCCCTTGAAAATTGATGTGATCTTAAAGTGTATGACTGTGCTTTACTAACTGCAAAAATATATATATATTTGAGGTAGTAAAAACACAAACTACACAACAGTTCTATTAAAAAATTGTTTAATGATAAATATGAAAATGAAATGCTATAAAAAATTGCATTACTGTTATGACATTAGCATACTGGAATAGCTAATGCTACAAGGTTTTGCAGGGTGAAGGAAAGCACCTACTGCAGAAGCATTAATCAGCAGTAATGGTCTTAAAGCATTAGTTATGATGCAGAATCGACCCATCAACCAGCTGATAGGGGAAAACAAGGTTTGCATAATTAATATTGCAGAAGATAAGAATAAAGCATGACAATACATTTTGCTGTTTCATGATTAACAAACAGATAAGTGGTCCAGATAAGATTACCCTTCTTTTGTTTTTCTCATTCACTCCTTAGTTTGTAACTGGCTGGGCCCTGCTCAAGAAAATGATGTGAAAAGCTGGAAACTCTATTCAACTATTATGCATACAGTTTTATATACTTTTAGTAGGCAATTAAAAGCACATTTGGAAAACAAGATTATAACTTACTGACACAACCTTCCATGTTAAAGACCCAGTTTAATAGTATAATACGAAAAGTTTGATCCTAATTGAGCACCAATTTAGAGACTCGGCTAATTTATTATGCTCTACAGGAATCATAAAATCATTACTTACACTCTGCAACCAAGCTGACACTGTGCAACAACTATGTCACTTCAGAGTAAATATAAGAAACGCATAAAAACTGGGTACATCTGTAGTAAATAACCCCACAAACACAAAATTTGTCAGAATATAATAGTAAAGGAACCCAATAGTGACAAAGGCAAAGAATGTATTGGGCAGTAAATTTAATATTTTAACACTATTATTCAGAACCACAATATTTAAGAAGTTAAAAGAAGAGGTTATACCCTTTGGATTCCTTTGTAATGCTGCAGTTGAGACCTTGACATTTGTTGGTTCCTTTGAAGTTGAATCTTAACACAAACCAAACCAAATAAAAATGGCTCACCAGAGTTAATTACTGTCTTACATTATAGTATTTAAAGTACTGTCTCTTAAGTTTCAACATTTTCAAGAGGGTACTAATTTAAAATAAAAAAATGTATATTAGGAAATAATGGGCACTTACTTTATCTATCTTTCAAACCAACAATGGCATGAATAAATTTATTAACCAGGAAAAAGCAGCATCTTAATAATAAAACTAGTTCTAAACAAAATTAATGGTAGTCAGTACTCAGTAGTCTACCTGCTGACAATTTGAATAGTTTAAGTTATGAAATGTGTACATTGTGTACCTACACTCTATAAAAAAAAAATATTTGTACTTACATAGAAAGAAAATAATATATTATAAATGGAAAGGTTATCCAAGTTGCACTTTTATCCGAATATATTTTTAATATTAATAAATTTTAGAGTATAGGTTAAGATTATAAAAGCATTTAAAAAAAAGGTGTTATGAATGTATGCTTACCATCTTTCTCTCCTTGCTTTTTTTATTTATTTTGTTTCTCTTCAATAAAATGTGTTTAGCTTTTAATTATTTTTTCATCTATTTTCACTAGTCATTTTAATTTTCATTTACCCTGTTCCCCCCCTCTTTATCAAGCAGGAGATTTGCATTGGCAACTTCTTTCTGTACCCCATGGTTTTTCCGTGCACTTCCATGGGAGGGTGAAAAAATCATTTTATCCTTAATTAAAAAAATAAATAACTCTATCTCCATATTCCCTTATCTTTTTCATTTTTATCATCAGTTGCAGCACTCTCAAGCATCTCCTCTCCTATTTCGATTTTCTTTTGTGTTGTAGAGCAATTTTGCACCTCTTCATCTGAGATCGCATCCATATTAGAGAGTTGTTGCCCATTATTAGAGTTAGTAAAATGTATTTTTTCATGTTTTTGATTTAGTGTTGTATTTTGGATTAGATAATTTAGAAAGGTCCAAATTGCGTAATCCGTTTTTTATTTAATTTTTTTGATTGTACAACATAATGTGAAATAGAATAATTCAAAATGTATTTTTGAATTTAAAATTATCTTATAGATTGTATAGCAACAAATCAAAATTATTACCTTTCAGATTTTATAATGTAGAAAGTCTTTAGATTTCAGTTTCTGAAATTTAAGAAAATACCATGAAAAACTAACTAGAAACCAAACAGCCATCGACCATCCCTGACAACCTCTCACTAATGAACTACCACCAACCACCAAAGCAGGATGCACCACAAACTTCACAAAAAACTTCGTTAAACTTCAAACAATAAACCCCAATACCTAAATCCATTTTCAGAAGGGTAGTTTTGGGATTTTCAGAAATGTGGTGATGTAGGAGGAAAATATGGGGTGCAAGAAGAAGTTGCCTACGATTGCGCAACTAAAGAAGCCCAAAGCCCATTAGCCTGACCCACAGTTCATTAGAGGCAGTTTCTTCCTGCACCCCTACATTTTTCTTTCTGCACCCATACAATGTTATGCAAAGACCAAACTGTCCCTATTATTTTTTTAAAACCCTAAGACGCACTTGAACTATATTTATTTTTTTGCATTTTGGATTATGGAATGTGGAAAAATTTCGGATTGACACTTCTGATAAAATTTCGGATCCTCCAATCCGTAATTCAAAATATTCATTTCACATTAAAAAAATCCATCATTCAAAAAAAGCATTCTAGAATCTACCAATCCGTAACAAAAATATGCATTTTGGATTCAGAAATCCATATTAAAAAAAAAAACATTCCAGATCCACCAATCCGTAACAGAATTAGGTTTCCGGATTCAGCAATCCAGAAATCAATAATTTTTACAAATTTTGCTTTCAGAACACCCCCTCATCCAAAAAAAAAATGATTCAGATCTGGATTGATGAATGCGTAGCACACTCCCAGATCCCGATTTCCATTAATCACGGTGCCCTTTTTCAAATAAAAGGTCAAGGCCAGTTTCAGGATTTAGAAAATTGTGAGGGTGTAGAAAGAAAAACGTAGGGGTGCAGGAAGAAGAAGCTTTCACTATATTTCATTTTGGGCTTAATATTGTTTGGATCCTAGAAATCACAGAAAGGCTTCTTCTTCCTGCACCCCTACATATTTCTTCCTGCACCCGCACAATTTTCTAAATCTCGAAACTGACCTTAATCTTTTATTTGAAAAAGGACACCGTAGTTACCGGAAATAGGGATCTGGGAGTGTGCTACGGATTCATCAATCCGGAACTGAATATTTTTTTTCCAGATGAGGGGGTGTTTCGGAAGCAATTTTTCCATAAATTATTGAATTCCAGATTACTGAATCCGGAAGTCTAATTCTGTTACGGATTCATGGATCTGGACTGCTTTTTCTAAAATTACAGATTTCTAAATCCAGAATGCATATTTCTGTTATGGATTGATGGATCCGGAATTTATTTTTTTTGAATGATGGATCTTTGAATGTGAAATGCATATTTTGAATTACGGATTGGTGGATCCGAAATTTTACTGAAAATACCAATCCAAAATTTTTCCAGATTCCATAATCCATAATGCAAAAAAATAAATACATTTCAAATGCATTTTAGGGTTTTTAAAAAACAATAGAGATAATTTGGTCTTTGCATAACATTGTGGGGTGCAGGAAGAAACTGCCAAAAGAGACCGAAAGATCCATTATTGTTTGGAGGCTGCTTCTTCCTGCACCTCCATACCTTCTTGTGCCACCCCCATAAGTTTTTCATATTCCAAAAATACCCTTCTCAATATTCTGGATTACATAATCCGGAAGTCTCTAGAATTAGCTTCCGGATTATGTAATCCGGAAGTCTTTTTGTGATTAGCTTCTGGATTACATAATCTGGAAGTCTTTTCTATACATAAGATTAGCTTCCGGATTATGTAATCCGGAAGCTTTTTTTTCAGATGTGTTATTAGCTTCTGGATTACATAATCCGGAAGTCTTTTCTAAATATGAAATTGACTTTCGGATTATGTAATCCAAAATATATCCAGATTACATAATCCATAGGCTTATTATTTCAAATCCAAGGGTGTGGAAAAAAAAGGATAGAATGATATTTTCACATTTAGTATGGGGGTGGCACAAGAAGGTATGAAGGTGTAGGAAGAACGAGTCTTGTTTGGATCCTGCCACAGTCTCATAACTTTTTGGACAAAGTTGCAACTCTAAATATTCAAAACTTGAACTCTGGCAAATGCATTAGAAATTAGTCGAAAGAAAACAAAAGATTCTTCTTAAGAACATTTAAGTGGAGTAAGAAGACCCTCACGCAATCCTAATTTTTAAGAAAAATTTTAATCACCATTAAATACTTATTACATAATGAATATGGAGTATTAACTTATTCAAGTTAGTTCTTTTCAAATAACCAAATTAACTTAAATAATCACTACAATCAATCAATAAATTAATTGTTAGAGATTAGGAATTATATACTCCCCATTTAGATTTAATTCTAATTATGAGTGTAATGAGATATGAAGAAAGATAAAACGAAGAAAAAATACTGAATGTTTTAGATTAAAGAGTCTTCCAAACTTTTACATAGAACAATTTAATGCTCAGTCTGAACCTTGGTAAAACCCTTCACAAAGCCAAGAACTGATTCATTTGTGGCGATACCAGTTGTGGCAAAAACCATGTGATTCAGCTTCTATTTTCTTTGCTATTATTGAGTGTTTTGAGCATTAGGTTTTTTCCTCTAAAATAAAACAAATTGAACGTATGATTCATCAAATATTATTTCTTTATATAACTTTATATCTCCATTATTATTTATAAATATTAATATTTTAATAAAAATAATTTATTGGAGGAGTTATATGTTTTTTCTCAAAGTTCAAAACAACACTATATTCTCATCTATATTCGTCCCTTCGTCTAATATTTGATTTGTTTATATATATA
>Ga0123341_1006058_pt1 | contig 10885 bp, 11 predicted proteins | sample Turbeapinknodule_FD_89959 | JGI IMG/M metagenome (GOLD analysis project Ga0123341, IMG submission 89959) | Root nodule microbial communities of legume samples collected from Mexico - Turtle bean Mexico pink nodule | ecosystem: Host-associated > Plants > Roots > Nodule | place: Mexico: Nepantla...
GCAAAAACTTCATAGGTATAATAGTTTGTTGTTATGCTTCAATTTAATATATCAGTAGGACGAATTCAAAAACAAAAACAAAAATAAAGTAGTTTATAAGAAGTTTTGCCTATTTTGTGTTTGTTGAACCTAGGAAAAATGATTTAATAACTGGTGGAAGAATTGGGAAATAAGTTTTGGGCTTTGATTTAGTCTTTATCCAAAGGAGTGTTGGGCTGAAGAATCTTACATTTGTAATAAACTGTTACGGTTGAATACATTGATTCGTGGGAGCATTTTGGTAATAATGGTCGTTCCTTGACTAAGATCCAAAAACCAAGCCACCAAATACTGATTCTTTCACTCTCTTTCGCTGCACTTCTGCACTTATAACATTTTTCTCGCATTCCTGCATAATCAACACCCTTACACTAACACACGCAATAACAAATTATCAGTTTATAAACTACTTCCTTTCTTCATCACACAATCAATATACCTTTTTCTTTTGCACATAAGAGTGTGTTAGAAAATGAATAATGCAATAAAGATGTTACAAAATTTGCTACTGTCACAACTACTACTATTACTCCTTTTCTGTCATTTGGCCGTTCAAGCATCAGATCAACATGAAAGAAAGGTATGCCCAATTGATTAGTGTCACTTACCCAACTTATTGGAACTATTTCTCAATTGCATGGTTTTTGTGGGAAAATAAAAAACAAAACAGCCATACATTGTATACATGGGAGAACTACAAACGGGTACAACCTATGCAGTGGAAAGTCACCACAACAACTTGCTAGAGACTGCGATTGGAAAGTAAGGATCTCTGTTATCAAATACGAATGCATTTGATTGCACTTTTTTTTTAATGATGAATGGCTCTTTTTATTTGTTTTCCTTCAGCAAGCAGTTAGCCAGACAGTCCAAAATACATAGTTATGGAAAGAGCTTCAACGGATTTGTTGCACGACTTCTGCCAGATGAAGCAGAGAGACTCAAAGGTTGGTATATCGAAGTGATGCATTAAATCAAAACACAAATGTTCTTTAAGAATTATGTATGCAGTGGTGTTTGATTTTGTGCAGAGGAGGACGGTGTGGTTTCTGTGTTTCCAAATAGAGTTCGCCAACTACACACGACAAGGTCGTGGGATTTTCTAGGAATGCCACTAAAAGTGAAGAGAAATTCCATGATAGAAAGTCATATTATTGTGGGCGTGTTGGATACAGGTATGAACCAAACATTTGCGTGATAGCAACAGTGAAAATAGATAATAAATTTGTCTTGTATTGAAACAGGTATTTGGGTTGATTGCCCCAGTTTCAACGATACGGGTTATGGACCTCCTCCTCGTAGATGGAAAGGCAAATGTGTAACGGGAGCAAACTTCACTGGCTGTAACAAGTACTGTTCTATGCATCACTTGCATTTCTCCAATCAACAAAAACACAACATTATATTAATCTAACATCATATTTTCTAACAAATCTAAATATTTGTCGCTTATAAATTAGTCACCACTATATAATTAACCAACCCCTCCCATTAAAACTATTTTAGTTATCAAGCAAGAGTATAACAATAAGGGAAAAAAATATTAACAAAAATAACAACTTTGACAATACTTTAACAAAATGATAAACAATTTAAGTAACTTGTCGCAAAATCCATATACATGTTCATGCAAGGTTGATTAGATTTGGTGTGGAATGAATGAATGGCAGCAAGGTGATCGGAGCCAACTACTTCAATCTGGAAGACAGCAATTCAACCTACGACAGCATGAGTCCGGCGGACGACGCGGGTCACGGCACTCACACGTCGTCGACCGCGGCGGGCGTAGTGGTGGAAGGCGCTAGTCTGTACGGCGTTGGCAAAGGCACGGCGAGGGGTGGCGTTCCATCTGCCCGCTTGGCTGTGTACAAGGTGTGCTGGACTTCCGGCTGCAGCGACATGGACATGCTCGCGGGCTTCGACCAGGCCATCGCGGACGGCGTCAACTTCCTTTCCGTTTCCATCGGAGGGCCCGCACAGGACTTCCTCACCGACCCAATTGCCATCGGAGCATTCCACGCTATGACTAGAGGGATTCTCACTTCTTGCTCCGCTGGCAACGGCGGCCCTCGCCCCTTGTCCGTTGAGAATGTCGCGCCCTGGATTTTGACGGTAGCTGCTTCCACCACTGATAGACAGTTCATTACAGTTGCTGCTTTCGGTGATGGAAAGAACGCCACAGTAAGTATATTTCAATTCACGTGCTTGTGGTTGAAACTTGATATATACCACTTCTAACAATGTAACCATAATTCAACATTGTCTGATAACAAATTAACATGATTTAATGACAACAACGTAGCGGGTATATTTACTGACATTGGAAGTGGTTTAACTTCTTTCAAATCTGTTTATCATAAAGCTGAAATTTTTCTGCTTAACTCTCTTACCTTTCGTGCTAATATTCTTGATATCTAGTATAAAATAGTTGACAGTATAAAGTTCTTGAATGTAGATGGCTTATATTTGATTGGTATATGGTAGGGAATGTCTATTAATATCTTTTCGCCCAAGAAAAAGATGTATCCATTGACTAGTGGACTCCTTGCTGCTAACCTTTCTGGAGATGGCTATGGCAGTCCTCGGTATTCTTCTTCATACTTGATCCTGATTTGCTTGCAAAACTTTGTTCATTTAAAAGATTATGATCGGTTTGAGGATACTAATGCCAGTTATTATAATTATGGTTTAGGGGTTGTGATTATGGGACTCTAAGCAAGGACAAGGTGAAGGGCAGGATAGTGTACTGCGTTGGGGGAACGGGAACACAGGACTTAACCATCAAAGATCTAGGGGGAGCAGGAACTATCGTAGTTCTTGAAGAGGATATAGACGCCTCCTTCTCCACGGTTATTCCAGCTACGTTTGTTGAAGCCAGTAGTGTGGACGAAACCATTGAAATCTACATCAATTCCACAAAGTACGTTTTTTTCTTTCACCATGCTACTCAAATGGGTAATGACATAACCCTTTAAAGTGAAATAACCTAAAGAAACATCTTGATTGCATTGGGATTTAGGAATGCTAAAGCCGTTATTTACAAGACAACAACTAAAGACGTCCCTGCTCCATTTCTTGTTTCTTTTTCATCAAGAGGTCCTCAAACGGTCACCCCAAATATTCTCAAGGTGATCTCTTTCTCTGTCTCTCCCTTTTGTTCCATTTGGCTTTGCTTCTAAATTTCTATTTGTTGTATGTGAAGCCTGACTTGGCTGCTCCGGGAGTGGACATACTGGCTGCTTATTCCAATCTGGCATCATTCACAGGGTACCGTGAAGACAATCGTCATGTTGTTTTTAATATATTATCAGGAACATCTATGTCATGTCCACATGTCACTGCAGCAGCTGCCTATGTCAAATCCTTCCACCCTGACTGGAGTCCTGCTGCAATTAAGTCTGCTCTCATGACCACTGGTGAGAAAATTAGAATATTGAATGTGCTAAAATTGTTAGTTGACAAGAAAATTTTCAACTTCAAATCTAACATCTTTGTCTTTACTATTTAGCCACTCCCATTAAAATCAGTGATAACTTCACCCTACTGGGATCTGGGTCAGGACAGATTGATCCTGTAAAAGCAGTACATCCTGGTCTGATCTACGACATTGGAGTGGACTCCTATATCTCCTTCCTTTGTAAGGAAGGATTCAACAACACCAACATTGGTATACTAATTGGCGTAAAAAATTTCAACTGCACAACCATTAAGACTGAGCCAGGAACGGACGGAATCAACTACCCCAGCATGCATATCCAACTCATCAGTGCCACTGATAGAATTTCTGCAGTTTTCTATCGGACTGTGACTAATGTAGGATTTGGAAGTTCAACTTACAAGGCTAAAGTTACAGTCCCTGAAGGTCTTTCAGTGAAGGTCATCCCAGATACATTGCATTTTAGCCAATTGCACCAAAAACGGTCATTTAAGGTTGTTCTGAAGGGGCCTCCAATATTGGATGAGGCATTTGTAAAATTTGCATCACTTGAATGGGACGACTCTAAACACACTGTCAGAAGTCCGATACTTGTCTATAAACCAATGCCAGTGTATTGAATGTATTGGACCGTAGTGGACAATTGCATAATCTAGAAAATTGGGTACTAGAGTTTTTTGGAAAAAAAATCAGAAATTTATTTAACCACCAAAAAAGATAGTTGAGGACTTCTCTTTTTTTCCCTTATTGTATACATCTTAGTTATTTGTTTTAGCTGAATGAAAAGGAATTTGACTGCACGAGTGGCCATTTTATTATCACCTGCATCTTATAATCTCCCACCTTTTCTTCTCTTAATAACTCATACTCCCTCCATCATAAAGTAGTAGGATTAAACATTGTCTCAACTCTATCACCAAATGTCTATCTTCCGAGTTTGAGCATATGGGGAAAAGGGAGCACCCATTTTAAAATATGAAAAGTAAAATATAAGATATGAATTATAAAATATAAAATATTTTATATATTGAGGAGAAAGGAGTACCCATTTAAGGAAAGGTTATGCCACAAAATCTTGTGAAAGAAAATCACCCTTAAAATTAACGGCTGCATCAAAATCAGCATAGTTCTGAAGTTTATAGGCATATCCAAATATGAAGGTGTCACGAACAACCACTACACCTAACCAATGCCGCCACTTATCATTGACAGCAGGAGATGACGGTTGTAGAATTGTTTTAAAATTAGATCACTAAAACAATGATGATCATTTGAGAAAATCAATAAAAGATTAAAGATAGATTTGAAAATTCATTAGAATGACATAGGATAACAAATTGCAAGTTCCAATATGCAAATATAAATGAAAATGCTAAATTGAGTTGAAAGTGGACTTATGTATATGAAGTTGAAATCCATACACAACGGAAAGTCAACCTAGTTCACATAGATAGAAAAAGCACTGTGTTCAAACTTTTAATATGCTTTGAAATCTAAGGTGTTTTCATGATGTAATGAGTGATACCATGATATGACTTTTTCTTTTTATAAAGGGTGTTAGCACGACTATTTACCTAAACAAATAGCTATTATACAACTGTGTACTGACTAAAAAAACAAAAAAACATATACATATCTTGTATGTGTGTACGAGAGACTATCAGAAGTTCTGTTCTGGCCACAATGTGCAAAAATATAGAAGCTATTGCATTCATGTCCTTCACCCACCAGCCAAATTTTGAACCTAATAATAAACAGTATGCAGATATCCCCGCTCCGAAATTAGTTGTTGCACACACAAGGAATGAAGGCCGGTGTGTGCACGGCATAATTAAATGTCTCTACTTCAGCTGAAAGATGATCTCAGATCTTAAATAAGGATTATAGAAGTACAAATCCTAAATTTCTCTGTTCTGTCCTTTAAAGCGGTAACAAATTTCTGATCTCTGATGTTTAAAGTCATAAATTGAAAGTACAAGATTCAGGTATAACTACCAATGAAAAATTTGGTCAGTTTCCACTTAAGAAACCAACTTGCCTCTGTCTCTTTTTCTCCTCAGTGGAGGGAAAACTCCTAATAAGTAAATTAAAAATAAACAAGCAATATTTTTGAAAAAAATTTAAACCTAACAAAGACAGCCCTTTACATGATTTGTTATTCAGTTCTTTTCCTCCCAAGGTCCTTAATAGATATAGTTGACCTGTGTGGAGGAACTTGCTCCCTTTGAACCTTAGACATTCCAAAGTCAACACTGCATTCGGGGGTGGCGGTTATGGATGCTTTTCTGCTTGGTTAATTCCTTTCTCCTCTTTCTTGCTTCTGCCGCAGCAACTGCATCTGCTAGACTTTTCCCCTGACAAATGAACTGTTCTTGTTTCTGTTCAAGTGAAGATGCTGCAATATTAACTGATGCTTTATTGTTTGGAGCAGAATGTAATTGACGTTCGTTTTCTTGTTCGAAAGCAGAAGCATGACCATTACAACCAAGTGCGGGTCCATGATAATTTTCTATAATGTGACATCCTGTTATCTTCTCACCTCCATCCAAAGAAAATCTTGAAGGGTTATTAATGAGTCTGGCCTCTGTCCAGGCTTGATAATCCACATTTGCCAGTGTATTCAAAGATGAACTAGAACTACAAGGTTTTCCTAGAGAAAGATTATTTTGTTTGTCTTTCAGGCTACAGGAAGGTGATGATTGTCCATTTGCAAACTGTGGACAAGGGAATATCCAAGGACATGGAAACATGTAAAATGGATTTGGTGTTTGTTTATCATTGATAAGGCTATTTTGCTTGTGATATGATTCAGACTCGGAAGAACATGGAACATTAGCAATAGATGGAATGATGACGGAATTAAATGATGTATTTGGTAGATGAACTGGATAAGTAGGCTGAAGGGGCGAAGGCCAAAATACATGTTGAACTGGAAAATGGTTATAAAGGAACCATGGACTATTACCAGACGAAGGTGTTACCTCAGCCACAGATGACTCAGGCTCAACAGGAGTTTTCTCCACTTCAGTGTTTATTGACTTGGCTATCTGCAAAAGGAAGATGACATTGATTTCATGGATTAATATACTTCCTAGGAAAACAAGTTATACTAAGCTTAAAGATTTCTACCACATCAAAACATCTTACTTGTGCTTTTAAGTACTTATTTGTAATCTCCAAAGACTGATACTCTTTCAAAGCCAAATCTTTCTCCTTTTGTCAGAAATGTCAGAAAATGAGGAAGAAATATAAATTTTCAGATAAAACATCAAATAGGGTAAATAAATTAGGATAAAATATCTTCAATAGATGCTTCATATAAATAAGTACAACAAAATATAGAAGAAGGGGAAAGAGAAAGGGAAGACACTAAAAGTGCCTCAACAAAAAGATATAAAATAAGGGATAGTACCATACCTTCTTTAGACTTTCATTCTCCACCACCAAAGTGGCAGCTTTATTTGTTAACTCCTCACACAGAGCCTGAAACATTTTTATATACACATACATAAAAAGAAGAAACTTCTAAATATTTCAATGACAAATCAATCAACCAGAAATAAATACACAACTCAAAAAGAATCAGAGCTTTTCTTTTATAATAGTTCATTTTAAAAATCATATTTATTTAAATTTTCACATTCACAAACAATACTGGATTGAAGTAACAGTTAATATGGTTAATGTGATGTTATAAAGAATAATATACTGCAAAGATCTCGTTAATAGAAAAGATAGATTTGATATCTTCTTGACATAATATGTAGTTACTTTGATAAAAAAAAATTTAGAGTAGCATACTATCTATAGCAAGGGGAGTCATCAATTACAACTAGCTTTGAGGATGGTCTAGCAGACAAAAAAAAGAGACACATTATTTTAAATGTTATAATACAAACAAAATTTTTGAAGTATATATCATGACAGTGTCACTATAACACATAATAACACATAACACATGAAAAGCAACTGTGACTGCTATCAAAAACCATTCAATCTCAAAGTGACTACAGTTGTCTAGAGTCACTCCCCTCTCCACCCTCAAACTATAGTCTCCATCATCAAACTATGGTTGTTATCACTACTTGTCAACTTTTCTATTTTGGACAATAGGAGAAGGCATGAAGACATTTAAAACTAAACTTTGGATCTAGCTGTTTAACTCTTAACACAATCAAAATATGACATATTAATGTTATCATGCACAAAAAAACATGCTTAATCCACTTTTCCTAAATAGCACACTATCGATTACTAGTCTACTTCTGTATTTTGGAAGGCTAGAGAGGAGCAAAGTTATTTAAAATTAACTTTTCTCACCCATAATTTTTAATACAACCAGAACAGGGCTTGTTATAGTTCTCATGCACTATGAAAGAAAAAAAAAAACAATGCTTAACCATATTAGTTTCTGGAACAAAACTTGCATCATGTAGTTACATATCAGAAAATTTCATGTTGTCATAGTAATACTTATTTACACAAATCTGCTGGAGCAATAATCATAATAATATGATTGATTTTTTATATTGTATTTCAATTTATGAAGAATAATTATAATTACACTGTATACTATATTAAGAAAATTTAAAAGTTGGTAGGGACAATTGTTCCCAAAGCTCACTAAGTAGATTCATTTTTGCATTGCTTCATTGAGTATGTGTTGGGTGATTTAGATTTTGAACTTGTCTATGTATATATACCTGCCTACGTCGAATTGTTTGCCTAGCTGACTCTCTATTGGCCAATACCCTGCGTATCCTCCTTGCTTCTTTTTCTTCCTGGACAGAAAGCCTAGTAAATTACAAGGATCTATTATATCCAGAAATTGCGGTACAAATTCACTCTCATACCTCAGTTAAAATTCTCCTTGGCTTGTTGAATCGACCTAAAATATTACTTGAGATATGGAATAAATTGGCATCCTGCTCCACCTCCAGATTACTTGAGTTATGCAATAAATTGGCATCCTGCTCCACCTCCATGTGCTCCGAGCATTTATCCTGCTCAGTCCTCTCTGCTTCTACAGAGGCAGAAGTGGGTACTTTTTCATCTAGCTGCTCACCTGCAATAGCTTGGTCCTGCCATAAATTAAACCATTTCTAAATGCCTGCATAAAGTGTTCAACTTGGTGATAGTCTCTTAATTATTGCCTGTGATCTTTAATTAATTGACTTATCCAACTTAAAAATAAAACTGAGTAGGTTTAAATTCTTTCATGCAGAGAAAACAGGGATGTAGATGTTAATCAGTAACATGCAAAGTGAGGAAACCAAGAGAAAGTGAAAAAAATATACTTAAGAGACATGGATGAAGTCTCGATGATCAGGTAATCTGGATATCACCTGATTACAAATTGTTATACAGGATAAGAAAATCAATAGAAGATATTCCAACACATTTGTCATGCATTGCTCACAATATTAATTTTTTTTTTTATAATAACCATTGTCATCTTATTAAATCCCTTACTTTCCTTGAGAGAGAGTAGACATATCCATGTAATAAATATTTTATTTCTTAATAAAAAAATTGCTTGTAGTGCCTTTGATAACAATGTGGGACTTTCTTTCTCTCAAAATACAAAAACCATCCCAGACCTTGGACGAGTCTTAAATAAAAAAACATTGGTTCATACTGTTCTTTCAAATGCTCAAATGCCGAAAACTTATCGAAAACAATTCTTATACAATTCGATTCCCCTATATATACATTAATTAGATAGTTAAAAATAGTAATCCCAATCGCATACTCCGCGACCTATGTAAAATAAATATATAAATCCGATAACGCCACCTAACTGTAGACTCCTGTGTGTGGTCGCGCATAAAAATATAGAATAATTCAATAGTATTAGTGTCAAATACTAATACTATTTGTGACAGTGAAGTTGAAATTGGCTGCACTCAAATCGTGTGATTAATTTTAAAAAAAAAAACAGTTAAAGAAAACGAACCACGGCGTCAATAGAGGGATCAGAGTGAAGAGTCGTCGGTGAGAGATGAAGAGAGAGATCAGAGGAAGAGGAAAGAGTGGGTGAGAGATGAAGTTCTGGAATGGCACTTGGTTTGGTGCACCATTTGTCCGTGTAGTGAGAGTCACGCATTGCCAACTGCGCGAGAGTCTCTGCCGCTTCCATCTCCTCCGTGCCAACAAGCCGATCCATGTGTTCATAAAGAGAGGAGCGAGAAACAGCAGCGGAGGCGCGCTTCTCCGATTCCGCATCCATAGCGGCGATGTTCACGCCTGTTGCAGCAGGCAGAAAGAGAACGAGAGAGAATATTAGTATAAGGGTAAGTGTCTTGTAATGTAATATGTAACGGTGGAGAGTGGGAACCGAACAGGGGGAGAGAGGGTATCACATCACTCACTGGTTAGGAGAAGAACGAGACATATAGTAGATGGGTGCCACGTGTCATGCCAGTTCACAAATGAACATCTGTGATAATAAGCAGCGATGTATGTTGTGTCGCCACGTATCCCTCATTTTACCACGTAGGCGATTTGCCGCATTGCAAAGTACTCCCATCTCATCATCTTTATATTTTAATTAATTAATTAAACGCATTTCAACCTCTAATCAAAGGTCAAAACAACTCATAATAAACAAAATAATGGGTTATAAAATGATTTTTAATTTTCTATATCTGTAACGTAATCTGCACAATTTGCCTCTTCTCTGCACCATTTTGTGAACCTATATATCATTAATTTTCAATTTTTTTCTCCTAATTATCCTACATTTCTCTTTTTAAATATATGTCAATATTTGTTATAAATTGTTTTTTTTTTCTCTTGTGTTTAAATTTGAATAAAATATATAAATATCAAAGTGAATCAGAAGTTACAAAATAAGAACAAAATTAATATAAATTGCTTCTAAACAAAGAATTGAAGAATGATGTTAAAATATGGGTGATAAATTAATTATTAAAAAATAATCTTAGAATTTGTTGGCTTTTAAATAATTATAGAAATGCATTTAAAATCAGTACATGATTCCAAGCCAATGGCATTGCCATGCAGAATTTCAGATATGAATTTGATAATGTGGCAATAATGTGTTTCACTACATTTGAGCATATCGATGAAACCCTTTAATCGGTGACAGCACGTAGTAAGAAATAACTCATCTTATGCGGTGCATTTTGACGTCGTCTGTGAAAGAATTTATGAGTTGTTTTATGTTAAAGGTTTTTTTCTACACGTGTTCACTTTATGTGTCAATCGATAAAGCTATCTTAGATGAGGAATGATTTTATTCTTTTTAAATTTTTAAATCTTTTTATTCACATTTCATAAGATTCTTTAATAATCGAATTGTGTGTTCAGTATATTTTCTTTAAAAAATTTATTAAATAAATACTTTTACCAAAAAGTTTAGTTAAACATTTAAAATAAATGAAATAA
>Ga0123341_1006061_pt1 | contig 10881 bp, 5 predicted proteins | sample Turbeapinknodule_FD_89959 | JGI IMG/M metagenome (GOLD analysis project Ga0123341, IMG submission 89959) | Root nodule microbial communities of legume samples collected from Mexico - Turtle bean Mexico pink nodule | ecosystem: Host-associated > Plants > Roots > Nodule | place: Mexico: Nepantla...
CTATTATATTTAGGAATCATTTTGTATCTTTTACATATTCAGATACTAAGATTTGTTATTATTTCTATAAATTAACAATGTACCCCAGGTTTAAGAATCAATTGAGTATTTACCCTTTGTTTTAATTAATAGAAAGTGAAATTTGGACCAAAGCAGTAAGTATAAGAGTAGACGACATTGATAAAGACAAACAGAAGTGGATAAAAAAATGTAAAACACTAGAGCAGCCTGAAAGGTGAGAAGCACACTAGTTAGATGAATTCTTTTATGGGACATATATTACAAAAATAAATTAACAAAAATCACTTGCAAGGGTAGGCGATCTGAACTTGTACACATTCATATACACTTAAATTGGAGTGAACAAATAGTAACAAAGATTACAATGCTAGCATAGCAAATAGAAAGGAAAAAGAAAAACACAAGGGGGTAAGACTGGAACGGCAACCGATCGATTAACACAAGCAACTCCATTCACAAAGACTTAGAAACGTTTGAACATGTCCAATGATGACATGTGACAGGGAACCACAACTTCTATCATGAAGTGGTGTAATGAAGAACCTCTTTCTTTAAATTCCAGTTAAGAATGAATGCAACTGAGACGAATAGTAACACTGCAGACTCCGAGCCTCTTTCATAGCTTCTGACTTTCAAGTAATTTGCAGTGACATGGATGCAAACACAACAACGTACTTTTAGTTTGTCTTTGCAAGCTTTCTAATCGGAGTTGGAGTCATAGAAGTCACTAGGGCATGGAGTTACGACCTCTGATTCAAACAGCTGCACCACTCGGTGCATAGTGGGTCGATCTTCTGGACTTGAGGAGACACACTGAATAGCCACAGAGAGCAAGGCATCAAGGCTCTCCACTTGCACCCCGTCACATAGTGGGTCAACAATTTCCCTCCGCCTGTTCTCTGTAATTAGAAAATTCAACTGCAAAGAAGCAAATGTGTTCAATTGGAGTGGTGATCCATTACATTGGAGTAGCAACTAAAGACATGATTAGCTTGCTTAATAATCACGTAACAACTACGCAGCTAGTGTATGTACCAAAATAGATATAGAATTTGGCTCCTCTAAAGTGCACTGCACTTTAAAGGGTATTGTTCTGATAACCATTGATTTGAAAACCATGCGTTGATATTGTGGTAAATTTTATGCATGTGCCGAAAAATTATGAAATTGTTAAAACCCTCAATTATTGATTTTCCAGTGAATTATTATCACTCCACACTTAACTTTCTAAGAGAGTGGGATCCCGTTTAAGAGAGCCAAACCCAACAAGATGATAATAAATTTCAATTATTAACCATGTAACATTCACTCAACCCACTCTATGTTGATTATATTGGCAGCCACAGGGAAGCCCATTGTACAACAGAAGGTGGTATACTCTCAAAGTTAAGAAAAGATGCCTTAATGGGTATATGAAAAAAATTAAAGTATTTAGTTACTCAGAAAACAAAAAACTAGAGTGATCAAAACTTGTACTAAAATCCAATATTTAGGTGAATGACATACCCAACCAACAATATTGAGACCCTTTTCAATGAATGCTGCATCTGTTGGCCGCTTTCCACTCAGCACTTCAAGTGTCAACACACCAAAACTATACACATCAGACTTCTCAGTTGCTCTGCCACTTTGCATATACTCTGGCATGAAATAACATATGCTTGGTTAGACAACCATGGAGTTAAAAGGAGTGAGAAACGAAAGAAAAATTGAAAATAACTTCTCCATAGATAAAAATGAGCTTATGCAAAACTAATTTCTAGAAGTTTTCTAGTGTAATTTTTCTAAATTTTTACTTTTAACTTGCACTATTAGCTTATAGAGCAGATCATGTTATTTTTTTATTTTTTTTCCCTACAAGTGCTTATGGAGCTTCTGTGGATTCAACCCTATGCACTACTTTATTCAAATTATATTCTAAATAGAGTAGGAACAAAATTAATTTGTTTGACCCTCATACTCACTCTAATGCCAGAAAGATTCTAACACTGTTGCATTTACTCATAAAAACCATTATGTAGAGTTTCGCATGCATGCACTACAGAAAAATATTTCATGTGAATTATTATGTCAGATGAACTGGTAACCTATCTTCATACAAATGGTATACATGACAAAAGAGATAACATAGTAAACGTCCATGCAGTCTAAGACCACCCAGTGACTAGTTATACACATACCCTCAACAATTACAACAAAAACTTCACCAATAGTTTGAATGCTAAATACCATCAACCATGCCCCCAGTGATGATTAGAACTTCTAAATAGCTTACCTGGAGCAAGATAACCAAATGTTCCGGCAACAATAGTGGTGATGTGAGATTCTTCATCCTCCAGCAGTTTGGCAAGTCCAAAATCAGATACTCGAGCATCCAAGTTTCCATCAAGCAAAATGTTACTAGATTTTATGTCTCGGTGTATAATCCTAGGGGAACAATCATGGTGCAAGTAAGCAAGCCCTTTTGCAGCTCCCATGATTATATTCAAGCGTGAATCCCAGTCTAGTTGCTCAGCCCTTTCTGTGTGATGCATCAGAAACATCATTATCCAACCAAAATGATTTATTTAGTCAAAGATACAATAAAGTGAAAATGTAAATTCAAAATGAAAAATCGTTTTCTTTAAAGATTATACTTGATATTGATACATAACATAACATCCACTTTAAACATATTAATATCTGTATGACGCCTTCAGCAATGAACAAAGCTTTAGGAATATATCCAATTGAACAAACTAAAAAAAGAATAGTGCATTGCATTGGCAACCAAGGAAAGCCACATTGAACAATATTTAATACCTTTAAGAAATACTCCTTTTAGACTCAAATATAAGTAAAAATACATAATTTCACACTAATTAAAGAAATTAGTTTCATATGATTTTCTTGATATCTTATCTTATAATAAAATAACTACATGTTCTAAACTACCCTTAATCAAATTTATTTTGAAGATGATGCTCACATTTGAATAATGACATTAAGTAGGGTTGAACTAGTTTAAAATTGCTTATATTTCAGTCCACCAAACCTTTTGCTTATATTTTTCAGTCCAAAGGGGTAATAATTACATAAAATGAAATTTCCTTTTTAGGACAGATCGTGCTTCCTGTAATTTAGCCCTTTTCCAGGAAACTAGTTATAAAGCATTTCCTATTTGGTACAAACATTACTATACAGAACATACCATTCACAAATAGTATTTTCAGATTATTGATGTCTACTATTATCTACTATTTAATATGATACTGTGCCCCTGGAACTAGAAGGATTGTCATCTAGGCTGAGCCACAATGCTTGCTGTACTAGCTTTCATGTTAAGTAAATTTGTACCAACTAGTGCAGCATAAATGAAAAGGCCTTATTTAACAACCAAAGCATGATATCCCAAGCAAATATAAGCTATAATAACCAAATATTGATTCATGAATCATGAAAATGTTCCATATAAAATAATTATCAGTTGAGTAGGTATTTCATATCCAAAAAGCATTGAAGATTCGTATGAGCTGCTTTGGTTAAATAGTGGTTGCTGTATTTGGTAATAATGAATGCTCACTCATAACAAATTACATGGACATTTATGTTTTTACCTATTTTCAGAGAGTTACTATGGGTTCTTAAGAGATCAGTTGGTTTATAAGGGAACTAAATGATAACTACCACATGAACCATTTGCTCTGTCATTACCACATGCCCACCTTAAAGTACCATACTTCTACCCAAAAATACAGATATCCAAACAGAGGTCTTACCATGAAGAGCTTCATCAAGACTACCACCTGGTAGGTAATCATATATTAACAACTTCGATGTTGGTGAATTACAATATCCTCGTAAGTTCACTAGATAACGATGCTTGATGCTACCAAGAATTTCAAGCTCCCTCTCAAAAAAACGATCAAACCCCTCATTCAATTTTACGATCCTTTTTAAAGCGAAGACATTCCCATCATCCATTGCAAGCTTGTAAACAGTTCCAAATCCCCCAATTCCTATTATGTGTTCTTCATTCAAAGTCTCTAATTTCTTAATGATGTCTTTGGAAGAATACGGAAGGTCTCCATGAAACATCACAATTGATGCACCTACAAGACATTTGGACATTATAATTTTAACGGATTTTTCAAAAGCATATAAAGTCGAAAAAAATATAACCAAGATGTCCAAGCTACAGAGAGATAAGGAGTAAACCTGCACCAACATCCATTGCCAGGCTTATTCTGTCATTTTTACCAAACTTCTTGTAAAGAAAACAACCCCAGAAGCACATAAGTGCTACCAAAAGTAGAGCTCCCACAGTTGCTGATGCACTGATGAGCAGCCGACCAGAATATTTCTTCTTTCCCATTTGATTTTGATCTATAAGTGTAAAATAATAAAAATCAAAATGGTATTTTTGACAATGTGATTAAATTGTCTGTACTATACACAAAAGAGTCAAAACCATTGTTGTGCAGACAAAATTGAGTTGGTAAATACATTCTGGGCTGTGACAACATATAAAAAATGAAACATAATAGGACCTGAGAATTATGGAGCGCCTAAGTCCCGCATCAAATAGTATAGGCTACTCAGTGAACTACTTAAACGCTTTGTTGTCTCCCTTACCAGCTAGCTTTCATATTTTACTTAATAGGTGTCATATGAGTATCCCCTAGTATGCAATTATTTTGAGCATGTTTTGATTAAAGTTCGTAAACTTAAATTTGAATAAAACTCAATTTGCAAACTGAGCTTGCAAAAGCAGCCTCAATATTGAAACCAGGTTTCAAGCCAAATAGGTATGCAATCAAATCATATCTCTAACACTACCATTCCCATTTCTTTTGTTATCCCTTTAAAGCTGGCCATTTGCCACCATAGAATATAGTTGGTCATATAAACAGTACAATAAAACCTTCCTTTGAGCTTGGTAGGCTTTGGAGTCACAAATAAATAACCCCCTGATGCCTTTCTATATTTTAACCACCCAGCTTGTGTCTACTTGAAAAAAATCATATTAAAAACACAATGCATCATTAAACGAAAGAAGGAACACTTGAGATGAGATCAAATAAAAGATAAACACTAGATTAAAAAAACACACACAGATTTACCTGAGGAAGTAGATTGAGAATTGTTCCCCGGTGAACCATCATCTTTACATGTAGAATTTATTCTCACTCCGCACAGACCACGATTGCCAACAAAGCTGCAAGAAGGCATAATATTCTTGTCTCAATATTGTAAAATGGATTTAATTCCTTTGAAATTGACTGTTATATTAGGAGAGTTTAGTATCCTTGATAACAAAAGACAAAGTAAACATTAAAAACATAATTATTGAAAATATTAATGTCAAGACTTAATATATCTGCTAAAATACCAACTGGCATAACAATATAAAAATAAGATTATCATAAAACTAGACAAAGTTAATACAGTCATAAATAATACAAATTTATGCCTACAGACACCTGTGTACATGGTTAACAAGTAACAGTTAGTCATCAGATTGTTGAAACACAGGTGGATTTCAAATATCAAATGCCACGATTGCAATAAAAGGTCATAGTATAATTCCAGCTATTTCATGTTCCAAATCAAGAGAAATTATAATGAGCAATTTCTCAAAAATTTAAATGCGTAGCTACAAACTAGGAAGCAAACCAGGAAAATAAGATAAATTTAAATATTATAAATCCCAAAAATCATAATTTGAACACACAAAGAACTAATATTGTGGAGTAACTATTATAGTGGAGTTTAACTCTGTATTTTGCTAATGTGTAATCACTGTACCTTTACAGCTGTCAGCTAGTTTCTGTCAGTTGTGTGACAGCTGTCTATGTAACTAACTCTTAACAACAGTTAGTAAGTCTTTGTCTTTACTTATACAGCTATACATATATAGCTGCTATATAATCTTTGTGTCTTGATTAAATCATTTTTCTCAGAAAACAAAATATCTCTTTTAAATTCTCTCTGAAATCTGATAAGTATAAATAGATTAGTATTATTAATATATTTAATTAAAATTCAACTTTAATAAAAGAAAAACATCAGCACTTAGCTTACGGAACATCTATAAACAGGAAAGGCCATACTTACGAGCTTCCAGTAAAGTTGCCAAGGACACCATCAGAAGGTATAGGTCCGACCAGAAAATTGGTTGATACATTGCTTCAAAAAACATGACCACAATGGTAAATGATTCATTTTGGTGTAAAATAACAACTTAATAAAATGTTCATAGAGAATATCACAGCAGAAAAGAAAAGCCTACATACAAATTTTTTAGATTATACAACTTCCCAAGTGATGCGGGAATATTCCCACTGAGGGAATTGCTTGATATGTCCCTGTAAAATAGGAAGATATATTATGAATATGATGCCTGCATGACTGTAACACCAAAACTAAAGAATTTGAATATGTTTAAAAAAGGAAGAACTAGAAAATTCACTAAATAACTAAAAAAAGATAATCATCTTAAATATTGGATTTTTGTTTCCCTTTTTTCTTTCATATGAAAACAGAATGAATGCACAATACAATTCGCCCAAATAATTTAAATACAAACAACAAAGAGAAGCATGAACTGGAAGAAACTCACAAATTTATGAGCTGTGAAAGGTTTCCTATTTCACTTGGAATGATTCCACTAAGGTAATTACCCTGTAAAAATCTGCACAACCAAAATCAGTAGTTGTTACCAAGTTAGTAATAGAACAATTGGGTTTACCAAATTTAAACATCAACATAAAGAATAAGATCTAGTGGTTATATAACTTCTATCAGAGAAATTTGTTTAAGAAAAGGAAGTATGTGAATCAGACAATAACTGCAAATGTCATACTAGAAGTTAAAATGAAAAATACAATAACTCTTGCACAAATGATATATAGATTGCAAACATACACACAGACATATATATACATATATGTAACAAGCAATCTGAATAAGTATGTGTATCATTCTAAAGTTAACAAAAGATAGATGAGTTTGTAAATTTGCACTATTTTAACATCAACAACTAAGATAAACACGGAAAATTTTCCAAGGTAAATGGAAAAAAAAGAGGATGGAAAAGAACTAGGCAAATCAACCGAACGTAATACTTACATTCCCTCCAATGCAGTGCAATTTCCCAATTCTGATGGAATTGTCCCATAGAAGTTGTTGTTATGCAGAGCACTACAACAGATACATAATCATTAAATAACCAAATACAAAAAAGTGCCAAATAAGTTAAAAGAAAAGATATCCGCAATCAAAATTTTAAAAATACGTACAGAATCCTCAGATTCTCGAGCTTCCCAAGGTCAGGTGATATAGACCCACTTAACTTATGGTGAGATAGACTCCTAGAATATTACCAAGGAGAGCATAGTTAGATAAAGAATTTCATACAAAACTGCCAGCAAGTCTCTTGTAATGTATCGATGAAGTACTTTTTTCTAAACTTAAGAAGTTCTGGAACCAAAATATCACACAGATGCAATCTTTCAATGAAATTTACACATAAAAACAGTGCATTCTATCCTGATTTAATGAAACCCTACCCCAATGCAAAACCCATAAAAGAAAGTGGTGATTAACTCACTAGGAGTAAGAATTTAAGTCTAGCATTGAGCTATGACAAGATCATAAACTAAAGCAATAAGAAACTGAAAATAGCCTAATGGTTCACGAGAAACATCCAATCAGCAGCACTAGCTGTAAGAATTAGGCAATAGATTTGTGTACAAAATCTATAGTCTAAATCAGATTATAAATGTTCCGGATGTGGTAAAAGAATTCAATTAAGTCTGGTTTTCTGTATTTATAAACACAAAACCAACATAATAGAGTCTATTTACCATTTAAAATAATAGATGTGACAAATTACACTGGTCAATCAAACACTTTCATCTCTAGTAAAATGTCTTAGAGTAAGTCTAGACAAGAAATATGTCATGATCATTATAAAAACTCACAGATGTGTTACTCTTTTGGTTTTTGGATCACATTTCACTCCTTTCCATTTACATGGGTCAGGATCCTCTGGCCTCCACTGTAATAATATACCATCAGAATTAACAACTGCGGTCCTAAAGCTGAGAAGCACCTCACCTACAGATGTGAGAGAATATAACATGATATCAAAATGATTATGCATCAGCCAAATGAAACTAGTTAAATTCTAATTTTAATCAAGTCCCATAAGAGAACAAATGCAGGCAAGAAGGTGGTAAAGATAAATAGTGGACTTTGTAAAAATTGGTTTTAGTCCAATGAAAATATTATGGAATCAAAGTGAAAAACAGCAATAGTTTTGATCAAACTGGGGGACATAATAGATATATTGGATTACGAAAATTACAAAGTTTTATCTCACTAGATGAAGTCGACTACATAGATCACACAACGTAATTTGGCGTGATTAAGAACCAAATATATGTATGGTTGTGTCCAGATTGTGATATGCATGATATAAATGTGATCATATTAGAAGCAGGATTAACCATAGCCTCAAAAGCAATAAGTTAAATACAAGTGTAAGAAATAAATATGATCATACCATCGGGAGTGATTGCGTTGCTCTTAATGATTACAACATGTATCAGCACAATAAAAAGAAGCCACGGCCATTGCCATTTCAAAAGACAAATGCCCATAGCAACACTGCTCAGTAAGAATATAGCTAATAGAAGTCATATGAGAAAAATGTATCGCTCCACCATGTAGTTATCTAGTTGGCACAAACATCAACAACGCAGACAAACGTAGACACCGCCTGCAACAGCAAAAAAAAATAAAAAGTTAACCGTAATGAAACTACTACAGACAGGAATCATCATTGTTATTTATTACAAACTTATCAACGGAAATTACAGTGGATAAGAAAAAAAATATTTCGGCAGTTATGAACATCAATGGCTTACACTTAAAAACACTTCACAGCCAGTATACATATAACCACATAACCGAATGAATAAATAAACTAAAAAAATAAAAATACTAAATAAATTTCTGATATTTGAATTTTTTATGCATATGTACAAAAGCAGTTATAAACACTTGAAGCAAGGAAAATGCAACCTGAGTTCAAAAATTTTCAACTGAAACGCACTTGACTAGAGAGCAAAAAAACGGAAAGTAGCACCGAAAGCACACTAGGTAAACAGCTAGAAAAAGCTTCGCAGTTCGGTTACAGTACTTGAGTGAAGAGAAATTCAATTCAGCATTTCAAATCAAAAGCACTGAATGTGCAACCATCGAATCGAAGCTAATTAATACGCCACGAACAGCGATTGCGAATTTGTCGCGTTTTTCACTTCTCAGAAAATCGAGGTAACTGAAGATAGAAAGAGAGAAAGAGATTGCAGGCAATGACCTGGATTTCGATCTGAGATGCGCGAGAGTGAGAGAGAAATGCAGGTTGAGCTGTAAAGGAATAACAAACAAAAACGTTAAAATAAAACCCTCTCTCTCTCTCTCTTTCTCTTTCTCTTGGTTCGTTGTGTTGTTGTGAGCCTGAGATTTCTGTGATTCCAAAGGGCGAGTGCGAGTGAGCGAGTGGAAGGTGTGTGCGCGCGTGTGAGTGAGAGTGTGAATAGATGCTGTTTGGTATGCTATGTTATACTCGCTCGGGAATTAAAGGGGAACCAATAGGAGCAAGGCTGTTCCGCACGTGACAACATCGACATGCCGCACGTGCGACCGACGCCTTCACTCTAGAACCCCGTCACAGCTCATATAACAACAAAATGACGCCTGTAAGATTTTCAACACTTATCCCTTATTTTTCTCAGACATTAATTTTTAAACGTCTTCCTTTTCTATTAATTAATAAATCACGAAAGTAACTTAATATGTACAATATTATTCTCACTTTAATTTTTTAAAACTAAAAACATGCCTTTTAACAAAGGAAAAAACGATTATTGAGTATCCAAATATTATAAATTTCTTTGCTGTTTTATCCTGCAAAGAGATCATGTAAAAGAAAAAAGAAATTACATTATCTTTTTCCACAACAAGATAGTCTAATCTGGATAACATGTATTAATGTTAAAATCTAAGATAGATAAGAAGGATTAAGGTAATATTTAATATTTAATTAATATCAGTATATAATGGGTTTTCCCATATAATATGACACAATATTGCTATTTAATTAAGATTTAAAATAATTATTTATTACACAATTTAAAAGGGACAAATTTAAATGTATATCTATATCTATATAACTTTCTATATGTTATAAATAATGTAGAATGAAAATGAAGTATTAGTGTAGAATTTATGCTCTATTTGGCTTATATGAAACTAAAGAGAAATGTAAATGGTTAACATATAAATAAGGAAGGAAACAAAAATGCAATGAATCTCATGTAAAAATTTATTTCTTTCCTGTTCAAAAAGAAAATAAGGGAAAAAATTAATTTAAATTTAAAATATAAAACTATTCTTGAAATATAAAATACTGTTAATCTTTTAAATTGGTAAAATAATTTTTAAATTTATTACTATCTTGGCTAGTTTTTCCTTTAACAATTGAGAGTGTAATTACATTTCATTTTTTACGGGTGTTAATGTTATTTTACAATATTCATTTTCTTTTTCCTCTTATTCTTTTTACTTTTTCTCCTATCAAAACAACTAAAAAAATTATCTTTCTTTTACTTTATTTTATTTTACTTTCTTCCGCTTTTATTTTACGCCAAAAGCATAACATTTATTTTATTAATATAATATGTGTATAAATATATAATTGTGCAATTTTGGTAGTATTAATACAACTAGTTAAATATGTATCTAAATACAAACTAAAGATCTATTTTCATATAGTGCCATACAGTTTTATCATTTCATTAAGATCTATAAAAG
>Ga0123341_1006062_pt1 | contig 10879 bp, 21 predicted proteins | sample Turbeapinknodule_FD_89959 | JGI IMG/M metagenome (GOLD analysis project Ga0123341, IMG submission 89959) | Root nodule microbial communities of legume samples collected from Mexico - Turtle bean Mexico pink nodule | ecosystem: Host-associated > Plants > Roots > Nodule | place: Mexico: Nepantla...
AAAAAAAGTTAAGGAAGCAGTGTAATAAAGGTGTGAGAACTTTTCATATTATATTTTTTCTTTATGTATTTTTTTCTTCTAGATCCTTTTTATAGTTATGTGTGCACAATTCTCTCTCTTTAAACAAATTTATTTCAATATCATGATCAGCGTAGGAAAATATTTAATTATATATATATATATATACTAGGACACTTTTCATATATATATAGATGTATAACCATACTACAACAAATTTCACATTCAATTTCTATATCATTACTCTCCTCACACCTTTTATATTAGTCAATTAAGGAGATGGTTAGAATTTTTTTTTTCTTATTAGTAAAATAAGGTATTTTAGGGGTGTCTCAATCCTTATAAAAAACTCAAATCAAGTTCCTAATACCCTAGGGAACCAACAAACATTACAACACAATAACCATAATAACAAACCAGAACAAGATACAAGATCCCAACAAACACAGAACAATAACGTCCCAAAGAAAACGCACCATCTAATCAGGACACAAAATCCAACAACTAAACAAGAACTTTGTCAGAACCAAAAGTACGCCAAACATCCAAGTGTCTAAACCAACAAACCGATCATACGAGAGGGAACCAAATTGAACCTGCACAAAGTACACTACAACTTCCAAATGTGGCCAAATCATAACCATAATCATCAAACTTCCATCTCTCAAAACTCATACATCATAAAGATTCAAGCTCCAAATCGAGTGGGATAGAACAAATAACATTTTCTTTACTATAACCCGAGATCAAAACCATCAGCCCGACCCTGCCAGAATCAAAAGCCAAAAAAAACTTGCACAAAACACACCACAAACTTCCAAACCTGGACAAAAAATGTTAAATATGAATCATTAAACATCAAGCTCTCATATAACTCATACAACAAAAAGGTTCCAAACACTAGTCTTAATAAGAGAAATTAGCCAATCTTTCCTTTATAGTAACCCAGGACCAAGTCTTCCTTTGTACCATAGTAAAGACCTCAACTAGATCTACTCGCCCATTCTTAAAGACAACATTATTCCTATGATTCCAAATTTCACTCACAATACCTACCCAAATCCCCCCCAGCACTTAATAATAGCATGTTTCAAATCTATAGGTGTAAACATCTTAAAATGCATTTGTGCATCTTAATGTAAAACCAAAGAAAACCCTAACCACTCGAGACACATTCCCCAAATTCTCCAAGAGACCTTACACTCAAAAAAAGATGTCTTACCGTATCTTCTTCCACACCACATAGTGGACACCGATCACACACCATTGGAATACCACGTCTCAAGAGATTGTCTTCAAATTGCATTGGATAACACCCTCCAAGCTGTAAAATGTGACGAAGGTAAGGTCTTTAATGTCTAGAATTTTGCAAAAAAGTCCCCACACACTGAAGACTCCTCCCCCAAGAGAATATATAGGCTGACTTCATAGAGAAGTTCGTAGATTTTACATCCCTCCACATTCATTTATTGATCATACCTTCACCCTCTCTTGAAAGCCTCTTGTTATCCAACACCCGCGATAAAAGTTCAACCAGGCTAGATTCCCACAAAAAAAAATCCCTTATCCATCTCAACTTCCACAACCAACTATTGTTGCTCCAAACCCCAACTTGTGATATAGTGCGACCAACATCTAAGGAGATAGAGAATAGTCTAGGGATTTTTTGCATTAAAGGAACATTGTCCACCCACTTATCCTCCCAGAACCTAACTTCTTTTCCATCCCCTACTTACCACCTCCCTCTGTCTTCAAAGTCATTATCCCACTCCTCTAATTTCCAAACTTTTCTGATGTCCATCCACCATAACGATTCCTTACAATTCTCTTGAGACCTTAATCCCCTCCATCCACCATACTTAGAGTCTAGAATATCCTTCCATAAACTTCTCTTGTCAGACTTAACTCTCCAAATCCATTTCCCCATAAGAGCTAAGTTAAATTTTCTTATATCAATAAAACCTAAGCCACCTTTTTCTTTCGACTCACAAACCTTGTCCCACGCTACCCAGGCAATTTTTTTGTTCTCTGAACCCCAACCCCACAAAAAACTCTTTTGTATCCTTTTCACTTCCTTCACCATAGTAGCCGGCATACAAAAGAAAGAGACGTAGAATAACGGTAATGATGTAAGTACAGATTTGATAAGGCAAATTCTACCAGCCATAGAGAGGGATTTCCCTTTCCAAGAGCACAACCTACTCCGTAGTTTATTAAGTATCCCTTCCCAAAAAATACACCTCTTATGATTCCCTACAACTGTCACCCCTAAATAACTAAAATGTGTCTTCATAATATCACAATTAAGAATAGAGGCAAAAACCATCATTTGGTTGACGTTCACACCCACTCCACCAACCTTGCTCTTGGAATAATTAACCTTAAGACCAGACGCAAGTTCAAAACACTTCAGAATAGCTTTTAAGGTTAGAACACTTTGAGTTGAGGCTTTACAAAAGAAAAGAGTGTTGTCTGCATATTGCAGCATACTCACATTTACTCGCCCTTCCCCAACCTCAATACTTCAACTAACATCTTCTCTTTCGCCTGTCTAACTACCCCTGCAAGCCCTTCAGCCACAATAAGAAAAAGAAATGGTGTTAAAGGGTCTCCATGTCTTAAGCCCTTCTTTGGTTTAAACTCAGTTGTTGGACTTCCATTTACCAACACAGATATTGAGGAAGATTCTAAACAGTTTTTTATTCATTCAATCCACTTTCCACAAAATCCCAATCTTCCTAACATATAGTAAATAAACTCCCAACTTACAGAATCATAAGCCTTTTCATAATCCACCTTAAACACCACACATTTTTCATTTTTCTCTTTACTTCCTTAAGGGTCTCATTAGCTACCAACACACTATCCAACAACCCCCTTCCTTCTAGAAAAGCAGACTGCCTAGGGTCAATGACTTTATCCAACACCCTTTTTCAACCTTGAAGAAAGAATTTTAGATACAATTTTATACACACATCCCACCAAGGAAATTGGTCTGAAGTCATTCAAAAGTGGTGGGTTCACAGTCTTTGGGACAAGAGTAATAAAGGAAGCATTAGTACCATTCGGCCAATTCCCACCCTTTGCAAAACTTTGTACCGCACTCAAAACATCTCCTTTTATAACATCCCAACAAAATTAAAGCCAAAGTTAAAACCATCCGGTCCAGGGCTTTTATAATTATCACAATTCCATATCTTCCATATCGCTTCCTTAACTTCTGCCTCAGATATAGTTCCAATCATCATTTCATTATCCTCTCTTGTGATACTCTTAAACGGAACATTATCTAATCTAACAAGTTTTCTTTCCCCTTCACTGAACTTGTCCTAAAAAAATTCCTTCGCTCTAGCTTTTATTTCGGTTGGGTCATCACACCACTAATCGTATAACATCCCTAATTTTACCCATATATAATAAAATAAAAGTAAAACAAGAAATATCTATTTAACATATGAATATATACAACTATCTCATAATTGTATCTCAAAAAGATATCCTTCTTCATAGGGATTTTAATATTTACACAAAAGTTTACAAACAACACATTCAATATAAAACATTTGTTCCTCTGGTTGCTCATTGAGGAGCTCTATCACCTGCAACTTCATCTGCTCCCGTGTAAATTAACATGATCATCACAAATTATAGAAAACAAACACAAGACAAAGCACAGGGTAAGCTAGCTTTTTTTAAAAGTTCAAATATAAAACTTTAAATATCAACATAAACCATCATTATTCACACATTTTCACAAGTTCATCAAGGTTCTATCACATTCATCATCCACATTACTCTTGTCCTATTTCTACTGACTCGCATACTCAGATACTTGACTCTACTTCTGGAAGACTCGTGTATTGAAATTAACATCAGAGACCTGCACCTGTCATACTACTCATTGTGAATCCACACAATCATGCGAATAATCAATCTCAATATCTCATCATCACATCATCTCATATGACAGGGTAAATCCATTTGATTTGCTCTGATTAGTTCTTTCAAACCTCAGACTCAGCCAAATGAACCTCCTTCGACTCTCACCAACTGAATAACTTCATCTATGTAATTCCATTATATCAGTAGAGTCAGGATCGTCTCATTCACAGGACACTCACAAATCAATACACCCTAATAACAATCTCAACACGGTATTTCCTTTCCTGGAAATACTATCTCTTGATCACACTTTCACCATATTACATACATCATTTAACACATTAATGCACCATTCAATCACATCATATTTTAAACTTTCTAAACAATCCAAATATATCTCAAATTCACTTAAACACATAACTAAGTTCCAAATATATACTCTCTAAATCATTCATCATCTAAAATCAAACAACCACTTCTTGTAACATCTCATTTAAGTAATTCAACAAAATATTCAAAAACAGTTCAACTGATATATTATCATTCAAACACTTTCAATTTTGAATCACAAACACCTTCAACAACTTATTCACCTTAAAATCAATATAAAATATTCAAAATCAACTATTTTAGTCAATATATTACTTTACCCTTCAAATGAGACAATCATGCAAGCAAAAACAATTGGAATTGGTGACCACGTCACCCTCACATCCAGAATCTTCTAACCTAGGGTTTTATTGAAAAGAATAAGGTTGACTTCCCTTACCTGAATTTTAGCAAATTCTCTCCAAATCTACCAAAAGCTTAAAGGTAATTAACTTGCACCACAAAGTCCTAATCAAAATCCAACTATATAACTAGGACCTTGAGTTAACATGGATTAACCCTGAAGCTAAAAGAATCATATGCAAAGCATAGACATAGACAAACCTAATAAGATCAAAATTAACTCAAAGGAAAATGAGCCAAGAATGAACTTACTCTATCTAAGATTTTGATCGGGCAATCTTGTACAGTTCACTGCCAGGAGTCTAATGACAGACTCCGATCGTCAAATTGATAAGCAAGGAGGTTAGAATCTCAGAAAGAAGGGGAAGGAAAGGAAAAATGGACAAAAATGAACTTACTCTTTCAGAGATTATGATCGGGTAGTCTTGTAGTCTTCGCTGCCAGGAGTCCAATGGCGTACTTCGATCGTCAAACTGATGAGCGAGGAGGTTAAAATCTTAGAGAGAAGGGAGAGTAAAGGGAAAAGAAAACTTCTAGAGAGATAGTGGTTCGTTTAAAATGAAACTTGAATAACTGATTTTTCTATTTATATGCTCTTTTCATTTTAATAATAAAATATTTAGGTGTCATTTAAAATGTACCACTGCTACTCTAAGGTTATTTTCTAGATACTTACATTCTCCCCAACAAAAAAAATCGTCCCCGGAAATTGACTTACCAGAAAAGAGATAGGGATAGGTTTCTCTAATGATTTCTTCTAATTCCCAAGTTGAATCACCAGATTTATCATCCCACACCACCTTCACCATATTGATGGTCTTGCCTATGAGTTGTTTACTCTTATGGTCTTCAATCCTAACTGGTTTTTCTTCAAAAGACAAGTTATCCTTGATTTGCACATTATCCGCTTCCAATACGTGACTAGGGTCTGGGATATAATTCCTTAGTTGTGATACATGAAAGACATTATGCAGGTTTGATAACTGAGGAGGTAGAGCAATCTCATAAGTCACTGGACCTATCTTCCTTATGATTTGATATGGTCCAACAAACTTAGGAGATAACTTCCTTGATTTGATAGTTCGTTCTACACCCTTGGTTGGTGTCACTCTCATGAACACATGGTCTCCAGCTGCAAACTCCAAAGGCTTTTTCCTTTGATCTGCATATGATTTCTGCCTACTCTGATAAGCTTTCATTTTGTCTTGTATCTGCTTCACCTTCTCAGTGGTCTGTTGAAGTTACTTTGGCCCAACCAATACTGTCTCACCATCATAATACCAACATAAAGGAGTTCTGCACTTCCTCCCATACAAAGCTTCATATGGTGTCATTCCAATACTGGCATGATAACGATTATTATAAGTGAACTCCACTAGAGGCAACATCTCATCCCAACCTCCTAGATGATCCAATACACATGTCCTCAATAGATCTTCTAAGGATTAGATCGTTCTCTCAGACTGCCCATCTGTTTGAGGATGATATGCAGAGCTCATTCTCAATCTAGTTCCCAATGAATCTTGTAGAGTCTGCCAAAACTGTGAAGTAAACCTGGGATCTCTATCTGAAATAATACTAGAAGGCACTATATGCAATCACACAATCTCTCTGATGTATAATTATTCCAACTTAGTCATAAATATTCTCAAATTAACTGGAAGAAAATGAGCGCTCTTCGTCAGTCGATCAACTATTACCCAGACTGCATCGTGACCCCTTACTGATCTTGGTAAATGAGTAACGAAATCCATAGCGATGTTATCCCATTTCCACTCAGGAATATCTAACTGTTACAACAAACCACCAGGTCTCTGATGCTCCACCTTTGCCTTCTGACATGTTAAACATGTAGCAACATATTGAGCTATTTCTTTCTTCATGTTTGACCACCAAAAGGACTCCTTCAAATCTTGGTACATCTTATTCATACCGGGATGTAGACTAAGATGACTCTTATGACCCTCTTCTAGGATCATTCTCTTCAGGTCTTCATTTGTAGGTATGCAAATTCTGCCATTTAATCTTAAGATGACATCTTTTCCCATCACAAAGTCTTTAGCCTGATTTGTACCTAGTAAATCCACAGTATGCTTAAGACTAGGATCCTCTAACTGCTTTTCCTTTATCATTCCAAGAAAATCATTAGTTATAATTAACTTACTACAACTAATGTGATCAACATGAAATTTCACTCCCAAATTTAGATTTCTGAATTGCTCAATCAACTTTTGTTCTTCAATCATCATGGTTGACACCTGTACTGACTTTCTACTCAAAGCATCTGCAACTACATTAGCCTTCCTTGGATGATACACCAGTTGGAAATCATAATCCTTCAAAAACTCCATCCATCTTTGTTGTCTCATATTCAACTCTTTTTTATCAAACAAGTATTTCAGACTTTTATGGTCACCGAACACCTGAAATTGAGCTCCATACAAATAATGCCTCCAAATCTTCAAAGCAAACACCACAACTGCCAACTCTAAGTCATGAGTTGGATAGTTTCTCTCATGAACTTTGAGTTGCCTTGAAGCATATGCAACTGCCCTTTTTCTTGCATCAAGACACAACCTAATCCCTGAAGTGAAGCATCACAGTAAACCTCAAAAGGTTTTCCTGTATCAGGAATCACTAACACTGGAGCACTAGTTAACCTTTTCTTCAACTCTCTGAAACTCTGCTCACATATGTCAGTCCAAGCAAAAGGGTGATCTTTGGGAGTTAATTGTGTCAAAGGAGCTACTACCCTGGAAAAATCTTCAATGAACCTCCGATAGTAGCCAACTAGACCCACAAAACTCCTAATGTCAGTCACTGTCTTTGGGCGTTCCCATTGAAGCATTGCCTCCACCTTGGCTAGATCCACTGAGATCCCCTGAGCTGATATTACATGCCCTAAGAAGTTGACTTCCTTCAGCCAAAACTCACACTTAGAGAATTTATCATATAATTGCTTCTCCCTCAAAATCTCCAACATTGTCTTCATATGCTTTTTAGATGCTCTTCAGGTTCTCCCTTAGTCCTTGAATAAATAAGTATGTTGTCTATAAAGACTACAACAAACTTATCCAAGAAAGGACGAAAAATTCTATTCATGTAATCCATGAACAGAGTTGGAGCATTTGTTACTCCAAACGGCATCACCACATACTCATAGTGTCAATAACGAGACCTAAATGTTGTCTTTTGAACATCTTCAGCCTTTACCAAAATTTGGTGGTATCCAGATCTCAAGTCAATCTTTGAAAACACTGAGGCTACATGTAATTGATCCATCAAATCATCAATTCTAGGTAGAGGATACTTGTTCTTGATGGTTAATTTATTCAACTGTCTGTAATCTACACACAAACGAGACCCTCCATCTTTCTTTTTAACTAGAAGCACCAGAGCTCCCCATGGAGATACACTTGGCCTGATGAATTGTTTCTCCAACAAATCTTCAACTTCCTTCTTTAGTTCAATCAACTCGGTTGGAGCCATTCTGTAAGGTCCTATTGACACTGGTCCAGCTTCAGGTACCAAATCAATAGAGAATTCTACTTCTCTCTTAGGAGATAATCCAGGTATTTCTTCTGGAAATACATCCATGAAATCCTTCACCACATGTATACTACTCATTTCTTCTTCATTCTTAACTTCCATCTGAGTAAGATTACAAAACAACTTGATCTTTCTTTCAATTCCGACCACACATGCTAAGCAGACATCACATCTTACTTCTGGGAATCTGAAAACACTATTTTCTCTTGACCACAATCTATGATAATGTGATTGGCAGATAGCTAATCCATCCTTAGGATAACATCCAGGTCCTGAATAGGTAGGCAAATCAAATTTATTTTGAACCTGCGTCCCTCTACTATTACTGGACATTCAGAGTAAATTGTAGAGGTTAAAACTTTTCCTGATGCTGGTGTAGAGACCAACAGTTCAAACGACAACTCCTTTACTAGAAGACCCAACACCGTTACACACAAACTTGACACAAAAGAGTGTGTCGCTCCAGAATCAAATAAAGCTTTCACATATCTACCAGCTATATAACATACACCTTGTACCAAGTTACCTGATTGAGATGCTTCAGCTCCTGACATAGCAAACACCCTTCCAATTGCTTGGGGTCTGCCACCCCCTCCTCTTCTTGGCTGTAAGTTACCTCCAGGAATTATCCTCTTCCTATTAGGGCAATCTTTTAATAGATGTCCTTCTTTCTGACAAGTATAACACTTTCTCTCGATGAAAGTTGAGGACAATCTTTCTTCAAATGGGGTCCAGCACAGTGATAACATGTGGGTCTCCATAGTTGTTGCTGAAATTGTGGCGAAGATGTTCCTGTCCTATGTCGTGGAGGTCTAGCATAAGACTTATGTTGTTGATGTTTCACCTTGGCCTTCCCACTGGAAGACCCTCATGGGCCCATATCGAGTCGAGTCAGCCAAAACACATATCGAGTCGGCTCGGACCCAAGTTGAACTGAGTCGGCTTGGGTCCAAGTCGAATCAAGTTAGCCCGGGTTCAAGTTTAGCTAAGTCGTCTCGGTCCAAGTCTAATCGAGTTGATCTAAATCCATATCGAGTCAAGTTAACTCTTGTCGAGATTGAAATCGATTTAATCTAATAGACAAAATAAATTTAAACTAAATTTAATATAATTGAAATAAATTCAAATAAATTTAATCTAATTAAAATAATATAAATTTTAAATTTAATCTAATTAAAATGAATATAAATTTTAAATTCAAACTGTTTTATTGAATTAGATTTCATTAACACTCCATTTTATTGGTCTAGATTCCATTACCACCCTAATGTGGGTACACATAACCGTAGAAGGAAGAAAACGAATGGCTGCAAATGAGGTGCTAAGAAACACTAGACGAAACTTCTTTACAATTCACAACTACTTTTTTTTTTTTTCAGCACACAACTACTTTATATTATGGGTGAAAGTGCTTTTATTAAGTAAGGATTTCTTTTTTATATATTTACCTACAATATTATAATTATTCTATTATTAATGTTGTTCAATATTCAATTTCGAGTGAAATTTCCCGTGACATAGGTAAAATGCTTTGTACTGAATTTAATTCTCTCGCTTGCGTTTAAACTAAACAAACAAAAGCATAGTTTTTTATGTCTTTCTTTCGAAGGCCCGTTTGATGATCGCCCCATTGTCAGCTCGGGCAGTTTCTTCCTCCACCCCTACATTTTTCTTCCTGCATCCCTATGCGAAGACTAAATTATCCCTATTATTTTTTAAAAACCTTAAAATGCACATGAACTGTATTTATTTTTTTGCATTATGGAATCTGGAAAAATTTCGGATTGATATTTCTGGTAAAATTTTGGATTCACCAATCCGTAATTCAAAATATGCACACATTCAAAAATCCATCATTCAAAAAAAATATTTTGGATTCACCAATCCATATAAGAAAATATGCATTCTAGATTTAGAAATCCATAATTCAAAAAAATGCATTTTGGATCCACCAATCCGTAATAGAATTAGGCTTTCGGATTCAGCAATCTGAAAATCAATAATTTATGCAAATTTTGCTTCCGAAACACCCCCTTATCCGGAAAAAAAAATGATTTTGTTCTGGATTGATGAATCCGTAGCACACTCCCAGATCTCGATTTCCAGTAACCATGGTGCCCTTTTTCAAATAAAAGGTCAAGGCCAGTTTCAGAATTTAGAAAATTGCGGGGATACAGGAAGAAAGACGTAGGGGTGCAGGAAGAAGAAGTCATCAGCTAGGCTTAGAATATAATATTGGGCTTCTACTATTTACACTTCCCCTTTTGTTAACAATTCTCTTTTATAATCTTTATTTTTCTTGTTTCATGTTTCAGAAAACATTTTACTAAACACACTTTTTAATTTCAGAAAACATTTAAAAAATAATTTCTGCAACAGAAAAATAAAAAGAATGTTCTAAAACTATTTTCTAAATAATCAGAACAATAAAAAAATGGAAAAGTACATTTCGAATGGTAAACGTGCTGAAAAGTACTTTCTAACAGACTTTTCTTTTTTACATTTCAAAGATTCATTTTTAGTTTTTTAATATTTTTTATATCATTGTTTGGTTTCCATCAATAATTAGTAGTTTTTTCTTCTTAAAAATTGTGAATTTTTTTTTTCTGTTTAGTTGAGAATGTCTTTTTTATTACAAGAAATTGTTAAATAAAAAATAATTATTTATTATAATAACTAAATTAGATGTTATTTTATA
>Ga0123341_1006064_pt1 | contig 10875 bp, 7 predicted proteins | sample Turbeapinknodule_FD_89959 | JGI IMG/M metagenome (GOLD analysis project Ga0123341, IMG submission 89959) | Root nodule microbial communities of legume samples collected from Mexico - Turtle bean Mexico pink nodule | ecosystem: Host-associated > Plants > Roots > Nodule | place: Mexico: Nepantla...
CATATTGCAAATCTCTTCTTCAAGGAAGTTGTTCGTTTGCATGGACTTCCTAGAAGTATTGTATCCGATAGGGATTCCAAGTTCTTGAGTCACTTTTGGAAGACCTTGTGGGGGAAACTTGGAACTAAACTTTTATTTTCTACTACTTGCCACCCCTAAACTGATGGTCAAAATGAAGTGGTCAATCGAACTTTGGGACAAATATTGAGATGCTTTATTTTCGGGAATCCTAGGGTTTGGGAGGATTTACTACCACATGTTGAATTTGCTTATAATCGTGTAGTAAATTCTACCACATCCCATTCTTCTTTTGAGGTGGTCTATGGGTTCAATCCCCTAACACCTCTTGATCTTCTCCTTATTCCTATACTTGATGATGTATTATGCAAAGATGGTATTGAAAAAGCTTCTTTTATTAAAGATTTGCATAAAGACATCAAGTTAAGAATTGAGAGGAAAGTTGGCAAGTATACTGAGCATGCCAACAAAAGGAGAAAAGCATTATTGTTTGATGTTGGTGATTGGGTTTGGCTTCACTTGAGAAAGGATCGTGTTCCTAATCAAAGGAAGTCCAAACTTATGCCTCGAGGAGATGGACCTTTTCAAGTCCTAAAGAGGATTAATGATAATGCTTATGAGTTAGATATGCCTGATACATTTCTTGGAAGTCATACCTTTAATATCAATGATCTAACTCCTTTTTCTGTAGGTCTTCAGAATTCGTGGTCGAATTCTCTCCAACTCGGGGAGTATGATGAAGATCAAGAAGAAGAAGAGAAAGAGGACGAATTTGAAGATACTCAAAGGAATATTAGCTCATCATCCTTTTTACCTCAAAGGATTACAAGGAACAAATTTGAAGAATTAGGAAGTAGTGTTCAAATATTTTCTCTTTTTGTATAAACTTTAAAAATAGTGTTTAGGTAGGTGCTAAGAGGGAAACCTAAAGATACCTCTTGTGTAAAGCATATTTAGATATTAGCTTTTGAAAAATCTAGAAGGTATCCTTTCTTCTTCCTCCACTTTAGGCGCTAGAAGTGGAATAGTTGCAAGGTAACCTTTGTTAGCTTCCTTTGTAAGCTTCTTGTACTTTCATAACTGGTCCTTCTCCTATAAAAGGAGGGCTTGAGTCCTTCTAATTCAGATTTGATATTTTGAGTAAAGAAATTCTCCCAAATTGATGAGTGATTGGGAGACTTGTGTCTTCTCCTATTCTAGTCTTATCTTGAGTGCATTCTTGGAACCTCAAGTGGCGGCATCTACACTCATCTTGAAGATTTGCATCCTTCAAGTGGCATGATCCTCTCCAAGGACTCCAACCACATAAGTCTTCTTCTCTTTTCCATCTTATTCATCAATTTCCATTCCCAAATAAACTCTAAAACATGTCTTAGGAATTTCTAGTCTCTTTAATCGGTTCATTTGCATTTCATCTTGTTGTTCTTCGGTTCAATTGATTCCTAGTTACTTTTAATCAGTTCATTTGCATTTTAATCTGCTTTAGTTCGGTTCATTTGATTTCTAGGATGTTTTAATTGGTTCATTTGCTTTCTTACTTCTTCTAATCGGTTCCTTTGTCATAAAATGGGTTTTTATGAGAGTTTGGCTTGGTTGCTTATGATTTCGTGAGTTCTTAAATGTTAAGAACATTGATCCAATTCTCGAAAAGTGCCTAATCATATTCCAACTCAAGTTAAATCCATAACATGTCCATATAATGCCTCTTTCATGTTATTGGAATCATATCAAATTCTCCCTAAATAGTTTTTCCCTGAAATTCCACGTAAGAATCTCCACTGAATTCGGGACAAAACGCGATAAATTTCAGGTCAAACGGATGAGTATTCACCCACGAAAAAAATCAAACAGTTTCACACAAACGAACCTCCCTTTCAGCCCTGACAGTAATCAATAAAAAGTCTATTGCCAGTCTTGTGGGACGAATCTGGGGCTCAAATATCAGCCAAAGCTCAATAGACACAGTGACGAACGTCTGGTAAAAATTACATATCAAAACACTCAAGGAGTAAGGCGTAGTAAGTCCCAGCCCAAGAGTGAACTAAACTAGTTTTTCGAAAACAAAACATCCTGATTTTTCTACTCCGTATATTCTTTTAGTGATTCCTTTATGGACATGCCTCCTTACCTGGGTGCAAACAACGTATGAAAGTACTTGTGTGAATTTTTTTCAGCGCAAAACGGACGCAGAATAAAAATTGCAGAAAGTAGAGCGAAATTTCAAAAGTTTTAGTATAGGATAACCTTGGTTTGATTGAAAAATTCTGCAAAATTCTCCCAAATAGTTTTTTCCTCAAATTCCATGTAAGAATCTCCACTAAATTCGGGACAAAAGGTGATAAATTTCAGGTCAAACAGATGAGTATTCACCCACGAAAAAAATCAAACAGTTTCACACAAACGGACCTTCCTTTCAGCCCTGACAGTGATCAATAAAAAGTTTATTGCCAGTCTTGTGGGACGAATCTAAGGCTCAAATCTCAGCAAAAACTCAATGGACACAGTGACGGACGTCCGGTAAAAATTTCAGACCCAAACACCCAAGGAGTAAGGCTTAGTAAGTCCCAGATTGAGAGTGAACAAAACAGGTTTTCCGAAAACAAAACGTCCTGGCTTTTCTTCCCCGTATATTCTTTTAGAAATTCCTTTATGGACGTGCCTCCTTACCTGGGCGCAAACAACATATGAAAGTACTTGTGTGAATTTTTTCTGCGCAAAACGGACGCAGAATAAAAATTGTAGAAAGTAGGGCGAAGTTTCACAAGTTTTGGTATAGACCTTGGTTTCATTGAAAATTCTGAAAAATTCTCCCAAAATAGTTTTTTCCTGAAATTCCATGTAAGAATCTCCACTAAATTCGGGACAAACCGCGATAAATTTCAGGTGAAACAGATGCTAGTTTTATGGGACGAATCTCAGTCAAAACTCAATAGACACAGTGATAAATGTTTGGTAAAAATTTCATACCAAAAAACCCAAGGAGTAAGGTGTAGTAAATCCCAGACCGAGAGTGAACAAAACTGGTTTTCCGAAAAAAAACATCCTGGCTTTTTTTCCCCGTATATTATTTTAGTGATTCCTTTATGGACGTGCCTCTTTACCTGGGCGCAAAAAACATATGAAAGTACTTGTGTGAATTTTTTCAGCGCAATACGGGCGCAGAATAAACATTGCAGAAAGTAAGGCAAAATTTCACAAGTTTTGGTACAGGATAGCCTTGGTTTGCGTGAAAATTTCTGAAAAATTCTTCCGAAATAGTTTTTTTCCTAAATTCCACGTAAGAATCTGCACTGAATTATCGACAAAACGCGATAAATTTCAAGTCAAACGAATGAGTATTCACCAACGAAAAAAATTAATCAGTTTCCCACAAACGTACCTTCCTTTCACCCTGGCAGTGATCAGTAAAAAGTTTATTACCAGTCTTGTGGGACAAATCTGGGGCTCAAAGATCTGCCAAAACTCAATAGACATAGTGACGAACATCTGGTAAAAATTTCATACTAAAACACCCAAGGAGTAAGGCGTAGTAAGTCCCAGCCCGAGAGTGAACAAAACTTGTTTTTCAAAAACAAAATGTCCTGGTTTTTCTACCCCGTATATTCTTTTAGTGATTCCTTTATGGACGTGCCTCCTTACCTGGGCCCCAAAAACATACGAAAATAGTTTGTGAATTTTTTCAAGGCAAAACGAACTCAGAATAAAAATTGCAGGAAGTAGAGCGAAATTTCACAAGTTTTGGTATAGGATAACCTTTTTTAATTGAAAAATTCTCCCAAAATAGTTTTTTGCTGAAATTTTACTTAACAATCTCCACTGAATTCGGGACAAAACGCGATAAATTTCAGGTCAAACGGATGAGTATTCACCCACGAAAAATATCAAAAAGTCACACAAACGAACCTTCCTTTCAGCCCTGGCAGGGATCCATAAAAAGTTTATTGCCAGTCTTGTGGGACGAATCTGGGGCTCAAATCTCAGCCAAAACTCAATAGACACAGTGAGGAACGACTTGTAAATATTTCATACCAAAACACCCAAGGAGTAAGGCGTAGTAAGTCTCAGCCCGAGAGTGAACAAAACTGGTTTTTCGAAAATAAAACGTCCTGGTTTTTCTACCCCGTATATTCTTTTAGTGATTCCTTTATGAACATGCCTCCTTACCTGGGCCAAAAAACATATTAAAGTACTTGTGTGAATTTTTTCAGCGCAAAATGGACACAGAATAAAAATGGCAAAATATAGGGCGAAATTTCACAAGTTTTGGTAGAGGATAACATTGGTTTGATTGAAAAATTCTTCTGAAATTGTTCTTTCCTGAAATTCCACGTAAAAATCTCCACTGAATTCGGGACAAAACGCGACAAATTTTAGGTCAAAGGGATGAGTATTCACCCACGAAAAAAATCAAACAGTTTCACACAAACGAACCTTCCTTTCAGGCGTGGCAGTGATCAATAAAAAGTTTATTTGCAATCTTGTGGGACGAATCTGAGGTTCAAATCTCATCTAAAATTCAATAGACACAGTGACGAACGTCTGGTAAAAATTTCAGACTGAAACACCAAAGAAGTAAGGCGTAGCAAATCCCAGACAGTGAGTGAACAAAACTGGTTTTCCGAAAACTAAACGTCCTGGCTTATCTTCCCCGTATATTCTTTTAGTGATTCCATTATGGACGTGCCTCCTTACGTGGGCGCAAACAACATATGAAAGCACTTGTGTGAATTTTTTCAGCGCAATACGGATGCAGAATAAAAATTGCTGAAAGTAGGGCGAAATTTCACAAGTTTTGGTAGATGATGCCTTATTTTGCATGAAAAATTCTCCTGAAATAGTTTTTCCCTGAAATTCCACGTAAGAATATCTACTATATACGGGACAAAATGCGACAAATTTCAAGTCCAACGGATGAATATTTACCACGAAAAAAATCAAACAGTATCACACAAACGAACCTTCCTTTCAGCCCTGGCAGTGATCAATAAAAAGTTTATTGCTAGTCTTGTGGGACAAATCTGAGGCTCAAATCTCAGCCAAAACTCACTAGACGCATTGACGAACGTCTGGTAAATATTTAATACCAAAACACCCAAGGAGTAAGGCGTAGTAAGTCCCAGCCCGAGAGTGACCAAAACTGGTTTTACGAAAACAAAACGTCCTGGTTTTTCTACCCCGTATATTCTTTTAGTAATTCCTTTATGGACGTGCCTCCTTACGTGGGCGCAAACAACATATGAAAGCACTTGTGTGAATTTTTTCAGCACAATACGGACGCAGAATAAAAATTGCAGAAAATAGTACGAAATATCACAAGTTTTGGTAGAGGATAGCCTTGTTTTGCGTGAAAATTTTTGAAAAATTCTCCCGAAATAGTTTTTTCCTGAAATTTCACCTAAGAATCTCCACTGAATTCTGGACAAAACGCGGCAAATTTCAGGTCAAACGGATGAGTATTCGCCCACGAAAAAAATCAAACAGTTTCACACAAATGAACCTTCCTTTCAGCCCTCGCAGTGATCAATAAAAAGTTTATTGCCAGTCTTGTGGGACGAATCTGGGGCTAAAATCTCAGCCAAAACTCAATAGACACAGTAACGAACGTCTGGTAAAAATTTCATACCAAAACAATCAAGGAGTAAGGCGTCATAATACCCACCCCGAGAGTGAACAAAACTGGTTTTCCGCAAACAAAACATCCAGGCTTTTCTGCCCCGTATATTGTTTTAGTGATTCCTTTATGGACGTGCCTCCTTACTTGGGCGCAAACAACAAATGAAAGTACTTTTATGAATTCTTTCAACACAATACGGACGCAGAATTAAAATTGCAGAAAGTAAGGCGAAATTTCACAAGTTTTGGTAGAGGATAGCCTTGGTTTGCGTGAAATTGTTTTTTCCTGCAAATCCACGTAAGAATCTCCACTGAATTCAGGACAAAACACGACAAATTTCAGGACAAACGGATGAGTATTAACCCACGAAAAAAATTATCCCTAAATAGTTTTTTCCAGAAATTCCACCAAGGAATCTCCACTGAATTCTGCACAAAACGCGACAAATTTCAGGTCAAACGGATGAGTAATCACCCACGAAAAATATCAAAAAGTCACACAAACGAACCTTCCTTTCAGCCCTGACAGTAATCAATAAAAAGTCTATTGCCAGTCTTGTGGGACGAATCAGGACTCAAATCTTAGCCAAAACTCAATAGACACAGTGACGAACGTCTGGAAAAGTTTCATACCAAAACACCCAAGGAATGAGGCGTAGTATGTCCCAGCCCGAGAGTGAAAAAAACTATTTTTTCGAAAACCAAACGTCCTGGTTATTCTACCCCGTACATTGTTTTAGCAATTCCTTTATGGACGTGCTTCCTTACCTGGGCTCAAACAAAATATGAAAGTACTTTTATGAATTTTTTCAGCGCAATACGGACGCAGAATAAAAATTAGACAAAGTAGAGCGAAATTGCACAAGTTTTGGTAGAGTAAAGCCTTGGTTTGCGTGAAAATTTTAAAAAAATTTCCTGAAATAGTTTTTTCTTGAAATTCTAAGTCAGAATCTCCACTGAATTCGAGAAAAAACGCAACAAATTTCAGGTCCAACGGATGAGTATTCACCCACGAGAAAAATCAAACAGTTTCACACAAACGAACCTTCCTTTCAGCCCTGACAGAGATTAATAAAAAGTTTATTGCAAGTCTTGTGGGACGAATCTGGGGCTCAAATCCGATCCAAAACTCAATAGACACTGTGACGGACGTCTGGTGAAAAATTTACACCAAACACCCAAGGAGTAAGGCGTAGTAAGTCCCAGACCGAGAGTGAACAAAACTGATTTTCAGAAAACAAAACGTCCTGTCTTTTCTTCCCCGTATATTCTTTTAGTGATTCCTTTATGGACGTGCCTCCTAACCTGGGCGCAAACAACATATGAAAGTACTTGTGTGAAATTTTTCAGTGCATTACGGACGGAGAATAAAAATTGCACAAAGTAGGGCAAAATTTCACAAGTTTTGGTAGAGGATAGCCTTGGTTTGCGTGAAAAATTCTCCCAAAATAGATTTTTCCTGAAATTCCACGTAAGAATCTGCATTGAATTCGGGACAAAACGCGACAAATTTGAGGTCCAACGGATGAGTATTCACCCACGAAAAAAATCAAACAGTTTCACACAATCGAACCTTCCTTTCAGCACTGGCAGTGATCAATAAAAAGTATATAGCCAGCCTTGTGGGACGAATCTAGGGCTCAAATCACATACAAAACTCAATAGACACTGTGACGGACGTCTGGTAAAAATTTTAGACCAAAACACCCAAGGAGTAAGGCCTAGTAAGTCCCATTCCGATAGTGCACAAACCTGGTTTTCCGAAAACAAAACGTCCTGACTTTTCTTCCCGATATATTCTTTTACTGATTCCTTTATGGACATGCCTCTTTACCTGGGCACAAACAACATATGAAAGTACTTGTGTGAATTTTTTCAGCGCAATATGGACGCAGAATACAAATTGCAGAAAGTATGGCGAAATTTCACAAGTTTTGGTATACGATAGCCTTGGTTTGCGTGAAAATTTCTGAAAAATTCTCCCGAAATGTTTTTTCCTGAAATTCCACATAGCAATCTCCACTGAATTCGGGACAAAACGCGATAAATTTCAGGTCAAACAGATGAGTATTCACGCACGAAAAAAAACCAAACAGTTTCACCCTAACGAACCTTCCTTTCAGCCTTGGCAGTGATCAATAAAAAGTCTATTGCCAGTCTTGTGGGACAACTATGGGGCTCAAATCTCAGCCAAAATTCAATAGACACAGTGATGAACGTCTGGTAAAAATGTCATACCAAAACACCCCAGGACTAAGGCGTAATAAGTCCCAGACCGAGAGTGAACAAAACTGGTGTTCCGAAAACAAAACATCCTGGCTTTTCTTCCCCGGATATTCATTTAGTGATTCCTTTATGGACGTGCCTCCTTACCTGGGCGCAAAAAAACGTGTGAAAGTACTTGTGTGAATTTTCTCAGCGCAATACAGTCGCAGAATAAAAATTGCAGAAAGTAGGGCGAAATTTCACAAGTTTTGGTAGAGATAGCCTTAGTTTGTGGGAAAATTTCTGAAAAATTCTCCCAAAATAGTTTTTTCCTGAAATTCCACATAAGAATCTCCATTGAATTTGGGACAAAACGTGACAAATTTCAGGTCAAATGGATGAGTATTCACCCATGAAAAATATCAAACAGTTTCACACAAACGAACCTTCCTTTCAGCCCTGAAAGTGATCAATAAAAAAGTTTATTGTCAGTCGTGTGGGACAAATCTAGGGCTCAAATCTCAACCAAAACTTAATAGACACCGTGACGAATATCTAGTAAAAATTTCATACCAAAACACCCAAGGAGTAAGGCGTAGTAAGCCCCAGACCGAGAGTGAACAAAATGGGTTTTTCGAAAACAAAACGTCTTGGCTTTTCTTCCCCGTATATTCTTTTAGTGATTCCTTTATGGATGTGAATCCTTACCTGGGCTCAAACGACATATGAAAGTACTTGTGTGAATTTTATCAGCGCAATACGAACGCATAATAAAATTTGCAGAAAGTAGGGCGAAATTTCACAAGTTTTGGTAGAGGATAGCCTTGGTTTGCGTGAATATTTCTGAAACATTCTCCCAAAATAGTTTTTTACTGAAATTCCACGTAAGAATCTCCACTGAATTCAGGACAAAACGCGACAAATTTCAGGTCAAACTGATGAATATTCACGCACGAAAAGAATCAAACAGTTTCACCCAAACGAACCTTCCTTTCAGCCCTGGCAGTGATCAATAAAAAGTTTATTGCCACTCGTGTGGAACGAATTTGGGGATCAAATCTCAGCCAAAACTCAATAGACACAGTGACGGACGTCTGGTAAAAATTTCAGACGAAAACACCCAAGGAGTAATTTGTAGTAACTACGAGACCGAGAGTGAACAAAACTAGTTTTTCGAAAACAAAACGACCTGGCTTTTCTTTCCCGTATATTCTTTTAGTCATTGCTTTATGGACGTGGCTCCTTACCTGGGCGCAAACAACATATGAAAGTACTTGTGTGAATTTTTTCAGCGCAATAAAGACGCAGTATAAAAATTGCAGAAAGTAGGCCAAAATTTCACAAGATTTTGTAGAGGATAGCCTTAGTTTGCGTGAAAATTTCTGAAAATTCTCCCGAAATAGTTTTTTCCAGAAATTCCACGTAAAAGTCTCCACTGAATTCGTGAAAAAAACGCGAGTTATTTCAGGTCAAACAGATGAGTATTCACCCACGAGAAAAATCAAACAGTTTCACCAAACGAACCTCACTTTCAGCCCTGGCAGTGATAAATAAAAAGTTTATTGCCAGTCGTGTGGAACGAATCTGTAGCTCATATCTCAGCCAAAACTCAATAGACACAGTGACGGACGTCTGGTAAAAATTTCAGACCAAAACACCCAAGGAGTAAGGCGTAGTAAGTCCCAGACCGAGAGTGAACAAAACTGGTTTTTCTTAAAACAAAACGTCCTGGTTTTTCTTCCTCGTATATTCTTTTAGTGATTCCTTTATGGACGTGCCTCCTTACCTGGGCGCAAACAACATATGAGAGTACTTGTGTGAACTTTTTCAGCGCAATACGGACGCAGAACAATAATTGCAGAAAATAGGGCGAAATTTCACTAGTTTTGGTTGAGGATAGCCTGTGTTTGCGTGAAAATTTCTAAAAAATTCTCACAGAATAATTTTTTCCTGAAATTCCACGTAAGAATCTCCACTGAATTCGGGACAAAACGCGACAAATTTCAGGTCAAACGGATGAGTATCACGCACGAAAAAATTAAACAGTTTCACACAAACGAATCTTCCTTTCAGCGCTGACAGTGATCAATAAAAAGTTTATTGTCAGTCGTATGGGACGAATCTAGGGCTCAAATCTCAGCCAAAACTCAATAGACACAGTGACGGACGTCTGGTAAAAATTTCAGACCAAAACACCCAAGGAGTAAGGTGTAGTAAGTCTCAGACCGAGAGTGAACTAGTAAGGCGTAGTAATTATAAACTATAAAATAAATATTTAACTTTTATTTAACTTTATAAGGAATAATTTAAAATGCTTATATAAATCATTTTTTATTTTAAATTGCTGTGGATTTCTACTTGCTTTTTTGACGGGATCATAGAAAATCTAGGCATAATTTTGAAAATAAAATTTAACCCTTTTTTGCATAAACATGCGAACTTATAAAAAAGTATGATAATGAAAAATTGTTTTGTTAATGCAATAGCAAAACATAATAATAATATCATTTCAGAAAACTTTGGCACCAATTCCCATTCTACTGCTAGACGAATAAAAACCATCGACTCTGAATGTGAAACCATTGACCATCCATCTAGAGATGTACAGAACCACTAAGAAGTCAACCACTACACTTTTAGTGGCAATATTGGAGTTGCTTTTCAAGTATACGAGTATATATGTGATAATTAAGTATAATGTCTCGCGTTTTAATTGTCATAATAATTTTTTTTTTATCAGAAAAGAATAAATCAGCAAAGAATAAATTAATCATTATGTGGATAAGGGTATCCCTTATAAAAAGTACTAAAATCATAAACAAACACATATTTAGTCTACGATTTTCTGTTATTTCTTAGTCTACGTTTTATATATATAGAAATTATTATAAGTATAGATGAAATTCTGTATTTTGCACTAGATTCTGTGTATATAGAACCTTTTAGTTTCAGACAACATCAACAAGAAAGTTAAGAAGTTGATATTACAATAAAAATCAAAATTTTCCAATGATCAAAATTTGTGGAAAATTCTCTAAA
>Ga0123341_1006065_pt1 | contig 10875 bp, 13 predicted proteins | sample Turbeapinknodule_FD_89959 | JGI IMG/M metagenome (GOLD analysis project Ga0123341, IMG submission 89959) | Root nodule microbial communities of legume samples collected from Mexico - Turtle bean Mexico pink nodule | ecosystem: Host-associated > Plants > Roots > Nodule | place: Mexico: Nepantla...
ATATTATAATAATTGTTAATGTATATTTTTTCACATATAATAAGGAAAAGTGAAAAAAAAAGGTAATAATGTTTTGAATGGGTTGATCCATGCAATGGTGAAGGTGAAGTGAAATTCACCTTAAATAGGAGGTAGATAGAGAGGAACCTTCACTTCAAAACCGTGCCAGTTTCCACAGACTCAACCAACCATTCTTATTTCACTTCCTTTTCCTTCATTGGACTCTCTCCCTCTTCTCTCTTTCTCTCTCAATTTTGCTTTTCCCTATTCATTTTCTGGGGCTGTCGTTCTGCAATTCACTGACACCTTAAATTACTTCACCATGGTCTCGTGATCGCGCTTTGCATTTGGGTGGTGAGAAGCTGAATTACCCTTTATTGCTTCCTGCGATTCTGTGATTTTGTCATGTTTATACGTTGAAGCAGAGTTGTTTTATATTCTGGATTTGCGAGATTGGAGTCGCTTGTTTTGGAAGTTTTTAAATATCCATCTGTGTTTTTTTTTTTTTTTTTTAATAACTGGAAGTCTTTTGGGTGTGATTTTTGAAGGAAAAGAAGAACTGGGGGAGCTTCAAAAACCGGTCTTGTTTTTGCCTTGCATTTGGGTGTGATTTTTGAAGGGAAAAGAAGAACTGGGGGAGCTTCAAAAACCGGTCTTGTTTTTGCTTTGCATTTGGGTGTGATTTTGGAAGGGAAAAGAAGAACTGGGGGTGCCTGAAAAACCGGTCTTGTTTATGCTTTGCATTTGGGTGTGATATAGTTCCCTTTTCCGTCTCCTTTGAAAGGCATCTGCAACCATGCGAGTGTGGACCCTTTTACTGCTGCTTCTGGTGCTACTACTCAGGAGTGATGCCGTGCATTCCTTTTCTGAGTACTTGATTGGTGTTGGAAGCCATGACATTACCGGTCCTGCAGCTGATGTCAATATGATGGGTTATGCTAATACGGAGCAAATTGCATCTGGGGTTCACTTCAGGCTTCGGGCTAGAGCTTTTATTGTTGCTCAGCCTGAGGGTAACCGGGTGGTGTTTGTGAACCTCGACGCTTGCATGGCTTCTCAGCTTGTAGTCATCAAAGTGATTGAGAGGCTGAAAGCAAGGTATCAATAATGGCTTCTTTACTATCAATAAATTACTGCGATAATAACTTGTAGAAATTATGGAAGATTGATTTTAGGACAGATTCATGGCTTGACAAATAAAGCATGCTTGTTTGAATCTCACCTGGGTTTCTTGAGTTCACATTGAGCTTGAGGATTCTCCAGGGAGTGTGTTCTCTGGCAGGAATAACAGCTGATGTTTCCATTTGGTTTTGTTTGATCCCTATCTTATTGCCTGATCTTGTTCTTTATTTTGTTTGACAGATATGGTGATCTTTATACTGAAAAGAATGTGGCTATTAGTGGAATTCACACTCATGCTGGTCCTGGGGGTTATCTTCAATATGTTGTGTACATTGTGACATCTCTTGGATTTGTTCGGCAGTCATTTGATGTCCTTGTCGATGGCATTGAGAAATGTGTTGTGGAAGCCCATGAAAATCTCCGGCCAGGATCAATATTTGTCAATAAGGGTAAGGAAAAGAGTCGTCATTCCTTCTCAGTCCTTTATCCCTTTTTCTGCATATAGAAAATGCAATCACATGTGGATAATTGAAGTGTTATTTATAATCATGGTAGATTTGCATCCTGTTAAAGCATGTCAGAAAAAAAAGATGAAAAAATGGAGAAAGCAAGTTGATTAGTTTTAGTTTTACATCTAGGGTTCAATTTTCTTTGTCATCAACATCAATTTCTTTAAATTTTGTGTTCAAATTATTTCTTTAGAGATGAAAAGATCAGGGGATTACAATAGGAAGTGGATCTTCAAATATTGACCATCAAAGTAGGTAATTAAAATAAATGTTGCAAGGATCTTGCATTGATAATACCTATATTAATAAGTTCATTCCAAGAAATTTACAGGAATCATGAATGAGATTGGCTAATTTGGCTTTACCTTTTTCTTCTAGGCTGCTCTGTTTTACTGACATTTTTATCTGTGTTATGAATTTGTTTATTGTTATTTTGAAGCTATCAATGTATATTCTAGCAAGTGCACTTGTTGTTGGTAGCCAACTGTTTAGCCTATTGTGTCATTTCTCCCCTCTCTTTGGTGATCTCACATGGTTAGAGATAAATTATCTCCAATTTGCAGGAGAGCTCTTAGATGCTGGTGTAAATCGCAGTCCCAGTGCTTATCTCAACAACCCTGAGGCAGAGAGAAGCAAATACAAGTATAATGTTGATAAAGAAATGACTCTGTTGAAGTTTGTTGATGATGAATGGGGTCCTTTGGGAAGTTTCAATTGGTTTGCTACTCATGGTACTTCAATGAGCCGAACAAACTCATTAATTAGCGGGGATAACAAGGGTGCAGCTGCACGATTTATGGAAGACTGGTTTGAGCGAAAAGGGTCTGTAAGAATGGATTCTGTTGGATTTGAAAATGATGGAATCCCTCGAAGAATTTCAAACATAATTCCAAACGTTCATGACAAATGTAAGTTTTTTGCTTTTAGCTACAATGGATGAGCTAAGAACTTCTCTTCCATTTAGTACATGTGTTAAATAACTTCGAAATTTACAAGTGTATGCCATTGGAATTGATAGGCCAGTACAAGGCACTAAGCCTGGGAAAGTTTAAGTACTTTTACAAGATTAAAATATCCTAGAATATTACAGATTGGGCAAACTTGTGGATGAACTATTGATTCTAAGCCATCTCTGGCAATGAATCAACAATTCAAAATGCTTTTCTTGCGTATTCTTGATAAACCAGTGTTTATATATAGATGTAGGAAGATCTGTTTGGGGAGTAAGAAGTTCCCTTGACACATACATGTGATGATACCTTGCTTTATTATGCATGTGCTATAAATAGGTCATAAAAAGGTGGATATCTGATAATAATAATAATAATTAATAACTGAAAATGTTTCTAATCTCACTTAAAATATATTGGTGCAGACCATAAATTACTGGAGCTTGCAGCCTCATTCCAATCTCCTCCTGGTAAACCTGCAACCAAAGTTTCAAGTGTAGCTCGACGTGTGAGAGGTGCTGTCCTTAGGGAGGTTGGCAAGCCTACATTTGTATCTGCATTTTGTCAATCAAACTGTGGAGATGTTAGTCCAAATGTGCTTGGAGCTTTTTGTATAGACACTGAACTACCTTGTGACTTCAATCATAGTACATGTGGAGGAAAGAATGAATTGTGCTATGGCCGAGGACCCGGGTAATTTTTTATTGGATGCTCAATGCTTCTTTATTTCTTACAAATTCTTATGCCATTACGATTTTTGATAAAGTGCCCCCTATAAACTGATCTGGCAGTTATCCAGATGAATTTGAAAGTACACGTATTATCGGAGAGAGACAGTTTAGAAAAGCAGTGGAGCTATTCAATGGAGCATCTGAACAGATTAAAGGGAAGGTTGATTTTCGACATGCTTTCATAGATTTCTCCCAGGTTGCGGTAAATCTTCCTAATGTAAGCACTTCTAAGGTTGTAAAAACATGCCCTGCTGCAATGGGATTTGCATTTGCGGCCGGAACAACAGATGGACCTGGAGCTTTCGACTTTAAGCAAGGTGACGATCAGGTAACCTTCGGTAAGACCTTAGCTGAAGCGTTATCCTAGCTTGTATTCTTAAATAATCTTAGAAGTCTGCATATTTTTTTAATTGTATGTCAGGGAAATCCATTCTGGAAGCTGGTCCGCAACGTACTTAAAACGCCAGGCAAGGAGCAAATAGATTGTCATCAGCCAAAGCCCATTTTGCTTGATACTGGTGAAATGAAGCTACCATATGATTGGGCTGTAAGTTACTCATTTACACTGAATAACGTGTGTTCTAATCTCCTAGCTCAGTTCAATTATGTTCTGTGTTATCTGATTTATAAAATGATGGAGGATTGATGGGAATTGAGACTGTTTCAGCAGCAGATTATTTACTTTCCTCAGAGATTTGTATAACTTTTCCTGGCATGTCCACTTTAATTTCTTTACTAAATTCAAATAATCTGAATGGAAACTGATTTTATAGTATCACTCTTGCATCTTGAAGTCTTGTTTTTTCTTCAGATAGAAGTCCTATTATGCATTCTCTCTAGTTATTATGCCAAATGTTTTTCCAAATCTTGGATTTGTTTTAACTTTCTTTGATGATGGAAGTTTCATTTTTCTCTTCTCCCATTTTCTGCCGCACAGATATACTTCCTTTTTTTCAGCCCCAAATATTTCTTTCTCACATCACAAGGCACTTTTACTCATGTGAACCTTATCTCATGTTCATTTGCAGCCTTCAATACTTCCAATCCAGATCCTCCGAGTTGGGCAGTTAGTTATTCTTAGTGTACCTGGAGGTATGAGCTCTTAGTCATAATTTCTTGTAATGTTATTGTTTGAATTTCTATCCTTTGAATTTTGAAACATTCAAGTTTCAACTAGCCACAACCTTGGTCGTATGAGAATATATTAATCCGCTTAATGAAAATCAAACACAAGTTGTTGAACATCTTTGAGCTGAAAAGAGAGAAATTACACACACATGCACACATACACTCATTGAACTGTTATTGGCAGCAGCATGCTATTCAAAGGATGGCTGCATCTTAGTTATTAATGTCTTTCACTTTTTATGTGTCTAAATGTTTTAAGATCTGATAAAGTGAAAAAAACCAATGCCTTGCTTAATATGTTGTGCTATAATATTATACATATATTCTATTTTTTTTTCTTTTCCCTTGCAGATTGATATTTGTATTTGTATAGTGTTTGTGAATTGTGAGCCTATGAATTTCTTTGATTCTCATGCTTTCAGTGATTGTTTTAATTCTGACAGAATTCACCACAATGGCTGGGAGGCGACTTCGTGATGCAGTCAAAACAGTGCTAAGTGGCAACAAAGGCTACGGTAGCAACATTCATGTTGTTATAGCGGGGTTGACCAATTCTTATTCGCAGTATGTGACTACTTACGAAGAGTACGAGATGCAGAGATATGAGGTCAGTTACACTACACTTGTGAAAAGGGACATAAACATAAAGCATGGAACAAACATTTTTAGATTGCTGTAGCATTAGTAAATCCAACATCAGTGGAAGTTTACGCTTTTAGCTATGCAACTCATTATCAAATAACATAACTTAATATCAGCAAGACATGTAACCTATGTAGCACATATACTAATGCGGACACTTATATGACATGGACAGAGACACACACTTATGACACGGACACGAGATACGTATAATCTCTAAAATGTTGGACACGAGTACACAGATTTATATATTATATAATTATGAATTATATAAATTAACAATAAAGATTTGTGTGCACAAGTATGTTTCAGTTTTTTTTAGCAGAAAGATATTTTTCATGGCGGATTCAAAAAGATTTGTTTATTTTTACAATCATATTAGAAATCAAACAAATATATTTTGAATTGGAGATTTCACCGATACGTGTCATATAAGTGTTTGTGTTCGACATGGACACACCGTTTAAGAGGCGTGTCCAAGCCTCATAGGATGTAACCACCATGTTCATCTTCATAACTTCAATTTCCATGTTACCAGGGTGCTTCCACGCTGTACGGTCCACACACACTGAGTGCTTACATTCAGGAGATTACAAAGCTTGCACGTGCTCTCATCAGTGGTCAGCCTGTAGAACCAGGCCCTCAGCCCCCTGATCTCCTAGACAAGCAAATAAGCCTCTTAGCTCCAGTTGTGATGGATGCAACCCCCATTGGTGTGAAGTTCGGGGATTGTAGTTCTGATGTTCCCAAGAACTCCACCTTCAAGCGAGGTGCCATGGTGTCTGTTGCTTTCTGGTCTGCATGCCCTCGTAATGACCTTATGACAGAAGGTACATTTTCCCTGGTGGAGTTTCTCCAAGGAAAGAACACTTGGGTTTCTGCTTATGATGATGATGATTTTTGCTTGCGCTTCAAATGGTCAAGACCTTTTAAATTCAGTTCTCACAGCAAAGCCACCATAGAATGGAGAATCCCTCAGGATGTAACTCCTGGTATATACAGAATTAAACATTTTGGTGCTGCAAAAGGTTTATTCGGGTCAATTCGTCACTTCACAGGTTCATCTAGTGCATTTGTAGTTGAATAGCAAAGGGAGGGATACCACTTGATCATACATACATCTTTAATTGTCTGTATTCTATTAGAGAACTGAATTGTAGCAGACTATATTAAATCAAGGATGATTACCAACTATTCTCTTTTTCTTTTCGTACAAATTCTCTGCAACTAACCAATTTCTTTATATTTTTTTATTTGGAGGGAACATAACTATTCATCATTGTAGTTAATCAAGTCATTTGTGACTTAAAATTGCTCTTTAAACACTGCTAATCATTCATGTTTAATTGTTACATACATAAAATTGCTCTTTAAACACTGCTAATCCTTGATAATTTTTTATGATTCCGGAATAAGACTTCCGCAAGCAAAAGTTGTTTTCAGAATAAGAAATTCGTGCTGATAAAAAAAATAAAAAAATAAGAAATTCGTGGGTTTTTAGAATAGAAAATTTGGAAGAAAAAAAAATCATTATGGAACATTCTTTATGGATTTATTTATTTATTTTCAGAATGATAAATTTAGAATACATAAAATATATTTTTGGTATTCTGAAAATAAATATTTTGAAAAGAATAATTTGAAAGTCATTTTAAAAGAGGTAAAATAGTTTTTTCCAAGGATGATGGGGTGGAGGAAATCATTTGTTGGGGTGGAGGGAGAAACACCCAAAGATCTTGCACATTTAAGAGATCATATACCTTTTTTTTCTGCAAAGATATAATTTTTTAAATGATTAATGCTAAACTTAATAATCTTATCATATATAGTAAATCAAATGAATAAAGTTATGATGGGTAAAAGGACGACGACGTTTTAGTGGAATAATTTAAAGGAAACGAAGAATTTGTAAGAAAAGGAAATGAAATATAAAGTAATTTATTTATTTAACAGTACGACGACGTTTAGCAAGAGTGGTTTTGTAGTTTCTACTACACCGGGAAGAAGCAGCAGCAGCTGGGTCGAATCGCGTTTCGCCAGCGGAAGAAGAGAGAAAGGGCGCGGGCTCACACACTCGCACTCACACTCACACACCTTCTGAGCTGTGAGCAAGATTTTGAACAGCAGAAGAAGAAGCAGTTGATTGCGGAAATGTCAGTGCAAGAGTACCTCGATAAGCACTCTCTTTCCCGAAAACTCGAAGATGCCGTCAATGCCGCCGTTAGGGCCAAAACCTCCGATCCCGTTCTCTTCATCGTATCTCTCTGCCTCTCCTCATTTTTCACGTTTTCTCTTTCTCTCACTTCTCATCATCGGAATTTCTCAGCGTGCTTTTTTGCGGTGACCGCAGTCGAATCACATGAGAAAAGCAGTGCAATCGGTGATTACGAAAATCAAGGCAAGGCAGATCCTCGATAGCCGAGGGATTCCAACCGTCGAAGTCGACTTGCATACTAACAAAGGAGTGTTTCGCGCTTCGGTTCCCAGCGGCAACTCCACCGGCATGTAAACCCTCTCACTCTTCCTCTTAGCTGCAATTCCTCTCACCGGTTTATTCAATTCGTTCTCGAATTTGTTCGTTGATAATTCCTTTCAGGTACGAGGCTGTTGAGCTGCGGGATGGAGACAAAGGAGTGTATCTCGGAAATGGCGTGGCCAAAGCTGTTAAGAATATCAATGACAAAATATCTGAGGCGTTGATCGGTATGGATCCCACGCTTCAGTCGCAGATTGATCAGGCTATGATAGACCTCGACAAAACTGAGAAGAAGGTGATTTAACAGTTGTGAAGTCATTCGATTGGTTGTTAATATGCCGTACTACATTTTTGTTTCGTTCAGTGCATCTTCGATTGTTTTATATTTCAAAATGAATTTGGCTACTAATTAGGTAAAATGCTATGCAAAAGGTTGAATTATATTATCCTATGGTTTTCCTGTCTTTCTCTAGTCAAGGATATAAGACTTTTAGCTTTTCTTAGTTACGTTGATGGATGCAACTCAGATCAGCAAACTGAAGAGTTTCTGATTCTGTTTCACCAAAAGGAATGGAAGTCTCCATCAGAGTATTTATTTCTGAAATGCTGTAAAATAAATGCTTTTGTGTCAATTAGTAAGCTACAATCATAAAAGTTCGGCTGTTCGAAATATGATAAATTCATACAGGATGTTATAGAAGCATTATTTACATTTCTCTTGGTCTTTGCGTACTCAGTTTCCTTTTGAGTTTCAAATAGTTCAAATCCACGATATAATTTTCTTATGATAATTTCTAGTATTATCTTTCTTGTATATTCTTCTGGAGATCTTGTTGAAGGAAGTTAGTGTGACTGATTCTTATATCATGCATTTGTTGTGAACAGGACTTATACATGCATGTTTGAATAATTCATCTTAACGAGATAGGTTTCCTTATATTATATTTTATCTTTTCTGTTTCTAATGTTCTTTGCAGGGGGAACTTGGAGCCAATGCTATATTAGCTGTGTCCATTGCTGCTTGTAAAGCTGGTGCTGCTGAAAAGGAGGTATGACTGTCCATTAATATTTCTGTTAAGTTCATTTAACTTTTAATCTGGAAATGCGTATATATCATGATATCATGAAAATAAAGACAAGAACATACCAGGTACCACTTTACAAGCACATTGCTGACCTGTCTGGGAAAACTAACCCAACACTTCCCGTTCCCGCCTTCACTGTAATAAGTGGTGGAAAACATGCTGGGAGTAATCTGGCCATTCAGGTATAGTTTCTTTTGCAGTTTAACTTCTTACACATTCTCATTAGTGTTCTACCAATCTTACCTTTATTATGCTTGTGTTCCTTTTATCTAATAAACTAATGAATAGTGAAATTAACTGACAAATAAATGTGGAAATATGTCAAATCAATCATACAATATCCTGGGGATCTTACATTTTCATCGTAACCAGCTTATAATTTTTCCTTGTAACTATCACCGATTGAATTATTTAGGGCATCACTTTGGCGATTTGTTGTTGTGTTTGATTTTGTTTTTTATTTTCAGACCTTCTAACATTAACAGATATAGTTTCCTATGTGATTTGGGCCCTTTTTAGATATGAAATATTTCTTATATAATTCCTATTAGGAAATCATGGTTCTCCCAATTGGAGCAAGCAAATTTGAGGAAGCACTGAGAATGGGTACTGAGACCTATCATCACTTAAAGGTGGTTTTGCTTGATTTCTTCTTTTATTTTTAACCAATCCTATTGGTTTTACTTTCTGTCTTTAGGGATATTTTTCTTTTAATTTCACTCATTAGAATGTTCCTAGAAACATAAACATATCATTTCCCATCCAATATACATGTTTTTCCATCAATAATGCATTAAAGAATATCAATAGTCAGTTGCAGATGTCATGTTTAGGCTGATATATTTATTTATTGTTGATGACAAAAGGGCAGGCTGTCATTACAGAAAAATCTGGTGCACATAACTGTAATGTTGGTGAAGATGGTGGCTATGCTCCTAATATCACCAGGCAAGTTTTTTATTTTATTGAATTATTTGGCATCTACAGCTTTTGGAAATTCTTTAGGTTAACTACAACAAATCCTTTTTCCACTTTGTGGGGTCACTTACGTGGATCACATGGCACCATAAATTTCTATGAAGTTCTTAACTGTTAAATGAATAGCATAAAATAGGGAAAAAGTCTCCATTTTAGAACAAAAGAAAGTAAACAAAAATTATCTCCAAAAACTGCGGTATATAGTATTTTGTATAATATAATCACAGTTGCATGCATCTGGTTGGTAATTTGACTTCTGGTTCTTCTGCTGTAGTTTTATTTTCTCTAAGTGTACATTGTTATTTTTTGGATACATTGATGTGAAATCTCTATTCCTTCGAAATCTCTAAGTGTAGGTCTTTTTATTTTATTTCTAGTTTTTATCTGACTGTATTTAAGTATCATCAGCTTTAGAGAAGCCCTGGATCTTGTCAAGGAGGCCATTAGCAGAACTGGTTATAATGATAAAATAAAGATAGCTCTTGATGTTTCTGCTACAAATTTTTGCATAGGTAAGTATAAGTTTCTATCCTTTTTTACTTTTAGATTCTCGAGAAGGTAGAATTTGGTGATACTTGCTTACTTTAATATTGCTTATTGCTATTATAATTTGACTGTTGCAGCAGTGCCATGCTAACTATTTTACTGCATCGTTTACTTTCTAAGAGATGTAAAAATAACAATCTTATCTGTTAATAATACTTCAATAATGGCTATAAATACCAAAGAACATCGGCATCAGGTGTGGTAATATGTCATCTTTATTTAAATTCCAGTTGTGCCATTTTCAACTTGGTTTCTGAATCTTGTTGTACAAGTATTATATGATGGTATGTGATTAATGTTATTTATTTGGAGAGGAGGGGGCGTTACAGGGTAATCACATTTAATTTATTTTGAGTTTACATACTTTAAAAGTTTAGAGAGATAAATAAGGGTTTGGAAGGGTAAGAGATAAACAAACTTTAAAAGTGCTATAGGATGACCATGGGCGATTGTTATGAATTTTAATCTCAAGAGCCTGTTATTGATTTTTTGTCATGCTTGATCATTTTAATGTTTTATTGTTAACTAGTATTTTAACCTGTTCAATGCATGGGATGAATGATTATTTTATACAACTAAATTTATAATAAATAAATATATTTCATAAAAGTTATATTATAGTAATTAAATTTCATAACAAATATATACTTTTAAACATAAAAAATATATCTTAGATTTTTTTTATAAACAATCTATATTGTGATACTG
>Ga0123341_1006066_pt1 | contig 10875 bp, 10 predicted proteins | sample Turbeapinknodule_FD_89959 | JGI IMG/M metagenome (GOLD analysis project Ga0123341, IMG submission 89959) | Root nodule microbial communities of legume samples collected from Mexico - Turtle bean Mexico pink nodule | ecosystem: Host-associated > Plants > Roots > Nodule | place: Mexico: Nepantla...
CCAACTTTCTTTGTCTTACGGTAGGGGCCCCCTACCTTCCCTTTCCCCTTCTCTTAAGGCCATTTTGGATTCAACCCCCCCCCCCCCCCTTATTGGAGTGCAACCTCCGCGGGACAACCACTTGGGTGCCAACTCATGCACTCAATCTCTCGGTCATCCGCCCTGGGAGTGCCCTATCTTATTCACGTGCCATGCATACAGATCACCCCTGGGACGTGACCCTTACCAGTCATCTCTTTCACAGGGGTTCTTTGATTGTGACGCACCCTACCACCTCGTCCATGCCCCATGCATGGACCTTCTGTGACCTTGACTTCTCCTTTACTGAGTGCTGAAATGTGGCTTGGAAACCACCCTTTTTCGGCTAAGCTTTACTGTTTGGGTTGCCGAGGTCCGAGGCCTCCGCGACCCGCACCTCAATGCCGCCCCCTCCTCAGCTGCCCTTACCCGCAAGCTCACTGAGACTCTGGCCTGTCCTGCCAGCCTCCCAGTGGACCTAGTCTTCGGGGCCCCACCATGACTTGGTCTACGCCCAAATCCGAGGACTGGTCGGTACAGTGATAGGAAGATAAAATGAAAAGCAACTCTGATTTATTATGATTAAGTTAAAATAGAGAGAAACACATACCAGTGAGTATATGAGAAGAAATTTCTTGATGAATTTGTTAGAATTATAGGCCTTAAACAAGAGCGAAGTGAATTGTTTTTAAAAGATTTTCTCAAACTTTGAAGGTATAGAGAAATCCAACGAAGAATCAAAGAGAAAGGAATCAAGTTAGCTAAGAAACAAATCTATTTTATTATATTTCCATAAATTCAACCGGTTGTTTTTATTAGCAATTAATAAAAACAAGTCAAAACAGATATAAATGAGATTAAGGATAGAAAGAATCACTCTTATACTGATTTATACGGATTCACTCTTATACCAAGAGCTACATCCAGTTCCTAGAAACCACTGGTATTCCACTAAGAAATCAACAACAACCTTGATTACAAACCACACACCAAAGAGGTGATCTTGAACCCTTCAAGAACACACACCTCATTTGGCAAACAACACACTACAGGTCACAAAACACCCTCTGGATTAGCACACAACACGTGTACAGAATTACAGTATTCAAGAGAGAATAAGGATTGATCACACCTGATACAGATTGAATTCAAAAGTTACAAAGCATTCATATTCCACTCTTAGCAAAATTCAAAGCTTAAGGCAAATCTTGGAGAAAACTAATTTGAAAGATGTTAAAAACATTTAAAACATTAGCCAAATCAGTTTTAAATCAATTAAAATATATTTACCAAACTTAACAAATTTTGTTAAGGATTTAAAAAAAAAATCGGTTGAAATGTTGAAACAACTAATTGAATTGGTTTGACAGCAAGGTCAATGAATTTCAAGCTTTGTCAAAACTTGTTTCAAAAACACTAAGTGTAAAATAACCGATTGAAACGATAAAACAAATGGTTGTTTTTCCACTTCTTTGTAAAACACTCTTTTTCAATTAAACCAACCTTGGATCCTAACTAAGAGGGAATTTACAAATTCAAACTACCCAAAACCCACACACACAAGCAGCAACAAGGCCTTCAACCAATCTTCATGGATTTGGAGACATCAAACTTTATCTTCAACATTTTCCCTCTATTTGATGAAGACAAATCCCTAGTTTGCTTATGTTGTTCTATTTGAATTTGAAAGCACCTGCAAAACAGACAAAATGCATGTACCAGAGAGCAATCATATCCACGTTACTCTAGCACCAATGAACTAGTTTTCACCATGTGATTTTCATAAAGAAAACCAGTTAATCAGTGTGAATGAGGTACACAATTAGAGTTTATGCAGCAACATACTAAACCAATTTAAACCAGATTAAAACAGATATGTAGCAACATACAAACCAGATAATTCTCCCCCTATTTGTCTTCACAAAAAGAGTAGAAGAACGAATTAAAATAGGAAAAAAAATTGTTCAGCAAATTAACACAAAATAAGAAAGTAAAGTAGTAAAAGACTTCAGTCATCTCTGTCGTATTGTAGCTCAAAAAGCTAATTTTGAACAGCTTCAATCTGCTCATCAAGGTTTTGAAAACGTGCCACAGAGGACTCATGATGACTCATTTGTTCATCAGCAAAGTCATCCATCCTTCTCAGCATCAATCTTTCAAATGGAGACATAGAGGTGATGCATTCTCCCATGATTCCAGCGCTTGGACCAACATCATCATCTCCAGCTTGGAATTCAACATCAACATCACCACTAGCAGCAGTAATATCAGCTTGCTCTTCTCCACCATCTTTAGCATGAGCTCCAGTTGAGTATCCAGCTTGATCACCGTCCTAGCTGACCCACTTTCCACCAATTTTGGTGAAACCCATCTTGCTACGGGAGCCATTGTTGACTTCATGTGATGTTTTAACCACATTAGATTGCTCCTCCTCAAGATCAACTTCAAAGTAATGCAGAAATTTAGAAATAAGGATAGCATATGGATAATGGTAATCACTTAACCTCATGGATTTTAGCATATGTTCTTTGATGATGTGGATCCAATTTATCTTGACCTTGTTCATATTGCAATAAATGAAAACAAGATCTTCCTCGGTCAGCACAGAGTGATTACTTCCTCTTGGAGTCAGTATCCATGTAATAATGAAAGTCATAAGCCTCTCATTTAGCCTCAAGCCTCCCACAAAGAAGTTTCTTGCTTTGGATTGTGGATTCTTCAAATAGCTTCTATAGAACTACATTCTGTTAAATTCCTCAACCACTCCAATGTTCCCTTTATTTATCCTCAACCCAGCATACTTCAGTCCAGTAATGGCAAACCAAAATTCATGTGTAATCTCCAAATCAACTTCTTTCACATGAGAGCAGAGGTTGTCACCAACAATTTGAAAATTTGTGTAGAATACTCTCACAAGGTCTGGATAGATATTCCCAGACATTTGCAGGAACCTTTTCAGCAGCTTTTCTTTTAGAAGGTCTCTCACTTCAGTGAGTTTTTGCTCTTTCAACCAATTGAATGAGATGAGTTTTGGATTGTTGGTAGTCTTCCTACTTGTTTCATGTAGGTATTTTTCAATCTTTTCATCTTCCCCAGAAAACCAGCTTTCTAGGCACCCACCCCTTTTCACACCATGGGTCTTCATTCTTTTGGATGAAGGAGGTGTTGAGTCCATTGAGCAAGAAGGAAATTTCAGAGAGGTAGAAGAGAACAACAGTTTCAGAGTGAAAGCAGAGAAAATAAAGAGTTGATTCTGTGAAGGAAAACAACCTAAACAAACACAGTTATATAAGCTAAAAAAGCAATCAACGAAAATGACATTTAGGGGTTGTTTTTCAAAGCAAAAAAGAATCTGTTTAGAGAGAATACTGGCACATGTTAGCCCTCAAACAGAGTGCACAGAACTAGCACATGCATATTTGACTAGTCATTAAAATTCTAAAATTTTCAAGAAGAAATGGAATATATTCCTATTTATGATGAAAATAACTCCCAACCAAATCGTATTCAAAGCCATAATAAAAGTAATTTTGACTCATAATAGCTTTGAGAAGAAATCAGCAATAGAGACAATGCACAAAGATTTAAAACATCTTCAATGAAATGCTGTCAGGGATGAAACAATCGATTGTTTTTGTGAAAACAATTGGTTGTTTTTGTGTGACAACAATTATGATCTTTCACAATTCAAAAGCTTTCACAAAGATGAAAATGCAAAATGCTACGCACACAAATTTTTGTGTGAAGACTCTCAAGAATAATGTGCAATTAAAAGTTTTACTCCATAATCCAATCCTGATCATTTCCTTTGTGACTTGATCCTTTAATCCAGTTATTCTTGGTCTCGAGGAATACTTGCACAAAAACAATATCAAGTAGCAAGATTTTGGTCCCCTTACAAATTTGGGTCCATTGGCATTAATTGGATCATTTGAATCCTTAGAATTCTTAGAATTCTTAGGAACCCATTTAATAATACCTTTGGAAACAGAAAACTTTCTAATTTTACAGAATCTGACAGAATGGACCTTTTTCATACAGTAAAAGTATAAAAGGAACCAGTTGTTTCGACTTTTCAATCGGTTGTTTTTCCTTGATGGTTGAATAAGGCTTTGAAACACAACTTTTCTTACTTTGTGGCTTAAAACCCAATCCAGATTTTCTAAAAACACAATTTTGATATGCCAGAATAGTCTCAAAATTTGATTTTCCTTTTGAAAGCTTATCCACAGTTTTCACAAGATAGTGAAACTTCTTTTCAAGAGATTTACAATTTTCATAAACAATTGAGTCACACTTGTAAGAAGAGTTTTTTCTAAATCAGTTATAGATTTTCAAAATCATTTTTTAAATTTTCTAGCTCTTGTTCTAATGCTTTGACTCTATTTTCCAACCAATTATTCAAGCCTTTCAATCGGTTGTTCAAAAGAGTCAATCTATTAGCTTCTTCATGAGTTTCTTTGAAAGCATCAAGAAGTTGGCTATAGTTTTCAAAATTAATTGAAGTGCTGGAACTTACACTGCTTGATTCGGATTCATCCTTTGCCATAAAACACAGATTTTCCTCTTCATCTCCTGAAGATGAGCTAGAAGAAGAAACTTCATTATCTTGACAACCAATGTACGCTTTCTTGGCTTTGCCTTTCTTTTCTCCTTTCTTGCTTGTTCCTCTTTCTTTAATCTCATTGTTGGGGCAATCAACTTTAATATGACCCTATTCACCACAACCAAAGCATGTATATTTGTTAGAGTTAAAAACATTGAGTTTCTTGCTATTATACGTGTTGAAAGATTGATTTTTGTTGCTGTTTTTTCTTTAGGAATTTGCTGAATTTCCTGGTCAGTAAGCTTAGTGTTTCTCCTTCACTGTCAGCACTTGAGTCTTGACAGTTTTGTGTCCAACACCCCTCAGGGCAATGTTTTTCACATGCTTATCCTCATTTTCTTGAACATTCAGCCTGTTCATCTCTAACTCATGTTCTCTGAGCTTCCCAAACAGTGAGACAGTGGTCACAGAGGTTAAATCCTTAAACTTAGAGATATAAGTGACCTTGGGCTGCCAAGATCTATCTAGGCACTTGAGGATTTTGATGTTGAGTTCCTATTTTTCAAACATCTTCCCAAGACTCATGAGGTGGTTGAGAATATGGGTAAACCTCTTTTGTACCTCAGCAATTGTCTCCCCTTTCTGCATCCTAAACATCTCATATTCTTGGATGAGAGCATGCTTCCTTGTTCTTTTCACGCCATTTTTTCCTTCATGAGTGACTTCTAGAGTATCCCACATTTCCTTTATTGATTCACATTGAGACACCCTGAAAAAACACATCATAACCTAATGCAGATGTAATAATGTTCTTTGCAATACAATCATATTAAGCCTTTTTGCTTTCATGCTCAGTCTATTGGGACCAAGGTTTTTAAAAATCACTTTATCATTTTCAAGCATAGGAACAAACAAACCATTTTTAATTGCATCCCAAATTCTTTTATCAATTGATTCTACAAAGATTTTCATCTTTACCTTCCAGAACTGGTAATTTACACCACAAAACAAAGGTGGTTTATTAATAGATGCACATTCCCCAAAAGGTAGTTTATCACCCATGAAAATAGATTTTGAATCAAAACTTGGTTGACTTTCAAGAACCTAGCTCTTGATGCCAATTATTAGAATTATAGGCCTTAAACAAGAGGGGATGAATTGTTTTTAAAATATTTTCTCAAACTTTGAAGGTATAGAGAAAGTCAATGAAGAATCAAAGGGAAAGGAATCAAGTTACCCAAGAAACAAATTTGTTCTATTATATTTCCATAAATTCAACCGGTTGTTTATGCGATCCAACCGGTTGTTTTTATCAGCAGTTAATAAAAACAAGTCAAAACATATTTAAATGAGATTAAGGATAGAAAGAATCACATTAAGTGTAAAACAACCAATTGAGACGATAAAACAACTAGTTGTTTTTCCACTTCTTTATAAAACACTCTTTTTCAAAAGGATTTGATTTAAACCAACTTTGGATCCTAACTAAGAGTGGATTCTCAAATTCAAACTACGCAGAACCCACACACACAAGCAGTAGCAATGCCTTCAACCAATCTTTATGGATTTGGAGACATCAAAGCTTATCTTCAACAGAATTGTCATTTTATTGTTTTAATTTGATCATAGAAGTTAGTTCTATCTATATTTGAATTTGGAAGCATCATAAGTTTCTAATTTAATCTATTTTTTATAATTAAGTTTTTTTGATATTTAAATTCAAATATATTCATTTAGTTTGTTGGAGGTCAAACAAGATTCTATGTTGGGGAGAGTGACAAGTGTCATATTTCAATAATATTTCATATTAAAATACAGGCATTTATGGATATTAATTGATAAAATAACCATAAATAACCCTTAATTTATGAATTTATACCTTTTTACATATTTTGGGATTTTAATTTAAACAAGAATGATTTATTCCAAAATTTGTGTTGATTTCAGAATTCTATGAAAGAATGGAGATGATTGGGCAAAAGGAGAATATACAAAGCTAAAAAGGGAAAGTTGGAACACACCAGCAATCACCAAAGCTCACCCAAACTCGCCTAAGCCAGACACCCTAAGAGGATCTCGCCCAAGCGAGTTTACTTTAGTGACGTTGTTCCTTTTTTCGTGCAACTCGCTCAAGCGAGCCCAATAACACCTAAGTGAGAAGTCACTTAGCCCAAGCTAATTAGGTTAAATAGAAGGCTTGAGCACAACCATAGACATTCAATGATTGATAGGAAAACACCATTGAGTGAATTGTAATCCAATTGGGAGAATATGAGGTGTTAAAAACCCTAGACGAGGCAATCGTCAAGGAGAAACATCCAGAATCTTCTTTTCTTGCTCTCCCTGTTTGTAACAGCTAACATGTGTGACTAATTCTACCCTTTGGGATTGGGAATAATTTGTTCAAACTCTAATGTATTGAGGTGATATCTAAATATAATATTTCGTTCTTGATTGATGATTGATATTATCATTTTGTTAGTAATGTTTGTTTGCCTTGATCTCAAAATTTAGATTTGACTGGAAAGTACTTCTAAGTTTCTGACCCAGATGATAATGCTTAACATATTTGAATGCTAGGACTAGATTTGAAATGTTAATTGCTACCAACGCCTGATCTTCCTGATAAGAAGTTTTTATAAATATGCGAGGAATCCATATTTAGGAAGCATCTTAATAATTTTATATGCGAGGAATCCATATTTGGGAAGCATCTTAATAATTTTATATGCAAGGAATCGATATAAATGATTTTTATACGGGCATCAATATCAATCAAAGGGCACAATATTGTCATGTTAATCAAAATACAAAAGAGTGAGAAAGATGAACCCCCAATCCTTATTTTCCCAATTGAAGCAACAAACTCTTCGACTTGTTTTCTTATTAATCATTGCACTCATAACAAAACCCCAACAAAATTTATTATTTTGTTTTCTATTTAGTGAACCTTTTACTTTATTATTCAATTGTTCCCTGTGGGTTCGATATTCATCCTTGGGGACAAATTATTACTTCTGAAACACAGTGCACTTGCCGTAGAATAGTCATCACGTTGCAGCAGTCTGTCGAGACTATCCCCATCTCAATGTTCGGCTTAAGGATAGGAACACTCAACACAAACATATTAACCATTGAGGTCCACCAATACTGAGTAAAGTTGATGTGAGTTGAATTGGCACAAGACAAGGTACAACATAATAAGTAGGCTTAAGGACAGTTCAATGGAGGACATTGCCTTCCAAATGAAGAGCCAAACTCGTAAGAATCATGAGTGTCATATCCTTATACACAAATATAGGGCGAAAATGGAAAGTAAAGCAAGATCAACACATGAACACAAGTAGAAACACAATATAGAATAATTAAACTGATTAAAAACAACAACTAACATATATGAACCGATTGAAAGGAGAATTAAGTGTTGGAAATAAAAGGAAACACAAGAGAAACAAGAACAAATGGTGGAAATTAAAGAACAACACCTAAAAAGACAAACTACCGATTGGAATTGCTAGAAACATGGAAATGGAGATGGAAGGAAGAAGGAGCTTAATTGGATAAAGACTTGAAGGAGATGGACATGCCACTTGGATGGTGAAAACTCCATGATGAGTGCTAGTTGCCGCCACTTGAAGCCCTCCAAAGCTCACAAGATAAGACTTAGTGAAGGAGATCAAATTTCTCACAATTCTCTCTCAATTTGAGTAGAGTTTCCTTTCTTCAATTTCTAAATTCTGAATTACATGAGCAATGTCTCTCTATTTATAGTAGAAGAGGGATGAAAAATGAAAAGACACAATTGAAATTCAAGAGCTAACTTTGGCGCCAACTTACAAGTCACATGAGAAGTGTGACTTGCTTTCCTACTTTGGCACCTTCTAAAAACCCTATCTACACCTACTCTTATGTCACATGGAAGGTGTGACATGGTTTGTTCATTAGTACACCTTATTTAATATCTACACCTCCCTTTTAAAGTTCTATTAAAAAACTATACAAAAGTAATTACAAAAAGAGTCATCAAATGATGCTCATCTCCCAAAGCTTTAGCCATGCTCCTAGTAATCCTTTGAGGCAAGAAGGATGTTGAGCTCATGGGTTGGGCTTGGGCCCCCTCTTGGGCTTGGGCCTCAGACGCCTCCTCTACTTGGTCTTCGTCAAAAATGCTCAGTCAGCTTACGGTTAACTCATTCATTTTCGCTCTCCAACAAGGTTCACTACTAGTCTCAGTTGCTCGATCGACCACCCCACCTGGAGCGTTAACCAAGTCAAAACCAGACCCTGTCCCACCACCCTCAACATCAGCACCTGAAGGTCCCCTATAAGAAGAAAAAGATGAGGAGGACCCGCTTGGAGACTAAGAAGAATTTGAAGAAGACATTACTAACCTAGAAAGGCGAACGGACAACACCTATTTATAAGATCCCACCCTCGGCCATACGAAGTGTCACACCATTTAAATCATTAGATTGATCCACATCTAACAATTCTCATTTAAAAATACGGATACTGAGGTAGTCCAAAATTTTCCCACCAAAGGATCTTTCGGGAACATTATAAAGCACATCCTCTCAAAGCCAGATTTGCAGATTCAACATATAGTCCTATCCCATCCAATCGCAAAGCCATCGTACAACCTTGTCTCAGAGCAATCGTACGTACCCATGCCATCCAACACCGATTCATGATGAAACCGTATCAAGACTCTTCAAGATAACTCTCTCGGTCATGGGAGGCAAGTGTACTGCTAGGAACCGAATGGTCCTAGGACACCATGGTTCTTGGTACCAACCGAACGATATAAGAAGGTATTAACAAAAAATGTATTAACGCAAAGTTAAATCATATGAAAAATTAGGTAATATGAACACTAATCATGACACACATATTAATCTAGGCCCAACCGTAAAAGGGCTCATCATACCGTATAAATAGGCACGACAACCAAGGAAAAGGTACGTCATTATTAAATTTATTGCACCATACCGACTGAATACTTACTTGAGTGTCGAAGAACTTTTTACAAGTGTACTCCCAACCGAGAGTCGAAGCACGAGCACTGACTGATGAATCTAAAGAAGAAAAGAGATCATGACCGAAATGATTAGTTGTTCAACCGGTTGAAGATACTGTCTCAGCCCCTCGTACAAGAAAAAACATTATACGAAAGTGAAACATTTGTCTATAACTCGTTATCTTTTACAAATAAAAAATTCAAAACTTTGAGAAGTTGGCTTCTAAAAAAAATGTAAAGTGCAAATTAAAACATTCTATAAAAATAAACATTTGTCAAAAACTCGCTTCTTATATTCTATAAATAAAATATTTAAAATTTGAGAGTACAAAGAATAAGCTTGAGAGTAAGAGAAGAATAAAAATAGGTGCATATATTATTATCTGAAAGGCAATTTTGTTCTATTATCTTATTATAATAGAAATTTTATTAACTGAGCAAAGCCCTTATGATTTCCTCTTCTGAAATGAAATAATCCACCGTTCAAATCTATAATATTATAAGTTTTTCTTTTTTTCTAAATGCTCTATAATACGATGGATACATTTAAATTTTTTATAAAGACTTCTAAAAAAGTAAAAAAAGTAATTCAAGTTACAAGTTATTTGTAGTATATAAATTTGAATTTAACTTCTTTCCTTTTCCATTCTCTATATATTTTCTCAAAATTCAGAGACCCTTTCTCATTTGCTTTGCTTCAATTAGGGGATTCAGTTTGGAAGTACCTGACAGCACGTTAGAGCTTCTCTAATTTTTCCTAACTTTTGTATTTTTTCCTAAAGGAGCACAAGGATTGCGGTAAGGAAAAAGCTAGATTTTATTTGATTTCACTCTAAAAAAATATTTAACATAATTTATTTATTAGTATATATTTACATCAATTTCAGATCTGATGTAGATGTGATTGATGTAATAAGTAAAATAGTTTTTACATCACTTCTTAAATCGAAGTAAAATCTAAAAATATTACAATAATTATGACTAAAATTGATATAATGGATGTCTTGTAAAGCATTTTTTAGTCGATTTTTGAAGGACATAATACATCAGTTCTATAAGGTAATTAATGTAATATGCTACATTGGTTTGTCTTAAAAAATCTATATAATATGTCATCTAATCAGTTCAAAATCATGGTTATTGAATTAAAATACGAATGTTTTTCATGTATTTTCAATCGTGAATCGAATGTTATGATGAATCCTAATATACATAACTATAATCAGTATAACCCAATAACAAAATCCTTAAACAATTATTAATTTTTATATAAAAAATAAATAATATAACAAAG